>Ga0307510_10002357_pt1 | contig 21365 bp, 7 predicted proteins | sample 12_EM_MG_FD_207224 | JGI IMG/M metagenome (GOLD analysis project Ga0307510, IMG submission 207224) | Populus trichocarpa ectomycorrhiza microbial communities from riparian zone in the Pacific Northwest, United States - 12_EM | ecosystem: Host-associated > Plants > Roots > Unclassified | place... | reverse complement strand
CCGTTTTCCTCAAAGAGTTCAACCATACAGAAATTAAAACAAATGAGTTCAACCATACACAGAAGAATGCTTTCCCCAATGAGTTCAACCATACATAAATTAAAACAAATGATTAAAAAACACAGAAGAGGTAAAAAAAACAGAAGAATGCTTCGTGTATTGATCACGTTAAAAGCCATGAACATAAATGGATCGCGAACACGATCACAATCTTCATCGGCACTTCTATTTGTTTTTTACTTTAGTTCTTTTTCACTAAATCATTCGAGCCATTTTTGCTTGTTTCACTACCTCATCACTATTAATTAAACTTTTGTTGTCCAACACAAATTATCAAGCAATTGTTTATATTTCCAGAACTAATAGCTTCTGTCGAGTTTCAATTCAAATACTTTCCTTTAACGATTCTTCCACGAGAGACGCCTATTCATTCACTATCTCATCTAATATCCCATCATTTATTCTTCAAGGATTATTTCATGAAAGTACTTTTCCTGATATATAGCTAGGTTGAATGCAAAATAACCTCCATGGAATTGACTCAGCGGAGAAGAACTGGGACTTGACTGTATATTCCTGTCCAAGATCTCAAGTTTGACTCTTGCCAAGTATAAACAATTTCATGAGAACATTGGACTTTGACAAAGCCCATGAATTAACTATGGTGTTCTCGCCGGAAAATCTCCACCTAAAGATTGTCAAAAGATTTGCAATCGGGGTGCATGGCTTGAGGAAGTGGATGCGTACTGCATTGTGATGTAGATTAAAATTATCCCAATGCTTTTACTAGAAACTATATCATAATTGAATTCAATTAATATGACAAACACACACAAAGAAAACACTTTCATTTACCCAAACTTCAAGCTATCCACTAAAATTCCGCCATACACTCTAAGTAGACAAAAAAATGATTCCAAGGGAAAAAAAAAACACCTTCAATATTTCCAGTTCTTTCTGATTCCGACATCAAACATTTTATGTAGAACAAAATTTTAACAAAATCATCTACTATTTCTAATAACTCCAATCCCAAGCTTTAATCTTTATTTTCTTCGTATATTTCCTTATACTTGCAATTTTTCAACATGACGGGGAAGAAGAATAGGTGAGCTTGAAGTTTTTGTTTTTGTTTTTTTCTGGGGTAAGAGAAAGTTTAGGATTGGGACATCAATAGACTAGCCAAGTTAAAAACTAAATTGAATCTCTTCTTCCACTTTTTTTTTCGAATTCAGACGTTTGTATTAAGTTATTGTCACGGGATTTGATGGATTGAGCGTGTTTGGTATTGCGGTTGCTGTTGTGGTTGTGGTTTGAAAAAAATTGTTTTATAAAAAGTATTTTTAGTTGAAGTTGGTTTGAAAAAATATATGTTTGGTTAAAACTGTGGTTGAAATTGAGGTTGAACAAAAAGTAGTTTAACGTGTTTGGTTAAAAAAAATGCTTTTCAAATTGAGGTTATAAAATAATTAAATATATATATATATATATATATATATATATTAATATTAATGATTTTTAATTTAAACATTGTAGATTTAACTACTGTTATTACATCATGAAATAAATAATATTGATATCAAATATTTTTTATTATTCTATTAAACTATGTGCAATGTCATTACATACGAAATCTATCCAACAAGAACTATATTTTCCATGGTTTCTTAAGCGCACAACAACAAAAACTGAATTTTTTAATTTATGTAGTGTTATTAAATAATAAAGATTGTGATATCTTTATTATTGGAATTGCGATCAAATTCCACAAATGCTACGTCATCATGCGATATCTTTCTAATTTATGTAGTGTTATTAAATAATATTAAATACTAGTTTTTCGAGTAAAACACAATTTTTTTAAAAAAATTTATAATTTGATTACAGTATGAGTAAATTTAATTCACCTTAAACTAAATTTTAAAAAAAAACAAAAAAAAAATATTGTTTACGATTAATTGCACTGGTTTTTCGGGGGAAAAAAACTAAACTTTTCTCATTGATTTTTCAAAAAAAAACTGAATATTGCGATAGTGAAGCATAGCTTCACTGTTCCTAAAAATAACAACGAGAAGCAGTAAAATGCTGCTTCTCCAATCCTGCGACTGAGTAACAAAAATTAATGAACCCTACTAAATAAAATTAGTTTTGTTTTCTTTACCAAACATTAAAAATATGTGGTTACGGGTAAACCACATTACCCAATAGCATCTGAGTGGCCTAATCTGGATGTTCTTTCAACGACGAGCTTAACACGGAAATCCATCAAGCCTCGCATCACCAGAGATTCCTGAACTAGCCCCAGACCATATCGTGGACAAGCCTGTCCAATCACAGTCAGTTCTGGCACTAGTACATCAAGTAGCAAGTTGCAATTATGAAAGCCAAAGCAAGACTCAAAGGTAACCCATCGATTGATACTCGCTTTCATAGTTAAATGGTGTGGGAGAATATCATATAAGTTAATTATTTTTTATTTAAAAATATATTAAAATAATATTTTTTATGTTTTAAATATTATTTTTTATATTAGTGCATTAAAATGATTAAAAAAATTCTAAAATAATATTAATTTTAAATAAAAAAAATTCAAATTTTTTAAAAATACAGGTTGAACAGTATTTCCAAACAATCCTTGTTCGAGTTTGAATTATTTTTTGGATTTTTATTGTGTTAAAGTTAAAAATTATTTTAAAAAATTAAAAATTATTTTCATATATTTTTAAATAAAAATTATTTTAAAAAATAATTGTTACTACAATACTAAATATCATTTAAATATTGATGTACTTATATAAAAAAATTCATATAATTGTAACATCATATAAAAAATATTATAAACAAAACATATTACATGAATATTTGAACAAAATATATCTATATTTTGAAACTCCTTACAATTACACACACATATGATTGCCGAATTTCTTATTAAACTCTATTTTATAAAAACAATATTTTGGATTACATATTAACGTAATTTATTTCGTAAAATCTTAAGCAAATTGTTTATTCTTTTAATTTTTCACAAGTTTATAAATGAGATTGTCTACAAATTTAAACGAACTTGTGAATGTAATTCATATAATTGAGACGAATCGTGAATCCTGGTAATTAAGTTAAACTTAGCTTAAGTTAGAACTCGGTTTATTTATATAGCCAGCTTTAAAAATAGTTTTGTATAAGTTCGCATTATGTCTTAACAAACGAGTTCGAGCTAAGCTTCTGGAAAGTCGAGCGGCTTACAAGAGGTTCGACTTATTAATGTATTTGTTAGAATGTAATATGAAATAATTTAATGTGCTGTGTTTTATTTAATAATTTAATTATTTTTAATTTAAAATGATTATTTGGCTTGATATATAAAATTATTTATTAAATTTCATCTGATAATTTAAATTTTTTATTTTAAAAAAATTATTTGATATAATATCAAATTTTTAACGATAAGAAATTCAAATCTAATAATCATCTTTATTTTTTTATATATAAAAATATAATGCATAAATTAGTTAAATCAGTTTATAGGGTGTTGTTTTCAATTAAATAAGGAAAAAAAATAAAAAAAATATTCATTAAATTGCAATTTTCATCTAGCCATGGTTGAAATGTTTACTTGATGATTGTTTGGAAATTCTAAAAATTTAAATTTTATTTTATTTAAAATTAGTGTTTTTTATGTTTTTAAATTGTTTAAATATTTTAATATTAAAAATAATTTTTTTAATAAAAAATATTATTTTAATATATTTTTAAATAAAAATTACTTTATAACAACAGTAACATCATCATCTGGTCTTTATAAATAGGAACCATATGTTACCAGTCCTTGCTCCTGAGATACTACACCACCAGAAAGCATGGAGGGTCGACCAAAAGAATCCGGCACTAAAAAAGCCTCTACCGGTGGAGGTCCTCCTCCTCTTCACACGGTTAAGCCCATGGGAATAACAATTTTCAACCGCCTGTTTGCCACAGTTTATGCTCTTGCCATTTTAGCTCTATTCTATCACCATACAAAAAAACTGCTGTGCTCCCCAACCTTAGTCTCCTTCTCTATAAACCTCGCCTTGTCACTCTCCGACTTTGTCCTTACTTTCATGTGGATCAGCACGCAGACTTTTCGCATGTGTCCAGTCTATCGTAAGCAATTCCCTGAAAATGTTGAAAAAGTCGTGAAAAGAAGTGATTTTCCAGCTTTAGACGTGTTCATATGCACTGCTGATCCATACAAGGAGCCACCAATAGGTGTAGTGAATACGGCTTTATCAGTGATGGCTTATGACTATCCAACAGAGAAGATTTCAGTCTATGTATCTGATGATGGAGGCTCAGCCTTGACTCTTTTTTCTTTCATGGAGGCTGCTAAGTTTTCTACCCACTGGCTACCATTTTGCAAGAAGAATAATATACTAGTGAGGAGCCCTGAGGCATATTTTGAATCCAGTCATCCTTGCACCTCTGAGACTGAGAAGATTGAGGTAAGATACTTTAAGATTATATATGTTTTCATTCATAAAAGAATATTTTCTACATATACACGAGACTTTAACGTAGTGTTTTAGTCGTGTACATGTAGAAAAATGAGAATAAGCATAAATTCCCAAAGACTGATTTGTTTCTCTTTTCATAACGAGATCTAATGAATCTTGAGATGCACCATCAAAATCTGAAGACGTAACCATTTTCCCCCCCATCTAAAAATGCTCAGGCATTTTTTTTTAATGCTCTCTTCTTTTTATTTTCTTATACTTGCTATTTTTTATATTTATAAATTAAATCATCATTTTTTATGTGTAGGCTAAGATATGGAAATTAAAATTGAGTACTTTTAAGATGAAGGCATGCTATCTATATTAAAACAACATGATTTTTGAAACTTTACTTCTTATAACTTGAATTAAGGTTTTGAACTTTGATAGTTAAGAAACGAAGACGTTTTTTCTAGTAATTAATTGCTAGAAAATTCCATTTTCAATGAGAGAGTCTTAAATTAAGACATGCCCACATAAAGGGGGCTATTTAATTGGAAATAAATTGATTACTGAAGTGGACAGTTAATTAGTTCTTTTGAACATAATTAAGGAGCTTTAAGCAAGGATAAACAAATAATATTATTTATATATATATAAAAAGAAAGGGTAAATAATAAGAGATAATGGACCGGCCGATCGGCGTATTCTATCATGTGGCATAGAATTGATGCCATCGATGATGAGCATAATAAAGACAGGTGTGATATAGAGGGCGTTTTGCATTGATGTTGGAAAGTATTTTTTTAAAAATTTGAATTTTTTTTTTTTGCTTTGAAGTAATATGTTTTTAATGTTTTCAAATTATTTTAATGTGCTGATCTTAAAAATAATTTTTAAAAAATAAAAAAATATTATTAACATACTTTTCTGAGTAAAAAATATTTTAAAAAGCAATTATAACTACACTTCTAAACACCCTTGTAAAAAATCAGTAGCGGATTCATTGGACAGCTATTTGTGCTGTCATCTCGGTGGACATTTGTGAGTAAAAGAGGGACCATCTCGAGCAAATCTTTTATATTTTCCTCGAGATATGAAATTCATTGTTTCGTCACCGACAAATAGAGTTGCAAGTTAGGTTTCTTGGCAGAAACATTTCTAAATATTATTATACATAAATTGAAATAATACTAATAAAAAGAAAATGGATCAAATCACGTTCCTGCTCTATAACAATGTTATTGCTATTAAATTCGACACTGAAATACAATCCATTCAAGTGCTAGAGTTGTATATTGGGTCAGTCTATAAGTAGTTGGATTATCTATATATATTTTTTCATTTTTAAGTGAAAACAATTCAGTTTCTTTCAAATCATAAGTCCTAGTTTTAACCTCTCTTTTCTATTCTACACTCCTCGAAATCACCCAAAAGGCCAAAACAAATACAATTGGTTTACAGAGAAGTCAAATTTCTAATTGAGCATTATATATTAAAAAGAGCTATTTGGTATTTAAAAGATATTGTACCTAATATAGAGACATTTATATTATATATTTATTGAAAAAGTTAAATGATTTTTCTGCATCTCCACCCAAATAATTTAGCACTGGCTTAGCATATAATTCTTTTCACATTATTTATTTGTTGTTTTTTAAATTGACTAGGAATAAATAAATTTTATAATTTTATTTATTTTTTTAACGAGTTATTTAAATTTTATAATTTGAATTGCGGATTTGATAGAATATTCCTGATTAACTAAGCCTAATATAGTTGCCACGAGGTCTCCCTAGATGCGTGTGGGTGTGAAAGGTGCAATGCATCTGGTTAATCTCACCGAAGGAGATATTCTAAAATTTAATCTCAGTGTAGGTGCATCGAAGTCTCCTGAACTGCGTGTGAATGTGAAAGGTGAAATGTACCTTATACACTATATGTGATTTTTCTTGAAAAAGGAAATACTACGTGTAAGGTTTCAATTGGGAGAAACCCAAAACAATAATTGTTCCGAAATTAGATTCAAATCAATAAATTACGTAGTTGTTGGTTTGTTTGGAGCCATCATGCCAGGCCGAGAGAGGCTTTTAATATTCCTCTCTTTTGTTCTCTCTTTCGCCCGAATACAATTTCGGTCCGTGCATGGTGTTTAATGAATTTTCCCGACATATCAAAAAAGATAAATTAAAATAAATTTAATTAGTTGATGAAAATTCCTGATAAGGTGTTTTTTTGTCAACATGTATGGATTAGTGAAACCTGAAATGATTAGTTTTAAATATGTAATAAGGTGATGTATAGAAGCATGAAAGCCAAGGTAGAGCATGCTCTTGAGAAGGGAGAAGTTGATGATCGGTTTATCACTGGCCTGGATCAACAACATGAGATTTTCAACAAATGGACTGATAACTTCACACGACAAGACCATCCCCCTGTCATTCAGGTTTGCATTTCCATCACAGCTTCTAGAACCTTTTTTTTTAGAGACAAATATATACAAAGACACATTAATCACACGAGTTGCAATATATACCCACATCCTACGTATTTGTTTGAACTATGAGCAGGTTCTACTAGATGCAAGCAAGGACAAAGACATCGCTGGTAACTTGATGCCAAATCTCATCTACGTTTCAAGAGGAAAATGCAAGGCTTTACCTCATCATTTCAAAGCCGGTGCCCTCAATGCCTTGGTAAATAAATATATGCCTCTCCACAATCACAAACTTTTAAGTTCTTTTTTTTATCATTATTAAAAAAAGGTATCATCGGTTTTTGCATGTCAAGATTAAATCTTTTTTTTTTTCAGTCTTAAACAAACCATTTACACACCTTTTTAAGTGTATATATGTTAAAGATCGCACACATAATTATAGAAAATATCACAATAAAAAAATTAAAAAAAATTAACACAATGATTTTTCATTTTTAGGTTATGCCTGCATCCACAAAGAGAAGAAATTTTACTATATTGCTTGTAGTGCATACTGATTTCTCTTACTAGCTCATTTTGTTTTTAGCACACAATAGCATATAAAATCATTAAAAGAAAAAAACCTAGACCCAAGCATATATTAATTTGTACAGAATATGTATAATTAAGTTAAATGATTAGTCATAATTTTAATGCTACAATAATTCTTTTTTTCCAAACAAAACAATATTAGGTCTATAAAGTATACATTATTCAAAATGAAATTATACAACAAAGATTTGAATCCATGTCCTGTCTTACTGCTATGTAAGTTATAGCATAAAGATTTGAATTCATGTTGCTAGCTAGTTATTAATAGATTAATGCACGTTTCTCTTACTGCTATTGTAGCTACGAGTATCAAGCAACATGACCAATGCACCAACAATCTTGACTCTAGATTGCGACTTCTGCTCGAATGATCCACAAACACTTCTACGGGCAATGTGTTATCTATGCGATCCAGCAATTAGGTCCACATTAGCGTACGTTCAGTTTCCTCAGATATATCGTGGAATCAATAAAAACGACATCTATTGTGGTGAATATAAACGTTTGTTTGTAATTAATACAATGGGGATGGATGGAGTAGAGGGTCCTAATTATGTTGGAACTGGATGTTTCTTTCGTCGGAGAGCTTTCTTTGGAAGTCCATCAAGCCTAATATCACCAGAGATTCCTGAACTATCCCCAGACCATGTTGTGGACAAGCCCATCCAATCCCAGTCAGTTTTGGCACTGGCACATCAAGTAGCAGATTGCAATTATGAGAACCAAACCGACTGGGGCTCTAAGGTAAGTCCATGATTAATGCTCAAGATTAACGTTATTTATTGTGTTGTTATGCTTGCAATAGTATAACTGGCTGTAAAATATGCAGATTGGATTCAGATATGGATCATTGGTGGAGGATTATTACACAGGTTTTAGGTTGCAATGCGAGGGGTGGAAAGGCATTTTCTGTAATCCTGAAAGGCCTGCATTTTTTGGTGATGTTCCCATCAACTTGGCTGATGCTCTGAATCAACAAAAGAGATGGTCAATTGGACTTCTTGAAGTGGGCTTCTCAAAACATAGCCCTGCAACCTTCGGCGTTAGATCCAAGGGTATCTTAATGGGCCTTGGCTATGCACAGTTAGCATTTTGGGCCATATGGTCTATTCCAATCACCACATATGCTTTCCTTCCCCAGCTAGCTCTTCTCAACCGAGTTTCTATATTCCCAAAGGTGTGCTATTCTTTTCTTCTAAGAATAAAACAAAGTTTCTTTCAGGGAAAAAAGAAGAAGAAAAAAGAATCCTCCATCTCTGACATGAATTTAGAAAGCCGTAGCAATTAGAGATGGAGTCGCTTGTAGGCCAATGAGATATTCGAGTGATCTATCAATTAGCTACTTAAATTGGTTCTATAGAAGTTTCTTTGTTGAATTTATCGTAACATTTGTTGCAGGTTTCAGAGCCATGGTTTTTCTTGTATGCGTTTCTCTTCCTTGGGGCCTATGGACAAGACTGTCTTGACTTTGTCTTAGCCGGTGGATCAGTCCAGAGATGGTGGAATGATCAGCGATTTTGGCACATAAGGGGAGTGACGTGTTATTTATTTGGTTCTATAGAGTTCTTCCTCAAGTTCTTGGGAATTTCAGCATCTGGCTTTACCGTCACAAGCAAAGCAGTTGATGCTGAACAGAGTAAAAGATACGAACAAGGGATCTTTGAGTTTGGGGTACATTCACCCATGTTTGTCTCCCTAACATTGGCGGCCATAATTAATTTAATCTCATTTTCCCAAGGGCTTGTTGAAGTCTTCGGAGGAAACAATTTGGAGGGACTATTTGTGCAGATGTTCATATCAGGTTTTGCTGTGGTGAATTCTTGGCCAATTTACGAGGCCATAGCTTTGAGAAATGACACCGGGAAAATGCCTATCAAAACCACCATTATGGCAACCCTTCTGGCAGGCGCATTATATATGGCAGCTTCTTTCATTTTCAAGTAAGAATTCATACGAGGTTTTTCTGGGTTGTCCTCAATTAAATGCGAGTCGATGCAGATTCTCCTTTCCTTTCCGTTCCTATCACCGGATTCATGTCAAGTGAATTCAGCGGCCCTACTTGTTTTCTAAAATTATATGACATGTTAGTTGAATCTTCGCCTTTCAGTTTATTATTTTCTTTTTTCTTTTTTATATGACTACGAAAAACTATAAGGTGATAATAGAATATTTGATGATATTCTATTAATTACTTTCTAAATCTATTTAAAATAAATAAATAATCCTAAATGAAAATATTCAAATTATCAGGTGATTTTTGCAGAAAAAGTAAAATCCAATTACCTTGCTGCTAGTTTTTGCTTTTATGTTTTTCTGATTCTGACTCTAATACCAATTTGCACATCTTCAAGCTTTGCATTCATCGAACGGAAAAATCATATGAACCACAGGAGAGGTGAGGAAATCAGTGCGAAGAAGAGGTGACCCTATATTATTTGCTAAAAATCACGTGATAAACTAATTTTATGTTGTTAAGATAAATATATAATAGAGAGAAAATAAGAATCCAGATTTCATATTTATGAGGTGGGTCTTATTTCTTACATTGAAAAAGAAATAATTTTGATAGAAAAGAAAAGATAATAATAATAAATTAATAATCCAATAAAACCTCTACCCTCTGTTTGACTTGCAGGGCTTGGATTTAACGAAGATGATAATATTGGAGAGGAGCCGAATTCGGAAAACTTACATGTCTATCCTGCGTTCTATAGGATTCATTTTTATGTACAAGACCTACCAGGCCTCTCAATATATTTCTCTTGTTATAGCTGTAAAGGCTGGGACAAGATGCCTCCGGACATTTCATGCCGAGCCTGATTTACAACTCTAGAGCCGAAAGCAAGAGCACTTCAAACCACCACTTGAGAGCCTGTGCCCTAAATTAATGTCCTTGTATATATCTGTGCTACCCCATGACCAAAACTGTTGCGGACCACATGTTCCTTTGGTTTAGCTTTAGCACACACTGATTAAGTGTTGAAGATAGGATTTTAAGTTAAGTTGTAATATACAAAAAACTCACAAATATTATAAAAATTAATAGAAAACTATAAAAATAATAACTTTGTTTAATAAAATAAAGTGAAAGGTATATAAACAAATAAAAAAAAATATAAACTAATTTTCAATCACAGTCTATGTCTCTCTTCCCCCACTGCCTCTCATGGATTCATTGATTTCCTTCTCAGGCCCTTGGGAATTTCCAATGGTGGTTTTACTGTGACGAACAAAGTAGTTGATGATGAACGAAGCAAAAGATTTGACCACGGGAACTTAATTTGAGTTTTGAACGCATTCACCCATGCATGTTTGTACCCCTAACAATGGCTGCCTTAATCAACTTTTAGTCTCATTTATCATAGGTCTGGTTTAGATTTTCAAGGGCAGCAATTTGGAGGTACTATATATTAGTCCAAATTTTGATTGCTGGATTGCTCGCCAGCCTATGAAGCCATGATTTTGAGGAATGATAAAGGAAAGTTTCCTGCCAAAACAACTATTATTTCAACAATTCTGGCGTTCCTTTTGTGTACGTAGCAGCTTCTTTCATTTTCTAGGAAGAAAATTGCAAGTTTGATGCATGTGGTCCTCTAGCATAGTTAGCTTAAACTAAAGGTTCGCTTGGGTATTGGCTCTCAAGATTCTATTTAACAATAAAACTCAAAGAATAAATACAATATATTATCAATTATATTTTATAAAATGAAGATTATTCTTATTTAATAAAAAACTTCAAGTAAATAAAGATTATTCAAGGATAAACTTGTCAAACACACACACACACACACATATATATATATATATATATATATATATATATATATTTTTAAATATTCTAAAAACTTTCATTTATAGTTTTGATAAAGGCACTTGTTCACCTTAAGTTGGCTATAAATAGATGATTTTAATAAAAGAAGATCAAGATGATGCTGCCACAAAATTTCACTATATTTACAGGCAAAAAAGTTCATCTTTTCGCATGCTTCTCGTGTAATTTCTGCATTTAATGACATGAAATGAGCTCAATCCGGATCTCGGTACAAGGCTGGCCTCATCTGTGATTTCACCAACACTATTACTAGTGACCGGCCTTTTGATATCCAACCCCTTTCAAGAAATTCTCAAAACAGAATTACGCAGCTAACTGAAAGCATGCGCATGCCATTTGGTGTTCTGCCTTGAGAACATTTGCCTATCTATTTATTTCAAATTCGTATAGAGGCAAGAATTTTCTTCATGTACTGTGTCTTTGGATATGAAGAATAACAGATTCTCCATTTGGAGATCCCCTTCCATTCTCCATGGAAATGGATAGCTCAAGTAACCTGGAAGAGTCCCTCAATTGTGATGTCACACTTGATGGTTCTTCCATAGGTATCACAAGCTGTTCTGTCGATCCAGCACCAACATCTTGTTGTTGCTGCAGTTCTGATGTTATATTCTGAGGCTGGTGAGAGTTTGCACCAACACTAGATTGCAGCAGTAGCACAGATCCACTAGATTGTGGCGGATTAGTACAAAATATGGTGGCGGGGAATATGACATAACATCTGCAAAGTGGACAGGATGGGTTTGAGTGCAGCCAATGATGTATGCAGTCAATGTGAAACACATGCTTGCATGATGGGATTTGAAGCAATTCCTCTTTGATCTCGAATTCGCCCAAGCAAACACAGCATCTGCAACCAAAAAGTTTCAATTAGGTTCAGTTGAATTGAAGCCTTCACCTTTTCTTTTTAAATATTCTAGATAGATTTCCTTATATCAATTTCCCTGATTTTTTTCTGTTAGCATCAAAAACTCTTTGTACAAGCTTACAGCCAATTTGCTTTCAGAAAGTAGTGGATGTAATTAGAGATTCTTCGTCGCGTTTGAAATGGGAGAAAAACTTTACAGTTTCAGTTGTCTCATCTTACAAAGTATAGACATGAAGCATCGATAGAAATTCTGATAATTTTGTTAGACTTTAGAATGATGCCCTTGGCATTTTGCTTGGTTAAGACCTCTTGGAGGGTCTAAATCTTTGCTAACCATTCTTTAGCTAACAAGAATAACTAATGGGTCTTTCAGACTCAGGTAAAAGTAGATACATTTGTGCAATTGGAAATAATGAAAGCTGGGGACCCAAAAAGGAATAGAAAGATAGGGCTACTGTTGGACCTATGAGCAAAAAAGAACCTAAATAAAGGTCCTAAGGCTTCTAAGAACTGAAAAATCTTGTACATGCTTAACATTTCATGTCTTTTTCAATAGGTTAAGTGACTAGACTTTTCTAAAGAATCTCTATAGCCAGAAGGAATACTGTTTCCAACTTTATTTCATACATGCTTTGCCACCTCCATACGTGTCAATTGTTATAGAGATTTTAGTTCTTCACCATATTCTTATCAAGAAGCGCCTTCAGAGAAAATGGTGGATGTTATTAGAGATTCTGATTGGCATCTGATATAAAAGTGAAAGCTCTTCTGCCTCGCTAGCCTGTAAAGGATGGTTCATAGGGATTGCTTCTTTACTAGATAACTGAGCATGAGTTTAAGGGGGATGTGAATAGTGAGAACTTTTCTAAGGCCCTTTTCCCATGTTTACAAATTAGAGAAACTTTGTTGAAGGTGAATATAAATCTTCCAGTTTTTCAGTGAATTGCCCTCGTCAGCATATGATCATTACTGCAATATAACCCTAAATTGAATACATGTTGTAGGGCAGGATAAATACTAGCTCACATCATATGAATTAAGTAATTATCTTAAATGGAAATTGAGTAAAGTGACAACTTACTGAGAGTCCTTTGTCCTTAATTCTTCATCAAACAAGACTGTTGGAAGCTTGATTGTAATCTCTTCCTTCTGATAAATCTATAAATATAATCATTGAAACAAGAAAAAATATTAGAAAAATCTTAAGATGATAGCTGTAGTGCTGAGTAGCAAACCATCACTATAGTACACAGCTAAATTTCAAAAGCACAACATAAAAACAAAGAAATGCTCCAGTTTTTCTGTCTTTCCTTTTTTCCTTGCTGCATGCATGCGGTACATGAGAGAGAAAAATGGAGAGGGGGCTTACAGAGGAGACATGATATCGAGTAGCTTGACTGGAACTCCTTTGAATTACACGTGGAGGAGATGAAAGCGAGGGAGTCCTTCTTTTGAGGTAGAACAAGTAAAACAACAGAAAAAGAATAATGGAGAAGAGGATAGGAATTGAGAATATGAAAGCCTGGTAGAGTTTAAGTTGAAGCTCTTGAGGATAAAGATGAGAAGGGGTTGGGGATTGAGGGAGGCCCATCAGTCTCCGAGATTCAAAAATGACTGGATGTAGAAAGTAATGACCAGTTCAGTTGAAGTTTCATGGAAGAGTTGCAAATGCCTAGTTGAATGTATTTATGGAGGGGGGGTACTTGAGGGAGGAAGAGAGGTGGAGGTAGTTAATCGAAAGGGGAAAAGGATACATTAATAAGGCAACCTTTGTTAATAAAATAGAAGCCAGCAAATTAGAGCTTTTGAGATCAAATTTGCATGATGACGGTATATATTCTCACTTTTTCAATGATGGGACAAGCCCATGTCTGTCCACTAAGACATGGGTCCTCTCACGAAGCACTACTGAAGACCGGTTTGTCTTCATTCTTCAAGCATGGACCTAGAACACTATCATGAGCTCTAAGATGCCTAGACTATAAGAATGCTGGACTGACAAAGAGAAGGTGAAAATGATTGGTTTGGTAATTTGGAAAAATAGGGCGTTTGGTTAGCTAATGCAACTTCTAACCACCCCACATCCCATTGTACTGGTGCGTGTTTTTTGTTTTGTTTTTCCTTGCATAGAGAGATTGAGAAGACCCCACTTGCAAAAGATGACTTGAGCAGGTGGTGGTTTCTGGCAAATCTTGCTTGAACAAGATTTCTAGGAGGGTGTTTCCTACGATGTTAAGGCAGACCCTGATTCATGGGTGGCAGGTCACTGGTCCAACAACCTTCAGATGGAAAAACATAATGGGGTTTGCAGGGTGGGTTTAACTCAACTTCAAATAATTGACACATTCCTACCATACAGATTAATACAAGACACCACTAGCCCGCTAGTATGATTAGGGCTGTATGCCTCCCACTTGACTTGAACATCTGTTATTGTTCGATGTTAACCTAATCTTGCAATTGTTTTTTTAATTGTCAAGACATCATCAAAACTCTCTGAAAAAATAAATTTGTTTTAACTTGTAGTTTTGTTCTTCAATTTGGAGTTCAATTTTTGAGAAGTTGGAATTTTGTTGTTTTATGCAATCAAAGTTCAGGCAAGGAATTGGAAGGAGACCCACCCCAGAGTGGTTCTTAGGGCCAAAGCTTTTGGGCTATGCTACAAAAACATGGGAGAACCATTTTCTTGGTAACAAAAAAAAAAAAGGTGATGTTTGTGCCCCGACTTTTTATAATTACATAAACACCAGAGTTGAGCAATAAATAATCATGACAGCATTAACAAAAACTCTAAACTGCTAGTAGAAATCACAGCACACATGTATTATTATTCACTTCAACGGTAAAAATTACGATTTTTGCTCTTGTAAAAAAAAATAGATGCCTTGTGATCTTTTTCAATAGCAAATTAGTTAATACAGTGTTAGTTACGGTCTCAAAATAAATAAATAAATAAATAAATAAATAAAACAGAAACAAAATTGTGTTTGATAATAATGTACAAGATAAAGTAATTGTCTTTATATTCTATTTGGTTGTGGTGGACAAGATATAATAAAATATAAAAAAGTCTATTTTATTCTTAATATGTATTGTTGTCAAACTTACATATTTAAAAAAATTATTAGATATTTTATTTTACTTTAATTTATATTGAATGTTGAGATTAATAATATTATAATAAACTTAGTTATAAAATAATGACTGACTTAACGTGTTGATCCAGGACTTAGCAAGTCTGAGTTAAAAAAAATAGAGAAAGGATTGATCCAACCTAATCTAGTTAAAAACTTAGGTCAACCATAGATAAAACACGAGTCAAAAACCTGTTGACTTTTTGAAACATAATTTTGATCAAAATAAGGTTGCTTTAATTATTATTATTTTTAAAAAAATTAGGTCAGCAAGGTTGCCCCCCACATCGTTGACCTAACCTTTGCATCGAGTCAACCCTCAAGTCGAGTTTTAAAATTATGATAATAACTACTTTAATCCAAATATATTTTTGTTTCCATTGTCCCCATCTCTTTTGTCTCATGATAGTAACTAAACACTACCTAAATGATTATTGAGGGGTATATGCATCTTTTTACTTTTTTGGAACAGTAAAATGACTAATTTACCTTTCAAGTCAAGAAAATCTAGATATGTTAATCAAGAGTATTTATGTCTTTTTATTTTTAAAAAACAGTTAAAAGACCTTTTTGCCTTTTAAATTGGAAAAAAAAAGTCGTTGGCCCAAGAACTTCATCTTTTCACAAGGGTGTCTTTGTTAATTCTATATTCTTTGAGGGGGCATATTGATCTTTTCATGCTGATTCATTAATTTTTAAATCAAAAAAGTTGTCAGTGTGTGTGTTGTCCACAAGAAAGCGTATGGGTAGCGCGTGCAGTGACTACCGGTTGCCAAAACTGCCCTTCCACCATGTTGTTGGAAGTTTTGTCCTGTCCACTTCCTCCCAGTGCAACGCGTGTTAGCAGTAGATGGAAAGTTTGTTGCCGGCAGTCATTTCTTTTTTTTTTCTTTTTTTCTCTCTCCTCGCCTAAAAAATACACGTTGGTCTTCTTTATTTTTATGTTTCAATTTTAATCTTTAATCTTTTGATTTTTATTTTTTTCTCTTGACCCTTTTATAAAATTTATGTTTGTTTTCAATTTGGTCCTTCATTACAATTTGTCATAAATTATTTTTTTTAATTTGGTCCTTATTCTTTTGATCTCTAATTTTTTTTCTTGGCCCTTTTGTTAAAGTGTTATTGATTTTCAATTTCATTATTCAATCAAAGTTTATGATGTATTATTTTTTCAATTAGTCCTCATTCTTTTGATTTTTTTTCTTTTTGTTGAAGTTATTTTTCTTTTCAATTTACCCTCCATTCAAAAAAATTGGTTGCCCTCTCATTTTATTTTTTGTTTGGATTTTCACCCTTATTATTTTAATCACAATTTTTGTATTTTAGATCATTTTGTTTAATTTTTAATTTTTTTCTAATTTTATCCTTCAGCGTTTGATTTGTTGGGGATTGAATTTCATGATTTTTCTATTTAAGTTGCTTTCGATCTAATGACCTGTGTCACAAGTTTTAAAAATTAACACGGGTCGACATCTTTTTTATGGCTTATTGTCTTTTCTGATTTCATCGTTAGAAATTTTCTTTTTGGTATCTTGTATAATATGTCTTTTTTTTAATAATTTTTTATTTGTGTTTCAATTAATATCTCTCCCTTATGATTTTTTATTTTGCTTATTTAGCTATTTTTAAATAATTTTTTTTTAAAAAAAATATTTTGTATGTATTTAATTTTTTAACATATTATTATGCTTGATCTATAATTTTTTTAATATTTTATATAGATGAACTTTATTTTTAAAATAAAAAATATTTATTCTTAAATAATATTTATAATATGTGTAGCCTTGCATAATATTTTTTCCTTTTATTTTATTCAATTATTTTTATATTTGTGTCTATTTCTATTATCATTTGATATAATAAAAAAATATTTTAATAAAAAAATTTAGTAAATACAACCGGGTAAATATTCCATGTTGCAAGATCAAAATCTTGATATAAATTTGTCTCTTGATTTTCCAGTTACGCTTTTAGTTATCGTTAATGATTTTTTTATTTACACAGATAATTTCCAGTTTATTTAATTTGATCATTTTATAAGTTTTTCAATTTACACTTAAAAACATTATATTGAAAAATAAATAATAAACCTTGCATATCTATGTTTTTTAGATAAAAATATATACAACTTGTGGGGAAACACAGGCTATCCACTACTTCCACCATAGCATTTTCAATTTGAACAAAAACCAATTGAAGAATGGTAATGTCCTAGCTAGATCATTTGCCAAATACTTTGAATAATTAGGTCCAATATTGGGTTTAAATATCCTGTATGGCCCCAATTAGATATGATCTTATCAATCAATATTGTTTTAATATCTAGCTTAAACTTCTACCAAACATTGCTATCTAATGGCCCTAGTTGATCAAAGTTCATCATATGATCCATTTTCAAGAAGTAAAAAATCTGTTGCTATTAGGTTAATTCTAAATGGTTAAATATAAATAAATATCTTGGTTTAGATGATTTGAAACTCGAAATTAACCTTCCTTACAACACACACACGCATACGCACGTTGTATTTAACATCTATTTTATGATCCTTTCTAGGATCGATGCAGTTCAATGTGGGCGTGCATGCTCTCTCTTTACTTTATTTGAGAAGATCTCACCGTTGTTAGTGGATCATCCATCTCACACACAAAGTGGGTGTCAAATAAGATCTCAAACTGCCCTACTAGTCAGATTCTCTACTTATAAAAGTATTTCTGGTCGTACAATTTCCATTTCCAGACGGGAATATATGGAGACTGCAATCCATAACAGTCATAGGAAACTTCTTTCTATAATCAAATCAAGAGTTTTTTGAACTGTCTTGCATGGACATAAAAGGAAGACAATTTATTGTGGATAGCTATTGCAACCCTTGGTTGAATAGATCTTCCTTCTATGTTGCCTTTCCTTTTTTTTTTTTTTTTTTTTGGTATTTCATCCATCTCGTATTATCTAGCGTGTGTATGATTTTAAACTCTATTTCATAATTCATCTAGAATCAATTTTGCGAAACCAAGTTGCTAAAAATAACAATAAAAAAATAAATATAAAATTTGACATAAAAAAAACAGCATAGAGTTAGGTGTAGAAACCGAGAAGATAAAAGAAAGAAAAAAAAAGAGAAAAAAAACAAAAGGGTTATTGAAGTCATACCGATGGGCTTTCATCTTCATGCCCCACAAGTAAGAAAGCCCTTATCATGACAATTCCATCAGTACCATGGAAAGCCTCGTCTAGAGCTTTTTGTCATCGCAAGTGCCGTCACAGTCTTACTTCGTTTCTAAGTTATTGGCGCTTGTATTACCCACGACAATTATTTTTTTGTTATTCTTTCAATTTAGTCTCAGTTTGGCAAAAAAAGGATTGGGCATTTGCTTCAATTTCAAATTTGGTTCATAAAACTTTAATTATTTTAAATTCATAATATTGAATTTTGTTATACCTGATCGAGCATTAATCGAAAGCCAAATTTATTTCTCATCATCTTGAGAGCTCCATATCAAGTAAAATAAAATGAACCAGTAAGCCCAAAGGCAAATCAACTCACTGTAAAATAATTAAATAAAAATAAATAAAAAGACTAAAGGATAAAATTAAAAAAAAATAATTAAGTATTAACCTAAATTTTTTTTTTCAACGTATCAAAAGCCTTATATGAAATTAAACAAAACAAATCAACAATCTCAAAGACAAATTAATCCATTATAAAAAGGATTAAATAAAAAAGAATATAAAAATTTAAGGGTGAGATAAAAATATATAAATGAAAAAAAAGATTTAACTGAATATGATATAATATAAAAATAAGTCTAACCCAACTCACATTCATCGGTTTTATTCTTATTATAAATAAATCTTTTCCTCCCTTCAACTAGGGATCAAGTGTGTGTGAAAAATTTAAAACGAAATTGCCATATATTTAAATTATCCTTATTTCAAGATTCTTATCCTATTACACTATCACAATTTAAGAATAAATTTCCTCTACTTTCTTATTTTTATTTCGCATGAAACTTGGTAGAATACATGCTCTGATAATTGTAATGGTATATTATTTGATAATAGAATTTCATTTAAATGATGCTTATAAATATCAGTAATAAAAATAATAAAAATAAAAAATAATAATAATAGACTATATTATGCTAACCACATTATTTTTCTCTCTATGAGGTGTTTGGCTATGTGATTGAACAGGAGTTTTAAAAAAAATTAATTTTTTTTTAATTTTTTTTATAGTTTTATACCATTTTAATAATTAAAAAAATATTATTTTAATACATTTTTAAATAAAAAACAATATTTATCACTGTTCAAAACAGTCCCATGTATAATCCCATCACTTTATAAACACCGTTTCACATCAACAATTAATTCTTTTTTATAATTGTAATTGTAATGCATTGAAATTGTAATTGTAATGATTTTGACAGATGCGTCTTTGCTGACTTATGGTAATTCATTGTAGCCCAGCCCAGCCCAGCCCAGACCATACTGCTCTGGGCTAGAATCAATCTGGTCAAGATATCACCCGAACAAAAACTCCTTTTAAACCCTTATAAAACAAAACAAAAAAATCTTTTCTTTCTGTAGAAGCTAGAAAACTCGAGCTTTAAAAATAAATCCAGATAGAGGGAGATAGAGAGAGAGAGAGAGATGGATCCAAAGCTAACAGAAGTATCCCAGCTATTCGAGCGATTCAAAGCGGCGTGCACAAGAGAAGATTTCAATACTTCGACGAATCTGCTCTCTCAGCTCAAGGTAACAATTAATCTTCACACCTCAAAACCCCAATTTTTACTCATTTTCTTCTTAATTCATTTCTTTTTTGTTTTTCTTTCTTAGTGATTTTATTTCAGTTGAATTGACTAGTAATTAGCGTTAATTGCAATTAATTTTGATTTTTTTTTTGCTGCAGGTCTTGTTGACAGGATTTCGAAGCTTGCCGCCGTTGTTTGAAAACACACCTAATGCTGTTCAAGAATTAACAATAGCAAGTAAGATTGTGGTTTTTCTTTTCTTTATTTGTTGAGGATCTCAGGGTTGTAATGCAGGATTTAGGGTTTAATAATCTTTGATTTTAGGTTATAAGATTGAGTTTTAGACGCGTGGTTTTTATTTATTTATTTATATTTATTAAGTGTGGGGGATGCTTTTTCAGGGGATGTATTTGAGCATGCTGTTCTTTTGAGTGTGAAGATTGGGGATCAGGAGGCCTTTGAAAGGGATTTCTTTCAGTTGAAGCCTTATTACACCGATGCCAGGTAATTTTTTGATTGGTTTCAGTTTTCAAGGAATCATGCGTGCATGCTTAGTTTTGTATTTGGGGTAGTGTTTTTATTATAAATTACCTGACATAAACTGCATGCTTCGTTAATTATGTTTCCATAGTTTGGTAGAATGGTGACTTGAATTCCTTACTGAGTCTGATGAGACATTCAGCACCTCATAGTTTCAATAACTTTATTAGTTTGTTTGACTGTAGGCAATGTGGAGTATTGTTACATGTAGGGTGTCAGAAATAGATATCCTTACTGTGATAGGATAATTAACTCTATTCTTAGAGGGTGTTTGGTATTGCGGTAGCTGTTGTGGTTGTGGTTTGAAAAAAGTTGTTTTATAAAAAGTACTTTTAATTGTGGTTGGTTTGAAAAAATAGGTGTTTGGTTAAAACTGTGGTTGAAATTGAGGTTGAATAAAAAGTAGTTTAATGTGTTTGGTTAAAAATGCTTTTAAAATTAAAGTTATAAAATAATTTTAAAATATATATATTAAAATTGATGGTTTTTTAATTTAAATGTTGTAGATTTAACTATTGTTATTACTTCATGAAATAAATAATACTTTATATAAAATATTTTTTATTATGCCATTAAACCATCTACAATTCCATTACGTACAAAATTCATTCGACAAGAATTACAGTTTCTATTATTTTTTGAGCGTGCAATAAAATTAGATAAAATATTATTAGGAATAAAATTAATTTGATATTAAAGTGCGAGTGAATTTAATTCATTCTACACTAATTTT
>Ga0307510_10002356_pt1 | contig 21371 bp, 20 predicted proteins | sample 12_EM_MG_FD_207224 | JGI IMG/M metagenome (GOLD analysis project Ga0307510, IMG submission 207224) | Populus trichocarpa ectomycorrhiza microbial communities from riparian zone in the Pacific Northwest, United States - 12_EM | ecosystem: Host-associated > Plants > Roots > Unclassified | place... | reverse complement strand
GCGAGTAGTCAGAACAGAAAGAAAGCGAGCGAGCGAGGGGAAAGGCAGAGGACAGATCCTGTCGGGACACAGAAAGGAAGTGAACCGGCGAGGCGCTGGAGAGGGCAGCAGATGGGCGGTCTGAGGCAACTTCGAGTCGCGACTCAAGTCGAGTCAACGGTCATTGGAACCGCGACTTTTCCCAGGATCGGTCCGGTTAACCGAGTCGCAAAACGGCCAGCTTCGGCTTGCCGGGCCGGTTCTGAGCCAAGTCGCGGCAACACTAATTAGATCTCCCATTCGAAACAAAACCCGAAACCAAAGATACAGTTCCATCGGAATTCTCTGAACGCGTCCGCCATCTAGTTGGAGGACAAGACATCGTCGTTAAATTAGATGGGAAAGAGGTCTCTAAAAAAGCCCCTTTTACTGCCTATTACGCCTGCTACAAGGGAGCTCTCCTCGCCTTATCCAACGTCTTTGGAGTCTGGTTCGAAATCCGTCTCCGAGCAGGAAACACTTACGAATGTTTCCGTCTGGCACGACCGAGTCTCAAATTAAAAGATTTCCCCATGAAAGGAATCAACTATGCACGACTTAGGCTCACCAGTCTTCCAATCACTAGAGCCCCTTCTAGAGCGACTTCTCCGGTCCGACTAACCCCATTGGACATATCCACAGTCACTCCACATGACGGAGATGTCTTTCACGAAACCAATCCGGACGAAAGGGAGGCCCCAGCCAGCGACACAAGTCGGTCCTCATCTCCAGATCCTGAGGATCAACCCGAGCGAAAGTCCTTCGCAGGGTTTGGATCTTGGAGAATGCGTTCTTCACGAACGGCTCGACAACCGTCGAAACCTCCGCCACGTCGCCCCAGAGGAACAGGAGACGACCCGGTTGGCCTTGACGATCTCTTAGACGAACCTGAGAGAACAAATGATAAAGGACGTCGTCTAGAGGGCATTCACCCAGACAAGTTCGAAGGAGATCGATCCAAGACCAGACAATTCTTGAATCAGTTTAACAGGTTCATGCTAATGAATCGAAAGGCTGATATCGCCAAAGACCCCATCTCCAAGTGCATCTACTTCATGTCTCTCCTAGATGGAGAAAAGGTCAACGGATGGGTCGATATGGCCTTTAACTGGCTCGAAGAAATTGAGGCCGACCCCAGTCTCATCGATCGGTACTCTAACCCTTGGAAAATGATGGAAGAGAAGTTCAAAGTATCCTTCACTGACTATGCGGAAAGGGAACGTGCCCAAGATCAACTCGGGAAACTGAGAATGACCGGAGACAACCTCGACGAATACTTAGCAGCTTTCGAAACCCTTGGAAGTCGAGCAGAACTCAATCCGGATGATCCGTCGAACTTACGTACCTTTGCCCAAGGACTTCCTCGCCAACTAGCTGACGCCTGTCTGGCTATGGAAAATCCTGACACATACGCGCAATGGAGAGCGGCTGCTCAACGACAACAGGTGATCTACCTGAAGAAGAAGGCGTTACACTCTGAGTATGGAACTTGCAATTCCACTCGAAACGCCAGTCAAACCCCTCAGCAGAAACAGAACTCTGGGTGGGTTTGGCGACGCCCCGGGGGAAACACCAATCCCGACAATCAAAATTGGCGCGGACAAGGGAATCGAGCGCAGCCCCCTCGTCCTCGTCTCCCTCCCCGGAACGACGATGCCATGGATCTCTCAGTAATCCACAAAGCCACGACCGACAAAGAAAAGGAAGAATATCGTCGTACCGGACGATGCTTCCAGTGCGGAAAACAAGGACATCTCGCTCGCGATTGTCCCAGTAAACCGGCACGCGCTCGCACCGTCCAAATTGAAGACAATCAGTCGACCGTCTCCAGTGACAATTCTTCCTTCGCCCCAACCCCTTCCCTCGCAGCGCGAGTGGCACGTCTGACCGAAGAAGATCGGGGAGCGTTCATGGATGAAATGCGCTCCTTGGGAGAAGACATGGATTTTCTTGGCGCCTGAGTACTACGGCTCTTACTTGGGCAGTTCTGAATAGTTCTGGTTCTATGTATATAGCTCGAAATCATGCAATTCAAGTCCCCTTTCAGCTACGAACCAAAACGAAACGAGTCGATCAAAAAGCGCTACTAGACTGTGGCGCTACCGAATGTTTTATTCACCCTCGAGCGGTAGAACGCCTTAAACTAGCAACTAGAAAGTTAGTAAAACCCCGGAAAGTACAAAATGTCGACGGCTCCCCAAATAAATCTGGAGAAATCCTAGAAGCTGTCGATCTATTGGTCAATAATAATGGACAAGAAGCCTCTCACTCCTTCTTTGTCGCCAATATAGGACGCGATGACTTTATCTTAGGCTATCCATTCTTTGAGGCGTCAAATCCAAACGTTGACTGGAGCGGAGGCCGCATAGAAGGATTTACAACAATCTCTTCTACAAATGCGAACACTTGGCGACCCCCTCTTAAAGGAACTAAGCGCAGAGATTCGACTCCAGCCTGGGTACGATGTATTCCCGGGTGGGAAGAAGGCGACGAAATCTGGCTTCAGACTAGAGTTGCCAAAACTACAGTAGCTCAACAACTTGCAGAGGCCTCTACTGACAAAACGAAGCGAACCTGGCAGGAATTGGTTCCCGAGCGGTATCACCGTCATGGCAAGGTTTTCTCCGAAAAAGCGTCGGAACGTTTTCCCGATCGACGCCCCTGGGATCATGCCATTGAACTGAAAGATGACGCCCCTACTTCAATAAACTGTCGAGTCTATCCGCTATCTCCTAAAGAAAAAGAAGAACAACGAGAGTTCCTCTCTCAAAATCTCCGCCTCCAGCGAATTCGTCGTTCAAAATCCCCCTACGCTAGCGGCTTCTTCCTCATTCGCAAGAAAGATGGCAAGTTTCGTCCCGTACAAGACTATCGAAACTTGAACAAGTGGACCATTCCAAATAAATATCCACTTCCATTGATCTCTGAATTGATCTACGACCTCGCCGAGAAACGCCTCTTCTCCAAGTTCGACATTCGTTGGGGATACAATAACATCCGCATTAAGGAAGGCGACGAGTACAAAGCCGCCTTCAAAACTAGCGAAGGACTTTTTGAACCAACGGTCATGTTCTTTGGGCTGACCAACTCCCCAGCCACCTTCCAGACGATGATGGATGACATCTTCCAAGAAGAGGTTGCACAGGGATGGCTTCGCATCTATATGGATGACATGATCATCGCCACCGAAGATGACGAGGTTCTTCATGAGCTCCGAGTCAACCACATCCTCGACAAACTCGAGAAATTCGACTTGTTCCTCAAACCGGAGAAATGCAAGTTCCACCAACGTGAAGTCGAATATCTTGGGGTGCTGATTGGCAATGGTTCTGTCAAAATGGATCCCGTCAAAGTTCAAGGCATTTCAGAATGGCCTACTCCCCTAACAGTCAAGGATGTGCGCAGCTTCCTAGGCTTCTGCAATTTCTATCGGGCTTTCATAAAGAACTTCTCCGATATCGCACGACCGCTTAATAACCTCACTCGCAAGGATATACAGTTCATTTGGTCAGGGGAGTGTAATGACGCCTTCCTCCGTCTCAAAGCAATTTGTAGCAGTTATCCCGTCCTCCGTACTCCGGACTGGTCCAAGCAATTCGTTATGGAAACGGATGCCTCAGGTTATGCTCTCGGCGTTGTTATCGCACAGGAGTTCGAAGACGGCATTCATCCTATCGCCTTTCACTCCAGAAGTCTCCTACCGGCCGAAAAGAACTACGACGCTCATGATAAAGAACTCGCTGCAGTGATTTTTGGGTTCAAAAGTGGTCGTCCACTCTTCCTAGGCGCCACACACGCGATTCGTGTCCGCACGGATCATAAGAATCTCCAATATTTCCGCGACCCTCGGAAGATCACGGGTCGACAGGCCCGGTGGATTGAATTCCTGCAGGACTTCGACTACACTCTTGAACATATTCCTGGGTCAACAAACACCGTAGCTGATTTGTTGTCGCGAAGAAAGGACCTTAACAAGGGGGTAGATTCCAACGAACCTCGTATTTTACTCCCCGACCATCTCTTCGCGCCGACAAATCCTATCGAGGTACACAAAATCTTTCTTGAAGATAATCCCGACCTCCGACGCGACATCCTACAAACCCTCCACGACTCCCCCGCCGCTGGACACCCAGGTATCTCAAACACTTGGGAATTGGTCCGTGAACAATACGAAGGCCCCAGACTCCGAGAATTCGTAGAACAGTACGTAAAAGGGTGTGCACGCTGCCAAGAGTCCAAGACCAACGTACATCGATCAAAAGCACCCCTACAACGTTTCGATACACCGGTCGAAGAAGGCCCTTTCCAATACGTATCGATGGATCTGATCACAGACCTCCCCAAGTCACAAGGATTTGATTCCATTCTCACGATCGTAGACCAAGGATGCTCCAAAGCGGCTAAATTCATTCCTTGTACCAAAACGATCGACGGGACAGGAGTAGCACTCGAATACTTGAAACACCTCGTGCCTTGGTTCGGACTTCCCAAACGAATCATCTCAGATCGAGACCCTCGATTCACGTCGGCGTTTGCAAAAGAAATGTGTAAAGCATTGGGGATTCAACAGAATCTGTCTACCGCCTTTCACCCTCGCACTGATGGACAAACCGAGCGCATGAACGCATGGATCGAGCAATACCTACGACCTTGGACCTCAGGAAAACCATCTGCGTGGAGCCAGCTTCTCCCGGTTGCGGAATTCGTGCATAATTCCTGGAAACACGACGTAGCGCGCAAATCTCCCCACGAACTTCTGATCGGAATCAAACCACAGGTGATTCTGAAACATCTGGAAGGATCGGTACCTGCTGCGGAAACACGCCTTCGCCTTCTGGATGAATCTAGACAGTCAGCCCAGAAGCTTCTACAAAACGTACAAAGTCGCAAGGATAACAAGAAGCTGACGGAAATTAAAGAAGGTGATCAAGTCTGGCTAGAAGGGCGCAATCTCTCTATCGCCGGCAATCGCAAACTTTCCCCAAAGCGATATGGTCCCTTCAAAGTTTCACAAAAGATAAGCCCTGTTGCAATGCGACTCGACCTTCCTTCATCGATGAAGATTCACAACGTGTTTCACACGGATCTCCTCCTTCCATATAAGGAGACGGAGCAATATGGCACGCCTTATACACGCCCCCCTCCGATCATCGATAGTGAAGAGGAATACGAGATCGAGAACATTCTAGACGCACGGCGTTTCGGCAAGAAACGTAAACTGCAATACCTCGTGCACTGGAAAGGGTACCCTCATTCCGATAATCAATGGATTGACCACGTGGACCTCCATGCCCCAGATTTGTTAGCAGACTTCTATCTTTCCAACTCCGCTACGGCTGGACGACCAGTTGTATAAAGACACCACCAACGACCCTCAACAATTCTCATCCCCCCATTGCTCCTTCAAACTGGCTTCTCCCTATTCCATCTTCTACACCTTCGACGAACGCTTCCAGCAAAACCTTTTCAGCATTCGCCGAGACCCCGACGACCCCGTTAGACAACCGCTCAACCACCTGATCCAAGTTTGCTCAACAATCGATAATATGTCCGACGCTATCTCCGCCATCTTCGTTCCTTCCCGCTCCACTTCACCCACCAACGATCGTGCCGGCAGCACCCCTTACGTCGTCACTTCTCCTCCTCCCGATAGCCCTACTGATTCTGAAGCGGCTTGGCCTCATGAGATGATGCTCCAACACGTCGCAACCATACTCGGGGCCGACATAGAAGAAGTTCGCCAACGCTTCCCCGACAATCGCTCCCTCTTGCCAATCGACGTTCCTCCTCCTCGTGCCTCATCGCCCGTTTTTATTCCGTCTGCTCCTTCCCCCCCTTACATTCCAGGATCCCCGATCGGACCATACCCAGGGTCCGAACTAGCTGAGTACAACGACCCCGACTTCCCTTCCGATCCACCTTCCACCTCTTCTTCACCCGTAGTTGAACTCTGTCGTCCTTCCCCTCGCGTTCCACTAGCCGATATAACGCCAATCCGCCAAGTCTCTCACCCCCTAGGCGACACCACTGATTACGAGGAGCTAGCCATGGTCTTGTACCGACAAGTCTCGGATCAAGACGCAACGATCAAAGAGTTGATGGAGAACAAGGAAAACCAAGCGCCGTCTCCCACTAACCCACAGCCCAGTACTCACCCTGGTCCTGGCTGGCAGGACAACTTTGATGCTACTGGGACTCGTCACCTATTCGTCATCCCGTTAGGCGAAGAAGACGTCATCGCCCCGTTTATCCGTTACAACCTCCATAACCCATTCCCCGAACTTCTCGCAACTAACGGACGCTACTGTACCGTCCATTCCCGACCCCTTCACATGGTCCCACAGACGTCTCGCGCCTCCCCATTGTCACCGCGAAACGAACTCTTCTTCCACCCTGACTTAGAGCTGACTAGGGGTGTAGACTGGGCAGTCCTTTATGAGGACGACCCCACGCTGGCCGGAGAGGTCCAATATTTCCGCTCGCACAAAAAGGCATGCGACCGCCTCGCAAAACGAATGGGACAACTCCGGGAGTCTCTTGAGGTAGAGAGACAGGCCCTCTATCGAAGCTCGGCCCGTCTCACCGGTGCTAACGCCCTCGGACGCCTCCAGTGTCATATCGACTCTTCCATTCACATTGCCTCGTCGTTCTCCACCGCACGAGTCAGAAAGATCTGCGCCTCCATCCGCAATCGAGTCACTGAAGAGCGCGCTCGTCATCCGCGAGAGTGCATGTGGTGCGGTAAGGAGGGCCACACCATTGACAGTTGCTACTGTATAGGTCTCTGCCGTCATTGCTCGCATCGTGGCCATACTGGAATAGACTGTAAGGACCCCCATTGTATGTGCTTGGAATACGGGGACTGTAAAGTGTACCCCACTCATCCTAACTTCGAACGTGGCTACTGTGCTGCGGTCGACGACAGTGTTGACGTCTAGAGACGTTAACAAGGGGGTAATGTCACGGACTGCCCCACTTACCTAACTTTCTCCTTCCTATTTCGTCTCTCTCGTTCCGTTTCCGTCCGTGACTACGGGCCGCTTTGCCCACTGCTTGCTTACTTATCGATGGATTAATCTCGCGTTTTCTAGAGACTTCCATGCGTTTCTACATGCTTCCATCCTGTTCTCCAGTCTTCCGTGGTCTTCTCTTACCTTCCAGTAGTTTCCATCTGTACTCGTATATAAACTGTACTTCGTAGTATAGAACGGCTTTCCTAAGCTCGTTCTATTCGTGCAATCAGACTTTGATAGTCTCTTTTCACTATTGAACGCGTGCGGCTTCCATCGAACGAATCCCTCTTCTGCATTAGTCAGCTTTGCTGCTAACTGCCTTAATCTCTCTACGTCTCGAGATCACGTGCTAGTGTCTCGCTCGATTCCAAGTCACGTCCGACTTGTGTAATCTTCACTCGTCATCCCCATTGTCACGTGACGCCTCACATGACTGATTTCCCTTTTGGGAACGACCTCTCTTCAAAATCCAACTTCGTAATCTTGTCCGAGATCCCCGAACCCCGAGATCCCCGAACTCGATCTGACACGGTGGTCTGACCGTGACATCATCCATTGTCCCTTCCATCATCCTGCCATGATGATCCTGGACTCTTCAGGCGGGTTCAGTAGGGCATCAATGTCCATCCTGTTCCTGCCATGAAGTATGCCTGTTGCTTCCAAGTTGTCAAGGGCACCTCTGAGTGCATTCTTAACCATCGCAATGGGATCCTGATTTTGGGAAGGGTGTGAAGTAGTGACAAGGATCAGAACAGTGGGTTGGGCTGGTCATGGTACAGAAGAGTCCATGTTAGGTGGCTTCTACACCATTGTTTTCACTATAAAAGCACTTCTTTTTTTTTGCTGGTTCATGGCATGCCATTGCTCCATAATTCATGTCTGCTACAACATCCTAACTGAAATTGTACCAGTTACATGTATGGGTTTTGGGTCATGGGGGGTATGGAGTATTGGGTTTCATGGTTGTATGGGTTATGGACTGGGTTTCCCCACATACCAAGTTGGTAATAAAAAAACCCTATGGGATATTAGGGAGTATGGGTTATCAGAGCTATGGGTTAAGAGAGAGTCGACTGTATTGTAGCAACTTGAGCATGCAGCAGATCGATAAGATATACTACCCAGTACATTGATAGCTCGACACTGTAAAGATAAAACCCCTGGAATTTCCTGCCATTTGGCATGCAAATGCAGAAATAACACAGTTTATCTGGAAAATTCCTTGCAAATGTTTTCACAAGAAAATCTGCTGAAACTTCTGACTGAAAAATCGCACAAAAATCACTGAAATTAGGTCATTTGATAAAAAGTCAAACCCTACTGAATTTAATAGGTTTTATGTGTGAAATATTAAGAGAAAAGATGGTGAAATTTCATGACAACATTTGACTTAGAAATCACACAAGTTCAACTCAAAAATCACACAAAAAGTCATGAATCAAAACTGAGAATTTCCGATCCTGAGTGGTATGGAATATATGTACAGATGTCTGGGCCCCAACATCACCGCTGCCACCACCCATGTGTCACTTGCCGCCACCGCCGCCCACATGTCACTTGCTGCTGCCATCGTCATCACACACGTGTTGCTGTTGTCACCCACGCGTCACTTGCTGCTGCCATTGTTGTCGCACATATGTCGCCGTTATCGCCATCGCTGTCATTGCTGCTTGCAGGTCCTTGTTGGGGGGTCACCATTGTTGTCATTGTCATTGTCATTGTTGTTGTTGTTGTTGTCGTCAGCGCTGCCACCGTCGCCATGCGGGGTGATTCCGTTGTCACCTAAGTGTGTGTGTTCAGGGCTAAAGTGACATGCTACGTAGCACACAGTCAGTGAAGGATTTAAGGAAAAAAAAAAAAAACATACCACATATTTTAGAACACGAATCACGACACTGAGGGTGACAATCTTACCAAAGATTGAAACAAGACGCATGAATGCGTCTCCCACGCAGCGGAATTCCATGGCGTTGGGGTCTGTGGGGATCCTGGTAGCGACAACAACCAGTTCTGTGTTTGCCCTGGGGAGAGTCAGTGGAGAGAGAAAAAAAAAAAAAAAGGGGGGGGGGGCGCACCTCGCAATCCCTTTGATGGCAACCTGGTGGGCCAGCTCGATGACCTCCTTGATGACCTCCACTGCGGCCTCAACTACAATCGCCTGGGCCCAGGCGCCTACATGCATTTCAAAAATGTAGGCTGCAATCCAAAATGCAATTAGGAAGAAAAAAAAAATGGTAGGAACGAGCATTGTTGGTGGTGTCAGAAGATGGTGGGACATTGTTTGAAAGGTGGCGTGCGGGCGCTCAATGTTGACGGTAATGCTTGGCAGGACCAAATAATGCATGACGCACCAATGCAGGCAAAAACATGGTACAATTCTCAGAGTGAGTGCGTTCGTGCAAAGCACTTGCTCAGTCATATTGCTGTCAACTAATCCATATCTGTGAATACTGCATGTGCTAGTGGACCACTGCAGTCAACCAACCCCCATCTCCCCCAGTCTTCAATGCGGCCGACAATGCACTGGATACATTTAACGTCAACAAGGTCCAAGGCCCCAGTCTGCAAGTAAAACGGAATGGGCAGCGTTCCATGAGCATTGGGGAAATTAGTATCAACACTCTGAATAACTGCAAGACAAAGACTTTTGGGCTTCTTTGTTTGAAGTTCATTGCTTTCGGGAATGGGAATGACAACGATGTACTGGAGTTGCCTGTAAAATGTTTGTAACTTGAGAACTTTGGGAAGGTTTTGATGGTGCTGGTTTCAATTGATGAGTTGCTCATACTATTTATTGGGCAAAAGATAGAAATCAAGTATTTTCCAGAAAAAAAAATCACACATGCAGACAAATGACGCATCTCAGCCATCCCTGCATTGGAAAACGATCTTATGTGCGTGCATGATATCTCCACCTTCAAGGCGACGAAGTTTGCCCCACTGCTCGATGACTTCTGGAATGATTTTCTTGGCGACCTGTGACAAGACATCGAACCGGGTTGCCAAACCACTCGCTGTTGGGAACTCACTACTTATGGGTAGCGAGACTTGACAACAGCACGAAGTTGAAGGTGACTGATCCAAAGGAGCAGCAAGGAGATGTTGAGGAGGAAGAGGCAGAAGGCAAGCAGAGGGGGAACAGAGTAGACTGTTGAGGACGAGGGGCGGGCTGCTAACAATGAGGGAGCTTTGTGAGACTCCAGTATGGGGGTAGACAAGAGAACAGTCTGAGGACTGTTTGTACAAATTTGCAGGTCTTATATACTAATACAGGGTGGTCTGTGCATAGTTAAGGGTAGGCATAATATTGAGAGACGGGTGGACATGTGCCCCTTTAGGGCAGGTAGTAATACAAGAGACAGGTGAGACTTGAACTAAGAATAGACACGAACTAATAATAGATGAACTGCAGACTGTGCCGCAGTTCCACAGTAAGTCTTGTGACTTCGTTGATTCTCAATCAACTGTTGATCATTCCCACAGTCTTCCATGTGTTGATCAACAGACAAGACACATGTAGAAAACGCACACGATCAGGTGATTGTGTAGATGACCAATCCCTTGGTAGGTCATGTGTTAGGTTCCCACGGTCATGTGCTGTTAAGTCACGTGCTTGCTCAAGGGCTCGTAAGTCACGTGATGAGTCACGTGCTAGGTCACGTGATGGGGGTTTCCCAGGGTCACGTGGTCGAAGATTCTCTTTGGTTGCTGGTCATTGACCAGGCTTTATCGCAGGCTCTGGAGGGCATCAGATAGCCACTTGGCTATAGCTTGGTTTAGGGGCAGTTCTTGTGGGACTCATAGGGGTTTGGACTGGGTTTCTAGATGGCATGGACTTTGTCCACAACACTCGCAAGGACTTTGCAAATGGCACCATCAATGGAACTCATTAGCTTCAGGGCCACAAGTTTGTATTGTGGGTCTGCAATAAATGGTCTTTAGATTAGGGTGAAGATACTAAGACGCAACTTGCAATCTTCAAGCACTTTCATCTGCAAAGAGGGGTACTTTGGAGGTTTCCCAAGCTGCTCGTCAGTAAGATTGTACAAAAGCTTGATTTGCTGGAGCTGTGACAGATCAGTCAGGTGTTTGTCCATGCTCACGTATGGGTTTCGTCAACTCTGGATTCTACGTTGAAAGTACCCGCATTGCCTCTTGATGGGGAAAGCCCATGTTGTCCAGCATGGTCCCATCCATCTGATCTGGTCAGGAATGTGGAGCAGGGCATGTATGGTGAGCGGGCATGCTGGGAGTTGTTCAGGGATGTGTTGGTAGTAGAGGCTGGATGCGTGAATTGACTCAGCCTTTGATGTTCTGGAAACGAAAGGGGGGAACGCACCGCTCATAATCTACCACCCAGCTACAAATTCCTGACTTGATTTCATCAATATCCTTCTTGCTGATTTCGAACTGGAGACACAGATTGAGGATTCTAACAAGGGAGCAGAAATGTTTGTAATACCGCGCTTTGGGAAAGCGATCTTGAAGCACGGTGGGGGCGATGAACAGAGACCACACAGACCATGTCAAAGATGTGAAATATGAACAATCTTTTGCTGGGTCGGGGATGGACGCACCAAATGATGAAGGTATTGTCTTTGTAGCTTCTGCGGACGTAGCACCAACAACCTGCCAAATATGTGGCTCCAGGACATAGGGCTGACTGTTATCCATTCCCTTGTAGCAACCAGACCAGAAGAGGACAAGGTTTGGGATGAGATTTTCCCAGATCAGATGCATAAAGTCGTATAGAAATGACTGGGGAAACCTCAGGGACCCAAGATCACTGAGAAGCAGGACCCCTTTGATGCCAGATGCCTTTGCAAGCTCCTCTCATTGTGTTTCCGTGGGTGCAGACTCCACTGTTTTGGCCTGCGCCATAAATCTGTTGTGCAAGTGCAGCGGTAACTCCTCTGGGCGATACTTGATAACATCAGTTGCTTGAGGATGACCGTGGTGGGACAGTGGCATGTAGAGTGTTCTGTTTCACGAGTCTGGGATGCCAATACCTTTTATCTCACACATTTGACAGGGACTCATGCCATTGTGTCCCTTCATGTTCATAAGCATGGAAACGGCAGGAATATCACCAAAGGCTGTGATAAGATAAGCGTGGAGGGTGAAGACGCTGCGAGAGAGGGCATCATATGCAGACACACCGACTGCAAGCTTGAGAAGTTCTTGCACAAGAGGATAGATGAACGAGTCTGCATCCCATGGCTTCTTTGGACCAGGTATGATCCCAACACAAAGGATGTTGTCTTGCTGGAAGCGTTGATCCGGAGGGAGATTGTAATTGAAGATGAGGAGGATCCACGTGGTCTGCTTCTGCTTTTTGAAGGGAGCAAAGCTGTCGGTGGCAAAGCTAAGTGCAATGTCACGATGATCCGAGAAGTAATGGTGGGCTAGACGTTGGTCTCCAGCAACAACACACTCTCCAAGAAGTGAGTGATAATGAAGTCTGTTGAAGATATCTGTTGTCATTCCATTTCAGCAGGTCTTGGCATGTTCATCAGCACGGTACTGGAGACGAGTGGCATAGGCACAATTCGACATGAACGCATGGAGACAAGGGATAAGGGGCATATAAGAGAATGTTTGCCTTGCTTCACCAGACTCGTTCAGACATGACGTTTTGTACCTCAGGCATTCATTAAGGCTGGCGTGCGGACCAGTAAAGCATACACATGAATTGACACAACACTCAAGTTTAACGGGCTTGAAGCGGGAGAGATACTGGGCATGGGATCACGTCTTGGCGAGAGTCTCCATGCCTGCATTGGAAAAGGTGTATGACATTTCATCAAAGGATGAGGCGGTTAGATTGTTCCTGAGCATCATCACAAACGGATGCAGGATATCCAGATCGTGGTCCAAGATAGAAGACCTTGCTAGAGCACAAAAACACCAGTGACTCACGGAGTATGCAATAAATAATATTTGGACTTACCAAGTTCCTTGGCCTCCACAAGAAACTCTTCAACCAAAATATCCAAATCCAGGATGATGCCCTCATGCGGGTCCACCTTGTCTTCCATGTCAATGTTCTCTCCATTCCAGAGGCCATCAGTTCCAGGACCGGTGGGGTCAGTAGCCTCAGCTGCATCCCCATCGAGAGCGTCTTCAGATTTGTTATCACTTTCATCGATAGCTCAGTGTGTCCTAGTATGGAGATTTAGAGGGACATTGTTGACAAATTGACCAGACAGTATAGAACATGCATACCCTGGTGATTGAGGTAGATTTGTCGAAGCCGCTGGTGGATCAAAAAATAGCAGGGAGGGATTGAACTTGGATGAGGGTGCATGGAATTGGGGATGGCCACTAGAGGAAGAGCTGGCATCTGCCTGAAGAGGGGCAATGCGACACCGCTTGGGAGGTGGACGGGATTCGGATTTACCCCATGTCATAGTGGCGATGATGTGATCCCACATCGTCTTGGGAAACACTAGACGATTGCATCTGCAATCACACAGGACTTTCTTTGGCTTTTGCCTTTGGCGTTTCTGTGACACTGGCATTGACAGGACGATCTAAGAGTCAGAGTGGGCCAAGATGAAGTCAGACTACGTGGATGTCCAGTTGGTGCAGAATGTGCAAAACTTACATGAAAAAAGAAAATCTGGCATGAGAGGGTTGTCAAAGACTTGAAATCAACGAAGACGATTGTCAGGGGAGGTGTGATGAAGTTGGGCGGCAGAATGCCAGTACTACCGCCATCTCAAGTTGGATGGCTCATAACTAGCGGCCCAAAGAAATTGCATAGAAACCCGAAAACCCACAATGGCATCAAGAATGTACTGGAGTTGTTCCGGCAGCTGGTAGCTTATTGTGTGACATGAAGGGTCTGTTGTAATCAATGAGGTTGAAATGGGTAGCAGCAAGCAAGCGTGAGTGAAGGGAGCGTGAGTGAGAAGTAGCCTGTGCAGATACAATACTCAGTTTGGCATGGAATGACCACAACTGGTGTATATTCACCTGTGCAGATACAATACTCAGTTTGGCACGGAATGACCACAACTGGTGTATATTCACCTGTGCAGATACAATACTGCATGCTGTAAGTACTGGGAATAAATGCGATGGTAATGTAACGAAGCTCACCTCAGTTTGGCACAGAATGACCACAACTGAGGGAGAAGGCAAAGGTAACTATGAAGGTATAAATGTCGGATCGTATGGTATGAAAAGAAGGGTACTCGACGGATGCAAATATGGGGGTATGTACTAAAATCGACCATTCATCTGTCCATGTCAATTACTAGCGCAACATGCGCTCTACTCTATTCAATGTCCATGTGGCCCAACCGCCACTTCTGTGACAGGGTCAATGTCAGCTCAGCGTGAAAGGGTAGCGGTACCATGGGTCACGTGATGTTTTCCATGTTTTTTGGGCGACCAAACAAAGTTCAACTCACTTCAACGTGTTCTTCTGTCCTCAAGCTTGCAATTGATTGTCAATTTTCCGTCCTCCCGTCAAAAGTTCAACTCAATGCAGCAGCAATTTGGACATTGTCAACAAGACAGCGCACATATCCTAAGAGCAGAATTTTTCATCCGCTAGCTGGTGAGATGGGGGCTATATAAGGTCAGGCATTGGTGCGTCATGGGTACCCATCTCATCATCACACATTGCACTCATCGGTGTGTTTTCCCCTCTTTCTCCATTCTGGCTTATGGTCTGACTGTTCAATAGAACGTCTAATGCCTTGTGATACTGGAACCAGGTTGAAAAAACCTACAGAGAAGGCTCTTTTTGCTGAGCAGCAATTGGCCCAGAAGTTGTCATCTGCCACCTCTGGGAACTGCACCACTTCAGGTAAGAAGAACCCCCCTCCAGCAATGACATTGGCAAGTCCCTTGTCCCCCACACCTGCCTCAACCTTGGTGAGACGCGTGCCCACAGGTGCCCCGCCCATTGTCACCACCCTGGAAAATGGTATGCCCACTTGGTTACTACCACTCATGACTAACACTCCAACAGATAATGGTGCCCCTGCAGCCACAGTTTCTGTGGCCCCTCAGGATCCAAGCCCTGCAAGGCCTGTTGTGGATCCTAATGTTGTTTCCGAAATGGTAAACTTGCATCGTGAGTACCTGTTTCCTTGTTTTGTGCACACATCAAAAATCTTATTTTAATTTTAATTTTTTAGTTCAGCTTGCTGTTGCAAAGCGGGAGCTTGAACAAGCTAAACTGGTAGTAGCAGTTGGTGCTGGTTTGGTTCCCACTAAAGATCTTCAAATCAAACATCCAGCCAAGATTGGCAACCTCCAACATGCAATGGGCCTTGAACATAACCGTGGGAGGTACCTCAACTTTCGTGTAAGGTTTTTTTTTTTTTCTTGAAAAGCATACCATAACTGAAGCATGATTGTTATAGAACAATATCAGACACTATGCAGGAGTTGTACACATCAAGGCCAGCACCCCTTGGCCACGTCAAGACACAGCCAAGATTGCTCATCTCTGTGACTTGGTGAGTAGTTTTCCTATCTGATTCTTGCAATGCTGACACATATTTTGTAGATGAGGTCAAAGTACTTGTATCTTAAGCTGTTTGTAGGTGACTGGGCCACCAAGGAATGTCTTAGAGATCATCTCAGTGGCAAGCGGAGCTATAGATGCTGTAATGGTGCAGTTGAAGAGGATGACTCAAGTGACTTTGGCAATATAATAATAGGAAGTGAACCTGATGATGATGATGAAGGTGATGAGGGTGGGGAGGGGGATGAGGATGGCAACAGCAATGGCAACAGCAATGGCAATGAGGAGATTGAGTATAATTGATCTGTATCCATTCCCCTTCCCAATTAGGCAGACTTACCCTACTTGACTGAAATTCATAATTGTGATTGTCAAAATTTTCTGCTTGACAGAGTGCCGGACTGCCCCCATCCCCATTGCCAAACTGCGCAAGTGGCTGTTTTTTTGCTTCTAACCACAAGCATTGCCTGGTGAGTGCTGCCACACTCACTCGCTTTCCCAGCTCGCGACCAGGTCAAATCACAACCTTTTGCTGCCCCCATCCCCAATGCCACACTTGGCAGCTTACATGTTCTCTGGGTGCCATTCGAGCTTGCGTTGAGTCACCCTCTTCGATTTCAAACAAGTAATGACTCACTTTTTTTTTTTGCTGACTAGCCACTCCGCCCCATGGCAATGCACTCAACCTGCCCCATTCAGCCAGCACACTGCCAGACAAAAATTCGTTTCTGTCCTGACCTTACATGTGACGTCACTCTCCCTGGGCTGTCCTCTCTTGCATGACCAGAATTCTCGCTTTCTGCCTGTGTGTGCTGAGCCCCCTCTCACTTTTGCAGGCCTATCCTTGCCATTGTGGTCAGTGACCTGAATTCTCGCTTTCTGTCTCTGTGTGCTGACATCCCTCCTGGGGGATTTTTTTTTTTTTCCCTTTCAGCTCCTGGTCACCCCTGCCCGCTGTGTGCGGAGCCGCCTCTCACTCTTGCAGGCCTGTCCTTGCCATTGCAGTCAGTGACCTGAGTTCTCGCTTTCTGTCTCTGTGTGCTGACATCCCTCCCGGGGGGGTTTTTTTTTTCCCTTTCAGCTCCAGGTCACCCCGTGCCCGCTCTTTCCCCCAGTGCCCTCTCTCGATTGTCCCCATACAGTCTTGCGTTATTTCTCACTGTTGCGTTGTCATCAAATTTCACCGTGTGCGTGGCCACTCCTTCCCTTGATGTCAGCTCCCTCACATGTCAAATCTGGACCATCGCAGCTGCGCCTGTCCCCATTGCTCCCTCCCTGTTGGTAGGGGACCTATATTTCTTGCAGTTGTGTCAGTACTTTGTTGCTGCATTCTGGTGAGTGCCTCTCTTTTTGTCCCTGTCCCTGCCTATTGCTAACGATCAATGATCTCTGGCTCAATTCGCTTGATTCCCAGCTGTCCTGCCCCTCCACCTCACCTTGCGACATTTTCTTGCACACTACCTGCATCGCCCTCTCCATCCTTGGGCCTCTTTCATGTGTTCTTTTGTGCTCGATCTCAGTATTTCGTCACTGTGAAAACACATGTTGGGTCCCTCACAGGTCAAATCTTACCTTTATACCTGTGCCTGTCCCCATTGGTTCCGCCTCTGTGGGAGACTGCTCACTCCCTCACTGTGGGGAGCAGGCCCATATTTCTTGCACTTGCGTCACTACTTCGTTGCTGCATTCTGGTGAGTGCCTCTCTTTTTTCCCCCCCCCCTTTAGCAGCACAATTTTGTCGCCTTGACTTGCTCAAATCCCTGGCCCTGTCTGCTTGGATGGGCCATCTCCTCACACTCACCAGTATATTTCTTTTATTTGCATATATTTTTTGCTGACTGGCCGCCACTGCTCCTCCACCCCATTCAGCTGCCACCAGCAACGACTCCAATATTGACAACGACATTCCCCCTTGCACCCCTCAAGCTGTCGACATTGACATCAGCAACAGCAAGCGTTCTGAGACCCCCAACAACAATAGCAACGCCAACACCGCCCCCAAAAGCCCAACATGGAGATGCTACTGGGTGTGTGTGCATGTGACCGCGCCCACACTGTAGTACACTTGTGAATAAGTACCAAAATTTAGTACAATTTTGATGAATATTACAATTTTTTTCACATTAAATGCATTGAAAATAAGTAAAAAAAAACAAAGAATAATGTATGATTTCAGGTGCTGGAAAAAGCACGGTTAAAGTACTGAAAATGCTTTATTAAAGTGCTGAAAAAGCAGGACTAAAGTGGAAAAAGCATGGTTAAAGTACTTAAAAAGCAGAAAAAAAGTGCTGAAATGGCATCTAAATCTGGGATTTTTCCAGAGAATCTGCTGAAATTTCAGGCTTTTCATGGTGGAATTTCAGTAGTTTTAGGGGGTAAAATTTAGCATTTTTTCGCTGTTTCTATGTAGGAAAATCCATGTTTTTATTTTTACAGTGTCGAATACGCTCCATTTCTAGCTGTGACAGGAGTACTTGGTTTAGCTCGTACCCCCGAGCTTAATTGTTCATTATATACCGCAGAGTAGGTTGCCTCTCGTGCCCTCAATTACCATGTTTACCCTGCATGCACGTTCTGAGGTGAGTAGTGGTATTGTCCTCAATATGCTAAACTGTAGTTCCTGTGTTCACTGTGCACATACATTCTGAGACGCATGCCTGGAACTTATTTATTAGCTTTCACGCTCTCTACACCTATTCCCATCTTTCGTTTCATACATGTGCCAGTAGTTTCCTAGCCGACAACATTCTCATCCCAACCATAATACCGGCGCTGGCAACCGATAGTGAGCCAGCGTAGTAGATTGCAGGACGGAAAGCTGCACGACCGGCACTGGAACCACCATATGCTTGCAAAAGCCACCCCGCAATGGGTGAACCCTGTATTAGAGTAAACTGTTGTTAAAACAAACCGTACATGATGGAGAGAAGGACCAACGAAGAAGTAACCAAACCCCCATCCAGACACCGTCATGGCCAAAGCATTTGCCGTGCGTGTATTGCCATAAACACTGCCGATGACGCTTGGGATAAGAGCGAAAAATCCACCTGAGCTGATACCATTGACTACAATGAAGACTACGAGTGGGGCGACGCTGGTTGAGATAGGCCAGATGGCGAGCATGCTCAATGCATTGACCGTTAATGAGAGAACCAGCGATGAGATTGGGCCGATGAAATCGCCCAGCATCCCGAAGCCAACACGCCCAAAGGCGGACGCGAGGTTGTAGATCGCCAAGAGACCTGATGCGAGAGTTGCGGAAGCACCCACAGAGTTGGCATAGAGTGGGATGAAGAAGGGGGGGACCAGGAGCGGGAAGGTAGCAATACCTGACCCAACAAAGAGGAGAACAAATTTGGGATCACGGAAGAGTCCCCTTGATACGTGACCCAGATGGTGAGTGACGATCCATTAACCGCAACAGAAGAGATATCGTACGAACCATTCTACGGAGACCGCACTTCTTCGCATCCGTTCCTTGAGTAGTAATGCGGCCGGTATCGTCACGGCCCAAGTGATCAACCCAAGAATTCTGAATGCCCAGGGGATCCCGACTCGGTCTATGAGTGAATTTAGCGCGATGGAGATGACGGCCCCCCCAAGTCCATTCCCTGCGAATACCAGTCCATTGGCAAAACCACGCCGACGCTTGAAATATTGGGCCGGAAGAGATCCGCATGCCTACATTGAGTGACAACACCTAGTCAGGTGATCGTTGGCCGATAGAAAGAAATTTTCGGAATGCGATGCTCACCATGAAGGTCAGACTGGTCCCGAAGCCTAGGACGACACCATTGGTCACGAAGAGTCCTGGATAGCTCGTCACGGAAAACCCGTTCAGGATGGGGCCCAACCCGAGGAAGACGCAGCCAAGGGCGCATGCTTTCTTCGTGCCCAGCCATCGAATGAGGCGCACGTTGATCAAGGCAGTCAGAGATATGAACGTGATCGCTGTCGACCCGATGAACGACAATTGCGAATCGCTGGCAAGCTTGGCTTGCGTCAGTCGAGCTTGCACAATGCCCCAGGAGTACGTCAACCCCCCAAAGAAGAAACTTTGAAAAAAAAAAAAAAGGGATGGTTATTCCGTTGAACTTCCGGGTCGAATGACCGTAGTAGCGCAGAACTCCTCAGGCGGAGGCGGAGGCGACTGCATACCTGATGACACTGCAGGCCAGGACAACGACCCACCCGTATCCCCCATCTGGAAAATCATCAGGCGCTAGTCTCGTAGGCGCCAAGCTCGTAGATGACAAGTTGATATCTGTCTCATCGAGCGTCACCGCGTTGACACTAGAGCGCTCTGTGGGCGTGACGCTCGATAATTCAATCACGCTTGAGGACATGGGTGCGTTCAGCTGAAGGGGGCTCGTCAGGTTTGGGGTGGGGTACTGTAGTGGAAACGCTCCACTCACTCGTTCACAATGCCGATAAGCGGCTGTGTAACTTCAGTCAATTTTACACAGTATCGGATCGGACTCGGGCGATTTGTGCCATTGGTACATGTGGTAACGGAGTACGTGATGGGAGTCATTTGGCGACGATTTGGCAACTGAGGTATAAATGCTTTGTAATCGAACGAGCAACGGCGGGACTGGTGTTCCGAGTCTGCCCATGCACGATGCGCATGATTATCACCCAACTATACCATGACAGTACGCACAGCGCACCCAGTATAAATCCCAGTCTGTTATTTATTTATTTTTGCTCTTCATGAGCTTCATAGATAATGATACAGGACAGTTATTTGTCAACGTCCTTATTGTTATGTTTCATTTTAATAACATTAACTTCTGAAAATTTCCACAAAGTGATCCTAGCACTCATGCACTCATGACCTGTCGCACTTTATTTGATGACAGCTGAGCGCTGAACCGGCTTCCGGTGAAATCCCGACGGTGGTACGTCTAACTTACCTACAGTCCGTTACCCACGTGTCCATCCAAGGACACTGCCCTCCCCCTCATTATCCTCATATGGTCATTCCCAAGAGCTGGCGGCGAACTATGCCGAACTTTTGTTTCCGGCTGTGTCCCTGTGGAAGATTGGGTTCCGGGACTGTGGGGAGATTTCGCACGCCACGAGTTCCTATCGTAGGAACAGGATGCCTCAGCTAAGATGGTGTCCCTCGAACTCTACGACCCAACGATTAGGATGCATTCAATTGGAGTGCAGCCAGCCGCATGAATAATTTATTGATTCTACGAGAACGACGAGATAGTAGGTTTGAAAGCAATGGAATGTATGACGATAGCGTGGACATCACATCGTGACCTTTAAAAAAGCATCGACCAGATAGCAGAGCGTAAAGCAAGGGCACTGAGGACGAGAGGGAATCGAGATATATGGTTGCTGTTGTTATTTGTACACAATGCGTGAAAAACGTCAAAAGAAAAGAGACAGGTTTCGCAGACTTGTCCTTCCGAGAAAGAACGAGAACTAACTTTGAAATGCATCCGCATCAAAGCGGAAGTCTTCAAAATGCAACGAATTGAGTCGCATCCCAAAGCCGAATTCCCGCTCCCCAGGATACAAGTCCTCCTCCGGAGGTCTGCGCACCGGCCCAAGGTCGGCGTGCCGCCGCGGCGAATCGTAGTCCTCCTCAGAGTCCCACCCCTCATCCACCGGCGTCCGTACCGTACGCGGCGGTGCAGTGCCATCGACTTCGGGATTTGCTTCCGCCTGTTGAGGTTCTGGCACCTGTTCGCCGGCACTTGGCGTACTCCCAGAGAATATAGACTGGAGATTGACAAACGAGAACTTCTGTCGGGTACTGCGTATCGAGAAGCTTGGTGATGTGGGACGACTTGGCTCGTCCGTAAATAGTTGTAGAGCTGAAGTGGATGCGGATGCGC
>Ga0307510_10002355_pt1 | contig 21371 bp, 17 predicted proteins | sample 12_EM_MG_FD_207224 | JGI IMG/M metagenome (GOLD analysis project Ga0307510, IMG submission 207224) | Populus trichocarpa ectomycorrhiza microbial communities from riparian zone in the Pacific Northwest, United States - 12_EM | ecosystem: Host-associated > Plants > Roots > Unclassified | place... | reverse complement strand
TCGGAGAGGGACCAGGCGCAGAAGCTTGCGCTTTTGGAAGAGATAAACCTCGTCCAGACGGAGAATGGCAACTTGAGGCAGCAGCTACGCGCCCTTGGGAAGTTATAGCGAAACTCACTGAGCATACCCTGTTGGTCATCGCAGCGTATGGGGGGTAGGGCGTCGGACCATGTACTTTTGGCTTTTTTTTTTGGCTTAGGCACTTTTGGTCTGTGCATTCATATCTAATTTTCTCCTCAGGGGGGTATACAATAGTTTCTCGTCGCATGCATTAAGTTGTGCCCAGAGCGAGCTTCTCTTTTCTTCAACTCCATATAAGGGATTGCCGCCGTCAAGTGGGCCTCTACGCAGACTGGCAAACATATCAATGTTAAGTTGGCCCTTCATGAATTTCCATGTGATCATCCATGATTGTATGATTACTAGACATTGGATGTATCTAGGTCAATCGCAGTACCGCACAGGACATTCTGACGTCGACCTGCGCTGTTCGCTTGTCTGTTTTTTTTTTGAATAATAACATATTAATCAGGTGATATTTTGATTTTGAGACATTGAATGTTTGGGAACGTATTCACGTTGTTGTTTTTGTACAGCAGATATAAAACGTAATATCTCCTGACATTGACTCGGACACGTAGGTTACTATGTCGCCACATAGTTACAAAAAACAATAAAGTGCTTTCCAGAACAACAACACTTCGTCTCGTACTGCATACTGCACAACACTCTCCATGTCCCAAACTGTGAACCGACCCGTGTCGGCGGATCTCGAGAGCGGCCAGAACGGGGTCAGCGAAGGTATCTTTCAGCAACACTGTTCCCCAGTTGACCTGGCAGTTGAACGTGAACTTATAGTAGACGGTCATCGCGACCAGCCCCAGTCAGCACTGGCTCAAAAACAACCGTCATCCTCAGGCCAGCTATCACCAGGAGAATTGGGCTGTTGTGATAGCTCATGGCCACTCTTCTCCATGTACTCAAAGCTTGCAGAGGAAGAAGACAGCAAGTTGACCGAACGCTATCAAAAAGGAACAGATGGGATCCTGATATTTGTGAGCACTCGTCTTGGCTTTCACGTGGCTGCGCAGGTCAACTAGGTGACATCATAGTCCAGTCTATTCACAGCTACCATCGCCACGATGATTAGTGCCTCGTTGCAGGACATGAGGCCAGACCCGAATGACACTGTCGTATTTTATCTTGAAAACATCTATCTCCTTCTCGCCAACCCGAACGCATCCCAAGCATCCAATTCATTCACTTTGGCTACACCTCCCGCATTCTCTCCACCACCGTGGGCCGTCTGGGTGAACTCACTCTGGTTTTTGAGCGGGGTCAGTAGCATTTTAGGTGCAGGGTCGGCGATGTTCCTGCAAGGGTGGACGAAACGATACATCAGGATCACCCAGCATCCCCATCTTACTCCAGATCAGCGAGCGCGGGTCCGTGAAACCTTTTCCAAGTATTCTCATGGGCCCTACATTTTCTGGGGATCCGGCCCTATGGTCTTCTTGGTGCACCTTTCAATATTCTTGTTTATGGCAGGTGGAATCATTTACGTCCACCATGTTAATCGGTTTTTCTTCAATATCTTGGGTTCGTGGATTGCGGTGCTACTGATAATACTCTACATCATTTATGCTTCGACTTCGATTTTAAAGACCGAGATGCTCTTCTACGCACCGCTCTCTCCATTGGTTTTCCGCATTTGTCTCAGGGTATTACATGCAGTGCTTCAAGTTTCCTCCCACATACCACGCCTCGGTCGCCTTTGCGATCATTACAAGTTGCGCTGTCGCGACCTGTATCTCCGTTACCGTAATGGGATGTTAGAAGGTAAAAGGAAGGCCGCCGAGGTTGCTGCTTCGACTCGCTCATCGGAGATCGACCCCAATATTCTCGAGTGGACATTCAACTTCCTGATTGACGATGCTGCACTGGAGAAGTTCCTTGGCGCCATTCCCGGCTTCTTCGACTCAAAGCTGGTTCAAAATATCCAAGAACACCTTTCAGAAGATTTTCGGATCAAGTTCGGTCGGGCGTTGAATGGATTTCTGGATCACACTTTCTCGTCCAATGCGTTCTCCGGATCAGTCAGAAGCGATCGGCTCCTCACCTGCCTCAATGCTGCACGTGCAGCACTCGGACCAGGCGCGGTTTCGCGGATCCTCGACGACGTATACGATGGGCGCTGGCCCACAGCCCTCCAATCCGTTGAGGTCGGGTATGCTCTGAGACGCTGGGACGACACTCGGTTTTCGTCGCCTCTACGAAGGATAGTCGCTCGAATCATTTCTTGCGTTCGTGAACGCGATGACCGCTGGATCGCCCTTGTCAAGGACGAATTCGGCATACCGGAATTTGCTTTTCAGGATCACGTCGGAGGTGGAGATGACGTGTTACTTGTCATCCTGATTCATATCACCCGCAAGCTCCTTCAAGTTCGCACTGATACCCCACCTTGGGACCCGGATATCCTCCGGGGGCTCTCTGACTTCGACGTACGCAATACTCTTCCCGGTCTGCAGCACGGGTTTTGCGCATTGTGGAACGAACTCGTTCAGGAAGCGCAAAGACGTGGGACAGGGAATATTCCTGTCCTGATCCTCAGAGAGATTTACCATCTCCATACCGCTTTACACCAAGACACAGACGTTGCCCCAGTGACGTATTCTGGTTTCACCACAAGCGGTGGCAACACCCTACTCGGGCCATCGTCATACCCGTTCTGCCACACCGTCGACCATCGCTTGGTCTCGGCTAGTCGAGTTCCTCCTTTCCATGTCCCAGACGTCCCACCATTCCCTACTCCCATTCATGCGTCGTCACTACCTGTTCCTCTCGAAGGCCAAAGTATTGCCAGATCATCGGATGTTACCGCCGCCGAGGTCTCCACCATCTCCCACATAGCCGCCACTAGTCCTAGTTCTATCGTTGCTAGCCGTCTTGCTCGGCGACAAGTTCAGGAATCGGAAATGACACCCTCTTCTATCGGATTTAGCTCACCACCAACACCTACCTCGATACCGTCCCTTAACAGCCGCGCCACTCACCCCGTGCTTCCTGCATTCATGAACTCCGTTGTAACACGGACAGACTGCTTCGCACCCCCCCAAGAAACACCATCCCCATCTTCATCGTTGGCCGCCACGCGAAGGTTGGTCCCTCCCCAGATTTCCAGAATATCGGACGGATCCGCTGCTATACACAATGATACTCTAAATCTGGAGCCGCATATTTCTGCCAAGGCCTACAGTCACTCATGCAAGTCGGCGTCGTCCACCCAAGATGTTTCTACAAGCTCCATGCGACGCGAGCGTCACGAGGATGACCCACGCTGACTGAGATACCGTGAGTCATGGGCTTAATGGACATTGTAAGACGGTTTTATATGAACTCTGAAAAAGTGTCTAGATGGTCATGATATCCCACAGAGAGCCACGACAAGCGCCCAATACAGGCATCCGTCGCCTGGGTCGCCTGGGGTGGCTGTTGGACCGGTGTTGGTGTAGCTTGCCAGTGAGCGTGGAAGTCAGCAGTCTTGTCCAGACGGGTACGGGGATATGACGCAGCAACTACGTAGTTATAGTGGTCACTGTAGTGGTCGTGCAATTTGAGGGATCGGACCCCTTGCTTGGGGCAATCTATCTGTGTGTTTGTTGTATATTTCCCTTCCAAGTACGCCAAGAGCATATTTCTCACCTTTAATCCGAACTCAGCCAAACGTTCCCACGGTCATGTGATGTGAATCGCAGAATGACGCTGACACACTTTCCTGCGTGGCATCCACCTTGTTGCATGGGGCTGTGAGGCTGCCTCGAGTTTTAAATGCGGCTATGGCCATCCTAGGGTGTTCCTCGACATCTTCTAACTCTCGTTTCTCCCAGCAATACGGCTCCTTTCCAATGTCAACCTATCCTGGAAGTGATATTGAAAGAGGTATATTCATCCTCGGATCGGCTCCATCCTCACTGATTTATCTTCCGTATTTTGTAGATGGCCACCGGGACTGGCCACCATTGGGAAGAGAACAGTCACTCCTTGGGGGGTCTGACGTCCGGGATGGTTCTGTCACAATTTTCACTATGTATTCAAAGATTGTCGAGGAAGAAGGCAATAAGATGGCAAGGGGCTGGCGTAAAGATGCTGATAGGATCCTCATATTCGTGGGTTCACATGTTAACTTACGTGCATCCTAATACACACATAAGTTCCATCTCCATAGAGCTCTGCCACCGTAGCCACGCTGCTTGCCGTGACGGTGTTGGATCTTCTGCCCAATTCTCAAGGTACCTCGGCGTTTGACCCCGAGAACACCTTTCCATCTGGATGCGCCATCTGGGTGAACCCACTCTGGTTTTTGAGCCTGGTTATCAGTATTGACTGTGCTCTGTCGGTGGTGTTGATACAGCAATGGGCACAGCGATACATTTGGGTGACGACCCAGCAACCGGGGTACAGTCCTCACCGCCGAGCGCGGGTCCTTGCATTCTTTTCCGAGGGTGTTGTAAAGTTTCATGTTCCCTGGGTTTCCGAAGTGTTGATGAGCACCCTCCATCTTTCCACCTGCCCCTTCTTTGCAGGACTCCTCGTCTTGCTATTCAACATTGTTCACACCGCCTTCCGCGCCTTGGTTTGGTTTCCCGTTCTTGCCCTGGTGGCATATATTTGGATCAAGATTCTGCGTATTTTTCAGCCCAACAGCCCGTACTATACGCCGCTTTCTTCGACAATTTGGTTCCTTTACACCGGCGTACTATATGCCGTCTTCAAAGCCCTTTCCTGTGTGTGTTGTGGCAGTCGCTACTTTGACGGGCTAAAAAAGTATTACTACAATCGACTTTTTGATGGTGTAGGGAAGATGGTCGAAAGAATTGCTCTGCAACTGCCATCTGAGATTGATGTTCACATCCTGCAATCGACTCTCGACGGTCTGGGGGAAGACGGTGCTCGGACAAGGTTTTTCGCAGCTATCCCTGGCTTCTTCTCCTCACAACTCGTGGAAATTCCCCAACTCCCAGACGAATTTCGGACCAAGTTCGGGAGGGCGTTGGATGGATTCTTGGACCGCACTTTCTCGTCCAATTCCATTTCCGAATCGGTCAGATGCGATCAACTCATCATCTGTCTGAGTGCCACCCGTGTAGTACTCGGTCCCGATGGGGTTACCCAAACCCTTCAAGACATTTTCAACGGACGGTGGCCTGGGATGTTACAATCCATTGAAATGGCACAGTCTCTCCGGCGTTGGGGCAATAGTACCAACTGTGACAGCCAATTTACTTATTACGTACGGAGGATCGTCACCCAAGTTGTTGTGGGCGCTAGGGGGCGCGATAACCGCTGGATCTCGCTGACTAGGGGTGAATTTGGCGTTCCAGACCTTGTGCTTCGGAACAACATCGCGCATGGTGATAGCGCATTGCTTTCCCTCCTGACCCACATGACTCGCGAAGCCTTTCGCTCCGGTTTTTGGACACCGTCCATTCTGGGCATCCTTACCCAATTTGACATGTGCAATACCCTTCCTGAATTGCAGCACGAATTCTGTTCCCTGTGGAACGAAATCGTTCGAGAAGCGTGGAGGGGTGGCGCCAACTCCACTTCGGTCAATATCCTCCGTGAGATCCACCATGCATACATCGGGTTGCACCAAGGCACCGATGCCTTCTCCGCCCACACCTTTTATTACAACGCCGTTCTCGCGCAGCCACAGTCGTATCGAACATGCAACATCCCTAGTCATCGCTCAGATTGAATTCCGACTCCCCAAGATCCCATTAGCAGTCACCTCACTGTCCCTTCCCCAACTAGACCCGTCGTAACTTCCAAGTCTTCAACTAGGTCGACCACCCAATTTAATATTAATGATTCGCCCAATCAATCACCTCGCCCCACTTCCTTGGAAATCCGAGGCTTGCCCCGCAACCATGATATGCCCATCACCTCACTCAACGCCAACGTGGTACGCACAGTTGCACAGCAAGCCGAGGAAGCAAACATTATACCACGATTCCCTTTATCTGCAGACTTGACGATGATGCTGTCAGACCACACCCCTCTTCTCACATTGGCATCCCTACCCTGGTCCCGCATTCATTCCTCTTCCAGCTACGGATTCTTCTATTCCTGAATTCGCCGGGGATACTGATGCGGATGGTGTCTGCACCAGATGACCTGACACCCCGGCCGACTCACATGGCGGCGTTACAGGACAGCCCTCCCAGGTTTCAGTGGTAGCGTCACTCCCTTCCCCTCATCCCGCTCCCTATCCGACAATCATCGATTCCTCAACTGGTCTTGTACCGCCACCTCTCCCTATTCCGAATTCGGATTATGTCTTCGATGCGTCCCTTGTCCTCCAGGAATCGATTAAGCGCAGGATACTGCCGTGCCACGGGCGCAGTCAGACATCAGCGAAATTTCGAGCACGGCTAATGCTATGCCACACTCCGTCTTTACTGGTGGTGCCACTTACCAAAAGTGACCGTTGTTCCTACTGCTATCTTCTCTGACCCGCAACCCCCACCTGTCCAGACGCCAGTCATTCACGGCGGTGAGATTCTCGTGGGGCTCCCTTCAAACGCAGATTCCGCTGGCATCCTATCGGGTCATGTCTCCCACACACCGGGATCCCCATCCAAATCCTCAACGAAGACCCGCCCATACAATTCTCCTTGGCCTTCTTCCGTTTTACACTCCCCCGTTATACCGAGCAAAGGAGCTCTCTCGGCGGTACTTCTGAAGAGGAGCATCTTATTCCAATGGTCGTCCTTTCTAACTTGAGCCAGTTATCTCAGACCACAACCTGATCCCACCCCGCATGGCTGAAACAAAGGGGATGGATATCAACATCTGTAAGCCCCTCGCTCTCGGCTTCTGGTCAACGCTCTTCGCTCTTGTAGGTGGCGTTGATTTTGGCTTCTCCCAAATTAATCAGTGGAAGGATTTGATCAATTATCGTCTGTGATGCGTCCACCTATTTCTGTCACACCTATCGTGCTGTCCATCATATATAGCAGAGACTGATAGTACTGATACCCCGAGACGCAAAATAATTGACTCAAAAAATAGCAGAGATTGAGACTTCAACTAAGCACCTCGTGAAAATTACCCGAATAACTCTCATCAGAAAGGGTCAGGGACCCTTTCCAGCACTCGGGGTACTCGGTGGTGGGTACAGTACTATGTGGCTATGAGATCGCGTGCGAGGGCGAGGCTTGGGTATGTAGCGCTCGGCCATCTCGGTGTCTATGCGCACTAGTAATGCACAGGACTGGGGTAGCTGACTGGTATAAGGATGGCCACATATAATTTGACGAAGTGGGGATGAAAGGCGGCCATAGACGGCCATGGTACAAGTGCAACATGTACAAGGGACTACGCGTAGGTGACGGCTTGCGGGCGGGGTCCATACCGCCCCTGAAAAACGGGCCATTCCTGCATACTTTCTCTCAGTCTCGGTATACAGTAACCCCAATAAATCGGCCCTATTCACGAGGACAGCTAACCTTTTCAGAACAATGACCTGTTCGAATATCTTGTAACTTCAGCTGGTGACAATAAACAACAATTCAAAAAAAAAAAAGACCGGGAAAGCGATGCATTTTCTGGCAGGATTTAGGGTTTTGTTGGGCTTGCGCACATGCAGGCACGGACGGTGAATAAGGAACGAGAAGAATTGGCATGATGCTTTGGTTGTGTCAGCTGCATCGTATGGCATGGAAACCTCTATTGCTGACCGTAAATTAGTGTCCTCAAAGGAGCGAAAAAAAAAAAGATAGAACACGTACCAGATGAAGACATCTTGTGTCAAGAAGGTCACAGTAAAGAGTATGGTGCGCAGTGACATTCGATGGAAAGGGGCTAAAGTAAAGGGCACAATTGAAGAACGGAGAGTGGGAACTGATCTTACAATGGCACATGTTTGCTTTGACTATAAGGATACCACAGGGACACATTTCCCGTCTTTGGTGTCGACCATCTACATGCGATACTGCTGGTCAAGGACGCTCTGCCTGTGTGCACTTGGGGGTGAAAGCCATCAAAGATAGTAGAAAGGGGGGCAGACAAAAGACAATGAATTGGTTGTTTGAACTGATCTTACAATGGCACATGTTTGCTTTGACTATAAGGATACCACAGGGACACATTTCCCGTCTTTGGTGTCGACCATCTACATGCGATACTGCTGGTCAAGGACGCTCTGCCTGTGTGCACTTGGGGGTGAAAGCCATCAAAGATAGTAGAAAGGGGGGCAGACAAAAGACAATGAATTGGTTGTTTGTGCCATGAGGAGACGAAGGAAGGGGGGATCGGAGAGAGGGATAGAGCGGGCAACTTTTGACGGGAGCCAAGTCTTTTATTGGCCTTTATCAACATTGAAGTTTTTTTGTTTGATTTTGATCTGAGGACAGTAACAGAACTTCCAAGTCTGAATCGCTGCTTATGGAGACACTGGCACTCTCCCGGGCATGCCAACAACCCATCAAGATGAACTCATTGAAGGCGCGCCATTTGTAGGTGCATCTCTTTTTTTTTTTTTCCTTATCTAGCTCTCTGTGGACCATCCCAATGCCACCATCTCTGTCATCCTGGGGAGGTTTGGGATACCTTCCATAATCTCACTGCGAACGCTGACAGACGATCCAAACAAAGGTTCACGAAGTGGAAGTAGGGCTCCTGGGTGTATTTCCGCTCACCCTGCTGTCCAACAGAACTTCGTCTTGGGCCACACGGTGTATGGTTTCAAAAGTAAGCTTTATTTTTAAAGCTTTGACACTTTGTATATACGTCATGCTGATTTCTTCCGCTTGCAGGTTGGCCCTTTCCTCGAGCAGGTTTAAAAACCCGGTTCCCCCATGATTTGTTCCAGCAATTCGTTGTGTTCACCCTCCGTCGTGGTTCTAGATTGGTTTAGGAGGGTCTCGGTGTTGTAGGCTGGAGGGGCTGTAGGTGCGTGGTCGTTGTCTGACTGTCCACTTCCCGACTGACTACCCTCTCCTTGTCATCCTTCCATTGTCGTTACTCAGGATCTCTCCTCACGTCACCCTCCTTTCCAGTTCCTTCCTCCTCCTTCATTCGTCTTCAGGCAGTTTCAACGCATGTGACCCTGGTGCCCACATCAGAAGCAGCGCCCTTCGTCCCGCCATTTCTTTCATTCGGCATTGTTCAGGCTGCCCCCTTGCTTGCACCAGTTTGCCTGGTCCGTGCCTTTGCCAACCGTGGCCACATCGACATCCATCGCATCAGGATCCCTTTGGGATTGCTGATGCGTTGGTCTTCCAAATGGTTCGCGGCGTCGATTCTGGCGTGTGCTGAGGATGTCACCACCTCGCGGTCTGAGGCTGGCCACCACCATTTGTCAACGTTCAACTTCGCATCGCGTGGCTGTCTGCCAGTCATCAAGGCTCTGTGGAATTGGATCTCTTTGGGAGATGGTGTAATAGATTCCCTTTCGGAGTCCTTACTTAAACAAACATCTCCAAGGATCCTTTCACACCGCATCCCCAACCAGCGCGAATGATAAGGCCGAGAAGGTGCTCAAAGGTGGCAATGTATTTGTCTATATCGTTGCTTTTCATTTCGAGTTTCATCAAGTCACTGCGCAGTTGCTTACTGTTGACTGGTGATGACTGACAATGACAGACGTTGCGGGAGGCCCTTTGACAATTCACCAAGGATTCCGCCATGTTCAAAGGACTTGTTGGCCATGTCAGAGTCGACCTTGTGCGTAATTGCCCTTGCATGTGTGCACGACACGGGTGTGAAACCGATGTGAGAGACATACCTATGTGATACCTCTCTGATGCATGGCCAGAGGCCATAAAAAACCGAACGGTCACACGATGGGTACACTATAATGACGAGATTGATACATTAGGGCATTACGGTACAAGTTACAAGGCACGTGCAGATAATGATACATGTGTGGTTGACATCGAGATCGAGGAACATGGGGATGGATCGTTAACCTAACTCTTCCCTTTCTTCTTCCTCCTAGGCAGCTGCGTCGACGGCGCGGGGGTCGGAATTGCAATATCCCCACTAGCCACTTCCGCCATCTGTCCCTCCCCATCTTCGATCTTTGTCCATGCCTCAAAGAAAAACATGACGTCCCGCACTTGATCTTCGAGCTCCTGCACCCGCTGCGCGAGAGCGGCACGCTCCGTCTCTCCCTCTTCCGCACGCTTCTGCGCCGCCTCGAGATTTTTCAACAACCCGCCGCTGATGGCGCGCTCCTTTCTCAGCTCCTTCTCGAGCGAACGCGTGACCTCGGCGAAGCGCTCCGATTTTTTCTCCACGCGTTCCTTGTCGCGGAGCATTTCAGAGAGGTGCTCTTCCTCCTCGTGATGCCGACGACTTTCCTCTGCCGCACGTGAGGACTCGGCCTCTTGTCGAAACTGGGCTACGACACCTTTGAGACCCGCGACTTCGATCTCCAATGCGGCCGTCTGTGACATTGAGGTCAGCATCGCAGCAGACACGAAAGCAATGTGGGCGTGAAGTGCCTCGGAAGATGAACACGACACAAAACATTGACATACAAATCTTGCATGGCCCAGGACATGACGCACTCCTCCAAATGAGTGGGGAACGAGCTTGAACTGATCTGACAAGAATAGTGCAAGCTCATAGGTGCCCCAGAAGGAGAGTACGACCAGACATGTTACTCACGACGATATATGATTATTATATGACCTGAGTTATGGATCACAATCCAGCATGAGTCCCAAAGAAGGCTGTATTAAGTGGCGAGTATAGTGGAAACTTGTAACCGAGTCGTAACGACGCGCAATGGTCGTTTGGGGGCACGACCTCTTACCGGCCCGGACCCTAGTCGCGAGTGCCGCAACTGTGCCGCACTGCCTCATCAGAATTTGGACGATCTGCTGATGCTAAACGACGAGACGGAACTAGATGCAAAAGATGGGGGGAAAACACAACGCAAAACCGGTGGCACCCGTGGCCTGTCGGCTCACCAGGTTGCGCGTGGGTTTATTATACTTGACTGGTAACTACTTACAAGTTACAATCTAGACTACTTGTCCTTAATGACGAGGGCGAGGGGGTGACATGGGGGAAATGGAGACATGGCGATGCTTTCTTGAGGCTGGGCATGGACGCGCGCTCGCATCGGTCGTGTCGGGCGAGGCAGTCGGACATGTCGGACAATGCGGAAAGCAGGGTGATGAGGGCGTTTCAGCGCACGCAGGTACCTTACAGTTATGTTTCCAGTGCATTGTCACGGTCATACTTTAATCCGGTAGTCTTACCACCATACGTATTTACGCCCGTGCCGTACTGTCAACTGTCTTGTGGTTTAGTTTACGGTACGGGTCACAGTCATTTTCATACTGTATTACAGCTGTTGACATATGGCTGTATGCCGTACACAGCACAGTGCGCACTGGGCCCTGGGGTGGCAGACCTAGTGCCAGCTACGTAGGTATGGAAGTTATGAAGGTTGCTACACGGTTATCAAGGTGGGCATGCCATTTGAGAGGTCAGACCGGTCAGACCTTATGTCCACGTTCATTGCTTGGCTCATTTCTTCGGACGTTTCTTCAAGTTCCGACTCGTACGCGATGTACGGGCGTGTGCCAGTGCCAGTGGCCGCGTGGCTAAATTTGATTTGATTTAATTTGTTTGTGATCACCCACTGTGGGAATTTGGGAAAACATGAGGCTGACGTATGTCCAAGCGGCGTCTGAATGTGATCACGCTTCAACGTTCAACACATGGCTTGGCTTGGTGTAGTGAAGCTGTCCACATCGTGCTGATGCACGTGGTCTAGGTTTGAAGGGTAGGCTGGGATTCAGTGGGGACAGTGCCCTTCTGGCGTTCCTTTCATCGCATCTTGACCTCACATTACTACACTACTACGTCTCTTTTCCAATGCCTCAAGAACTTGAAAAGGGTCGCGAAAGGGGTATTCCCCCTCACCACTATGTTGTAGATGGCCATCAGGACCGGCCTCGGTCAGGTATCAACCAGGAAGAGTCCGATTTTCAAGATAGCTCTAGGCAGCTCTTCTCGATGTATATAGAGATTGGGGAGGAACAAGATAATAAGACTGCCGAGCGCTGGAAAGCAGACGCTGAGGTTATCCTCATTTTTGTGAGCCCCTTGTGTCACCATTCATGAAAACGCGCCATCAACTGGAATGTCATAGACAGGTTTATTTTCTGCTGCAGTTGCCACACTACTCACGGTGACAGTCCTCGACCTCAAGCCGAACTCTCAGGATACCTCGGCATTCCGTCTCAATAACATCCAACAGCTTCTTGCCGACCCGACCACATCCCTCCCTTCCGAACCGCCGCCATTTTCTCCGCCCAAGTCCGCTGTCTGGGCGAATGTGCTCTTGTTTTTGAGCTTAATTATCAGCCTTACCTGTTCTCTGTTGGCAACACTGTTGCATCAATGGGCACGTCGATACATCAGGTCCACCCAGCAGCCAGGATCCGGTCCCCATGAACGAGCGCGGGTCCGCGCATTCTTCTTCGATGGCATTGACAAGTGTCACATTTCCTGGATCGTCGAAGCGTTGCCGACCCTCCTCCATCTTTCTATCTGTTTCTTCTTTGCGGGCGTCGTCGCTTGGTTGCTCAACATCGATCACCTTGTCTTCATTGCCGTGGTTTTTTGGTCCGGCTTTTCTGCGGTGGCGTACCTGTGGTTCACGCTTTCGCCTATTTTTTCGCCCAACAGCCCGTTCTACGCACCTCTTTCTCCGGCGATTTGGTGGCTCTACACGGGAATACGATATGTGGCATTGAAAGTCCTCTGTTCCCCAATGTTCCCTGTCAGTCGCCGCCTCGGCCGCGGTGACTTGAAGACGGACTATCACAACCGACTCTTAGATGGTATTGGGAAGACGGCCAAAAAAATGGCTTTGCAAAAGTCATCGGAGTTTGATGTTCACATCCTGCAATCGACTCTCGACGGTCTGAGAGAAGACGGTGCTCGGTCAAGGTTTTTCGCAGCTATCCCTGGCTTCTTCTCCTCACAACTCGTAGAAATTTTCCAACTCCCAGACGAATTTCGGACCAAGTTCGGGAGGGCATTGGATGGATTCCTGGACCGCACTTTCTTGTCCAATTCCATATCCGAATCGGTCAGAAGCTATCAACTCATCATCTGTCTGAGCGCCACCAGTGCAGTACTCGGTCCCGATGGGGTCTCCCAAATCCTTTACGACATTCTCAACGGACGGTGGCACGAGCTGTTACCATCCATTGAAATGGCACAGTCTCTCCGGCGTTGGGCGAACTGCGACAGCCAATTTACTCATTACGTACGGAGGATCGTCACCCAAATTGTTGTGGGCGTTAGGGGGCGCGATAACCGCTGGATCTCGCTGACTAAGGATGAATTTGGCGTTCCAGACCATGTGCTTCGGGACAACATCGCACATGGTGACAGCGCATTGCTTTCCCTCTTAATCCACAAGACTCGCGAAGCCTTTCGCTCCGGTTTCTGGACACCGTTCGTTCTGAACACCCTTACCCAATTTGACATGTACAATACTATTCCTGAACTGCAGCACGAATTCTGTTCCCTGTGGAACGAAATCGTTCGAGAGGCGTGGAAGGATGGGCCTGACAGCACTGCGGTCAATATTCTCCGTGAGATCCGCCACGCATACATCGGATTGCACCAAGGCACCGATCCCTTCTCCGCCGACACCAATTATTACAACCCCGTTCTAACGCGGCCACAGTCGTATCGATTTTGCAATATCCCCAGTCATCGCCCAGATTGGATTCCAACTCCCCAGGATCCCATTGCTAATCACCTCATTGTCCCCACTCCGACTAGAGTCACTTTCAGCCCCTCAGCTGCGTCGACGACCCAGCTTCAGCTTGGTGATTCTCCCCATCCCTCGCCTCGCTCCACTTCCTTGGAAATCCATGGCTTGGTCCCCAATGCTGACATCTTGGTTATCTCACCCAAAGCCAACGTGATGCACACAGCTACACGGCAAGCTGAGGAAACAAATAACAATCCTCGGTTTCCTTCGTCCGCAGACTTGACGATCATGCAGTCTGATCACACCTCTCTTCTCCCACAGGCATTCCTACCCTCTACCCCTGGTTCCGTGCGTATTACTCTTCCGGTTACAAATCAACCCGTTCCAGAAGGTATCAAAGCGATTAAAGTATGTGAAGATACCCAGGACCTCAATCCTCCCGCTCCTATTAAACACCCCCAGCACCCATCCAAATCAGCACTGTCTGTTGTTGATACTGATACGAATTGTGTACAACCCCATGACCCGACGCCAGACCTATGCAGTAGAGACACGGGAAACAACCCCCGGCCATCCGTAGTCGTTTCACACCCCTCCCCGCATCCCGATCCCCGTCCGACAACCATTTATCCCTTAACTAGCCCTGTTCCACTGGCACCACTGGCACCGCCCTCGGTTCCGCATCATGATGCCTCCCAATGTCCTTCTTTGGCTACTACGTTACCTAGACCTCCAGACAGTAACCCAAAGCAGGACATAGCTGGGCCATGGGTGGAGGCAGACATCAGCGAAATTTCGACCACAGCTAATACTGTGCCCCAGTCCATTCTTCGTGGTAGTGCCACCTTACAAAAAAGCGGGGAAGTGACCGTCATTCCTGCTACTATCTTCTCTGACCCACAATTGTCGCCTATCACGACACCAGCCGTTCGCAGCGGTGAGATTTCCGCGGAGCTTCCTTCGTCCGAAGATTCTGTCCGCATCTTATTTGATCATATCTCACACGCACTGGGCTCTCCATCTGAATTCTCAACGGAGATCTGCTCACGCTCATTTCCGTGGCCCTCTTCCGTCCTGTACTCCCCCCTAATGTCAAGTAATGGTGTTCTCCGCGCGCACGGTGATACCTCTGAAATGGAGCGCCCTATCCCAATGGTCGTCCTTTCTGACACGAGCCAGTCATCGACGCTGGCTCTTGATATTGGTGCAAGAACACCACGGCCTGATGACACCCCACATGGCTGAAACCGGCGATAGATAGGATTGGTATCGACGCCTGTAAGTTCCCTCTCATAGCTTCTCATCAATGCTCATTTCTCTTGCAGGTCGCGTTGATTTTTCCCGAGATAAGAGCTATGATAGTATTAGTGGAAGGCTTTGATCCATCATCGTTTGTGACGCGTATGTTTTATCCGTAAGGGCTGAGAACGATGTGCTCGTTGAACTCACACAACCGCTGCTGGCAGTAGACATACATCTCCGATGTCTCCATATTCTATTTTCCTAGTCCACGTATTTCGGTCGCACCTAGTACAGCATACTGTAATTTGAATCACCTCATGAGCTCATCCGAGTGATGCCCATCACAAAAGGCTGGGAACCTGACATGCTTGACACCTTGAAGCACCTTCGAAGGTGTTCACCGTGGCCTTGCTCTTTAATTAGCCCCCTTTAAGTCAAATTCTACGTACGCCGTGGCGTCGAGATGACGGGCCGTTTCTCACCTGTCCCAGCGGGACGATGGGTGTCTACCTGCGAGGCATAAATAGGTTGTTAGTCTGGGGTGGAGCAACCGCACCACTTGCCAAATGCGGCTACGACTTTCAAGTTCGAGTCAAAAGTTGCTGTTCTGTACTTGTCGCCCCGGTAGAAGTGAACTCGAATGGAGATAAAGGCCAGAGACAGGTTGGAAGAGGCGCTCGATGATCCCTGCGACCTTCAATACTGTGCGGTAACATTGACGAGGTCCGCGCTGCAGCTGTGGAGCAGTACTGTATAACACGTGCGGGGAAAGAAGCAGCTGCGTGCAAGTCCGGAATGGAGTGAGAGTGGGATGCCTCGGGGCCGAAGCTCGAATATCGCGCCGAGGGAAAGTCGTGGCACCACCCTCGGGACTCCAGTCCCACCCCAGGATACGTATATGGTGTCGGCCGGTAACAAGGAGATGGGCCATCGCTGAGAGACATCACTTGGTCTGGGGGGTTTGCCAGTTGACGACGTTGGCGTGTTCGGGCCATGAGGCTACTCGTGCCCTTGTTTGAGCTGTGGTGGTCACGGTGCTGTCCGCCCCTGACACTAGTACCGCAGCAAATGGTGTGCGGCCCCACGAGCTGGCGCCCCACGTACACCCCAGCAAAACGGAAGGCGCCACTCGGGCTCTCGTAACCACCTCACGCTCCATCCCGACCCCCATTCAGCAGCCGGCTCTTCCTCAGGCTCTACTGAACTTCGTGTACATTTTTTTTTCTCAACCAGAGCTTGTTCATACGAGCTCATGTTCTACGGACTACTGTAGTCCCCACCAGTTGATATCCCCGACTCACGACCAGACATCACCGTGACTACTTCGGCGTCTCAATGAGACCTTTGGAAGGCAGCGGCCGCCCTACTGTTTTAAAAGATGACGTACCGTAGTCACCGCATTTATCGGTGAAATCCCGTCCACGGTTATACCTATCCCTCGGTCTGTCCGGGACAGGCTTTGTCGTTCTGTGAGTCCCACCACACGTCTTTGGCCTTCCCCTAACGTGTGTTCATGAGAATATATACGAAAAGCGGAAACGGCGAACGACATCGGTCACGGAGACGTATCATTTTGAGGGGTACTCCTCGCTATATCCTTTCTATTGCCTTCCGGACGAGGGCTGCCTCCGACTAAGGTACGCACCCCTTCCTCTGGCGGCCTGACACAGGGGCGGCCCGCCGCCCATGTTACACCCTTCTTAGCCAATTCATTATTGTCACTCCATACCAACACCAGGGACACGGGTATCAGCACATTATATGTGTTCTCCTGTCGCGTTGGCACCCACTGCATCGGCCCTATACAAGGCAATCCGCGAATACGTCCTCATGAAGCCGTCGACTGTAGAGCTGACAGTCAATGATCCCGCAGAAGCGTTCGAGGTGACCACAACGACCTCGCGATGCTGCTCGGCCACACGGCTTTCAGATCTGAGGGCTTCGGCTTAGATACGGTATCCCACGGTGGTGGGCGCGTCGGGCGTGCGCGCCCCCTGCAAAGGAGAGAGGGAAGAAAGCGGCAGGGGGCAAGCCAGGACAGCCGGCGGATTGGGCATGGCTGGAGTGATGAGGGAAGGAGCTGATGATCGCTGGGGTGCGCATTTCCTGATCCGACTTTTACATCCCACCTCCTTCTGTATCTGAAGTCCTTATGATGACTTTATAATAATTGGCGCCAGTTCCACCGGCTCGTGGAGATGGTCATCCGGCTGCACCTGAACCCCACGGTCACTCAAGCCGCCAAAGCCTACAGGCTACAGATGAAGGCGCGGTTGTACCGCTACAGCTATGTAAGCGCAGCTGCACGTCATTCGGAGGTTGTTCTTGGTGTATGGGGCTAACTGGATGAGCTTCTGTTCGTGCAGGAAGTCCTCGCTCAGCTCGACGAAAAGGAGATGCTAGAAGAGGCGTTTGGTGGAATCAGGGTATGATGAGGGACAGGCGCAGCATGCTGGCGCTGCAGGAGGAGGAGGGCAATGACCGGGGACGACGCCAAGAGCGCTCCCTTGTCTCAGTTTGATTTCTAACGCCTCCGGCACATTGCACTTGATTATGCTAATTTGATTTTATTCTCGAATAGGGCGGCGCCCCATGTATGCCTAAGGCGTCGCCGCAACATCATTTCCAATCTTGACGAAGTGCCCCTGAGCACGGACCCTCGGCCAGCGTCAACTGGCAGTGTTGGCAACCCAGCGCCCTAGGCCGAGTGCCCTTTTCCCCCCTTCTTCATTAGCGTCCTAGTAACGCTCATTCTCCTTCTCCCATGTCCGCTCGATCCCCTTCGCTTTCACATGCCGCGGTGGAGTCACTTGATAGTGCTCTACCATATTTTATTGATCTCTGGACTACTTAAATGCGCCCTCAACGGGCTGGGAATATCATCTGCAAATCTCTTCCAACTTGTGTGTGTGTGTGCGATCCTCCCACTTCCGTGCACTTCCCACCGCTTGTCTCCGCCTTGTCGTTCCCCTTGCGCCCGCTGCGCTCACTCGTTCGATCCCTCAGCAAGCTCATAGCCTCTCTAGCGTTTCCGAGCGCTTGCGAGGACGATCATAGGATCTTGGTGATGTTGCGATGACGAAGATGTCCCCGGGCGTTCATAACTCCGTGTTCGTTAGGTGATAGTAAGGTGTCTCATAAGTTGTAGTGCCTCAGGGAACCTGGTTGCTTGCTTGCCATCTGCATGTTGTAGTTTGACCTCTTGAATTGAAATATATGAACATTCTACCTGTCGTCTCTACCCGCACGTGTTTTCTGACCCATCTGACCTGAATACCTGTACTCAAAAGAAACCCCTACCCTGAGTGTGGGTGCAGGTTTTTGGCAGGTACAAGTATGGGTAGGCCTGAAATACCCCAGGGTTATGAGATGCACACGTTCCAGGGAGACCCAGTAGTTCGACGTTCAACAGTTACTTCTCTAATGTCGCAACTTGAAACGATCGCATGTTCAGATTCGTCTGAAGTGGCTTTCATATATAACGACTTAATCGGTAAACAGGAGTACATCATATTGGTTTGTCTTTTCGCCTACGGAACCATCCTCGATATAAAATCCGTCCAGAACGTATTATAGCATGCACGACATGATAATAACTGCAAAATAAAGCAACGTCCTTCTACCAATGCTTCTTAGTAAGGACTCTCAATTCATGTTGTCGTGGACTGCTGGATCAGCGGTGTAGCCTGGGCTGCCGCGTTGGCGCCGCACTCGACGAGGAAACATGCACATCGAGTGTAGTTGACCCACGCTAATCCTGGGCTGCCGAGTTGGCACCTTACTCGACGAGGCGCCGTGCAAGATCGACATGACCGTTGAAGGGCGCATCATCCGGCGGAGTCACGGTCGATCCACACTGGTCCTGGATTGCTGCATTGGCGCCGTTGCTCGACGAGGAACTGTACGAGGTCGAGATGACCGTTGGAGGACGCCTGATGGAGTGGGGTCGACCCACGCTGGTCCTGGGCTGCTGTGTTGGCGCTGTGCTCGACGAGAAACCGTGCGAGATTAAGGTGACCCCGTCGTGACGCCTGATGGAGTGGAGTCGACCGGTCCTGGTCCTGGGCTGTCACGTTGGCGCCGCACTCGACTAGGAACCGTGCGAGATCTATATGACCATTGGAAGATGCCTGATGGAGCGGTGTCCACCCACGCTGGTCCTGGGCTGCCACATTGGCGCCATGCTCTACGAGGACCCGTGCGAGATCGAGAGAACCGTTGAAGGATGCCCCATGGAGCGGAGTCCACCCACGCTGGTCCTGGGCTGCTGCATTGGCACCATGCTTAACGAGGAACCGTGTGAGATCGAGATCACCGTTAGAGGACGCCAGATGGAGCGGAGTCCACCCATGCTGGTCCTGGGCTGCTGCGTTGGCGCCGTGCTCGACGAGGAACCATGCGAGATCGAGATGATTCAATTGTGACGCCAGATGGAGCGGAGTCGATCTAAGCTGGTCCTGGGCTGCCACATTGGCACCGTGCCCGACGAGGAACCGTGCGAGATTGAGATGACCCAATTGTGACGCCAGATGGAGCGGAGTCGATCTAAGCTGGTCCTGGGCTGCCACATTGGCGCCGTGTTTGACGAGGAACCGTGCGAGATTGAGATGACCACTGATGGATGCCTGATGGAGTGGAGTTGACCCATGCTGGTCCTGGGCTGCCGCGTTGGCGCCGTGCTCGACGAGGAACCGTGCGAGATCGAGATGGCCGTGGGAGGACGCCTGATGGAGCGGGGTCGACCCAAGCTGGTCCTGAGCTGCCGCGTTGGCGCCGTGCTCGATGAGGAACCGTGCAAGATCGAGACGACCCCGGTGTGACGCCTGATGGAGCGGAGTCGACCCACACTGGTCCTGCGCTGATGCGTTGGCTCCGTGATCAACGAGAAACCGTGCGAGATCGAGATGGCTATTGAAGGACGCCAGATGGAGCGGAGTCGACCCACGCTGGTCCTGGGCTGTCGCGTTGGCACCTTTCTTGACGAGGAATCGGGCGAGATCGAGATGACCCCGTACTGACGCCTGATGGAGCGGGGTCGACCCATGCTGGTCCTTGGCTGCCGCGGCGGCTCCATGCTCTACGAGGAATCGTGCTATATCAAGGTGACCCTCTCGAGATGCGAGATGCAAAGGAGTCAACTCGTTTTCGAAGTTTCGAGAATTCACATCTCGTGTGCCAATGGCTAAGAGCTCTACAACGTCGCGTAGGCCGCAAAATGTAGCATAATGTAACGGGGTCCCACGGGGTGGAAAAGGCTTTTCAGCTCGGCTGGTCTCCCACCGCTCCCGGGGGGCTAATGTTGGGTTAGATATCCAGAGCCAAATAGCAAAATGTGGTTTCGTCCGATCAAAGAGTTGTACCATCCCCTCAATCACATTTCGCGACACACCCTCGAAACGGGCATGCTCAAACCAGTGCTCGGTAGCATATTCAGTAAGGGGGTATTGCACCAGGCTGGCTTTGGTGACGTTTTCGGGCAGCTGTAATAGAGTACCTAGACATGCTTTCGCAATAACTGCATGAGCAGGTGACATAGAAATGTGGTAACGGCGGGAAATTGTGTCGCATTTTCTAGCAAAGCGGGTAGATGTCAAGAACTCCTTCACCGAGAAGTGCCCAAATTGGACAACTCGGGAATGCTCGACGTAGACAAGGGAAAGCAATGTGGAGCACGTGGATAGCACCGCATCCACTGGGTTTTCCAGGCGACAACCCAGGCGAAATTTTGGAATCGGTCCCGCGTTGAAATTGAACTGGAGGACCCCTGCCAGTTCCTCAACTCGGAGGGGGCGGGAAGCCACAGCGACACATTGGAGAAGCCGCTGGGCAGCTTCCCAGTTCGCATCTTCGATCTCTCCCAAGGCACGTTCATAAGTCTCATCGAGTGTCGCCGGTAATTCGTCCAGAGCACGCTCGAGATCCACTGGGAGGCATTTGGCAAGGTATTTGAGCCGGCAATCCACCCATCGAAACCTACCAAATATATGGGTGAGTGTCGTGAAGGCATAGCTTAAAGGTATGAAGGCCTTACATTCCATCCGCTTTTTTGGTCAAAACATCAATCACAAGCTGCTTGTGGCTCGGGTCCCAGCTTTTCATCTTTCTATCCGTGTGAACGATCGACTCGATCCAGTCCTTAATGTCCTTCTTTTGTCCACTCTCGGTTTCCAAGGAAACACAACGGAAAGCCAAAGGCTTGAGGATGGCTTTAATATCGACCTCCAGTCGGCTAGTGACGCATAAGCGCAGGTTTTGCAACTGTGCCTCGACAAGGCCGCCCAAAAACGATAGAACCTGCTCACGACGGAACGACTGAGTAGATGTGTTTGGACTTTCATCCAACCCATCCACAATCAGATAAACTGGTGGT
>Ga0307510_10002354_pt1 | contig 21375 bp, 13 predicted proteins | sample 12_EM_MG_FD_207224 | JGI IMG/M metagenome (GOLD analysis project Ga0307510, IMG submission 207224) | Populus trichocarpa ectomycorrhiza microbial communities from riparian zone in the Pacific Northwest, United States - 12_EM | ecosystem: Host-associated > Plants > Roots > Unclassified | place... | reverse complement strand
CTCGCTCTCCGCCCCTCCGCGGGGGGGGGGGGGGGGGGCCCCCCCCCCCCGCTTTCCAAATTTTTGTTAGTTTGTTCATTAGGAGCTGTCTAATTATATTAAAGTAAGATTACTCTTCAATTTGTGTTTACTGTGGTTGTATAAAATAAAGAAAATTGATATTTCTGAATAGTAAAATTGCACCGTTGGTTATATCTAACCTGTATATTAACTAGTGAATGCTTGTAAATCAAATCTTGAAGTCTTGAGAGGGATTGATGCGGTGATGAATCACCGGCCCAGAGACCGGAAACCGAGAATTTTTTTGGAAAATAAACTGAAAATAGCATGATGCCTAAGTTATATAGCCAATGAACTGCATGCCATTTTCTTTCGTTTTGCCGTTTTGGCTTCTGATTTAAATGACAAAGGAGGCCATACTGGGAATCAGATGGTAACCCTTTCCTATCATACAACATGGACAAGGAGTTATGATACTTCCTGGCCAGATGCAAGTATCAAGATTTGAGGGGGTTGTTCAGCAAAGATCATGATCAAGTCGACTCTTGACAGTCTACAGTTCACAACTGCACAGGCATAAATAAATTTTTGGAGCAATTATGGAACTTCGTTAACTTCTTATTCCTTGAAGGTTTTATTGTTAGCAAATAGGAATATATACCAAATTATCATGCTTTTATCTGGTAAAATGTACTCACACCTATTTCAGAAAAGATGACTGCCCCAAAGTAAAAAACTGTGAAAAAACATAAAGAACTGAAGCTTCTCACAAGATCAAGGAGCATCACCTTCCTATTTAGCATCATTATCACCACCATATTGAGTTGAATTTCCATTCCAGAAGGAATTTCTTTCACTGAATCGGCCATCATCTTCATCATGTTTCAGTGTGTGAATGTTACTCCCAACGCGTGAAGTTGTTGGTTGCTTGCCCTTGCTGTCATTTCTGCCAGTTGATGAAGAGTTTTGATTTGGGGAGTAACTGGAGTAGGGTCTGTCCATTCTTGGAGTGTTATTCTGAGATGTTGAATCTGGGCCTGCGATGTTGAAGCCAATGATTATGAAGTACGTTCCATGAAAGCACTTTGTGACCAGTTATTTCAACTAATTCACAAACATGAGTGATGTATAAAAAGATGAAATTTAACAGTGAAGTTAGAAGACAGAATGTTCTCTAAGCTGAGCACCTAGCCACACTAGTTTTCCAGCAATTGCCACTTGTTTCAACACAAACTATTTCCGTGGATTTCATGAACATGAGAAATGAATAAAGAAATTTATCTGTAAAAGCTAATTGAAGAAATGGACTACTATTTCAAACTTTGCACATTCTGAAGAGCTTATCACTTTTATTTCAAAAATAGAACGAGCTGAAAGATGAAAGCTTCCACTTTTTCATTTTCAGCAAGCCATCAGCCCCTGACACCCCACTCAATCCACACACCTCTCCATTCTCATAACACTCAAAAGTGATATGAAAAAACTCATTCCAGAAAAATAATGCAGAGCAAATGAAGAGCCACTGATAAGATTGTCAACCGGGGGAAAATCACCAAATTCAGACCACAAAACCAAACACATCCACCATATCTTTAGAAATATGTTTTAACAGTTACAGAAAATATGCAATTTCAGAGACTCGATAAGAAATTAGCCTTCAAAGAGGCCATTTTCATTTCAGATGTTAGGCCCAAATAAGTATAAATGAATCATTAGTAAGGTATGGAAACTCACCATATTCTCCTATGGCAGATTGAGCTTGTCCAGAACTTGATGGGTTTGCACTACCACCAAAGTAGGAGAGAGGATTAACGTAGGATAGAATCCTTTTGACATATGCAAAATATCCCCCGTCATTTGCATTTACTGAACCACTGCTAGTTGTAGTAGTTGCTCTGTCTGACAAAGAACCTCTTTGGTGGTAACTTGTGGCTCGCTGACGAGGAACCACTATCAATGCTTGTCTATTAAGTAGAGACAACTCTGATAATGATTTATTCAAATCTGCAACAGGTTAAAATGAAAAACAAATTTATAATTGGCATGAACTTAATTTAATAGGGGCCTTCTCTATGAAGGTATCAACATAAAACTTCTAGAGAAAAAAATGCAATAAAAAATAACAAAAAGTATATTCAGAATGCTTCTTAATGAAATGAATTTCAAGAAAATGAAATAAAACAACAAAAGAAAAATATCATTGCTATGTAACCGAAGCATCGTGCCACAAAAACAATGAGATACAGTACGATATTTGATGTGCATACCTTGATCGCTGAATGTCTTGCGAGGATAAGGAATGGCAAGATCATATGCACCAATGCCACTTGCTTGGTTTCTGTCCACATAATCTTTAACCGTTCTCAAAGTGCTTGTCACAGAAAACTTCTCCTGTAAGCTAACACCATCAGGCAGACGGATATTTAAATGAACATCACTTGATACATTAACTTTTTTATTATTATTCAATGTCCCGGGCACCATATCATCCATGGATTCAGCCTTTTTATCTCCTACTTCTTTTATCTCAGTAGTACTTAATTCTGAGCCTCCTGTGGGAACACCTGTATGATTACTAACACTCTTTTCTTGGGCAAGAAGTCCATCTTCAGCAGCAGAAGATGTATGATCAGCTATGATATTGTCTGTGCTGGTTACCGAAGAACTGGGTGATTTCTTGTCTTCTTCAGTGGGACAAGTGGACCGCTCATCCCCAACAGTCTGCGACTTCTGAACATTAAATGATTTTGAAGATGTCTTGTCACCCAAATTGGTTATTGTTTTCTGTTCATGTGAGTAACAAAACAATGGAAGCATTTAATACCGTTATTAAACCCATTAGAGAACTTCATGAGAGCTGTTGCTTAATTACCTCAGCAGTTGGTTCATGACTTTTGTTTTCTTCTATCACCTCCGAAGCAGCAGCCTGTGTTCCAACCTCTGAAGGTTGGATATGCCTGTCTTTCAAAGGCACCGGCACGACTGTACCTGAAGAACTTCCTTGCCCAGAGGAACCAATATCAGAAGACCCAGAAAGTGGTTCAGGTTTCTTCGAAGCAAGTGCTGTAGTCAGGACAGTTGCTGTTGTTTCCTGCACTTCGTCATCAGAGATTTCAATTTGAAAGGGGAATAGGCACAAGTCAGAAATGAGTGTAGGGTCCTAGAGCATGAAATGTCTAAATAGCTTGAGCAGAAAATAAACAGTTGAACCAGTAAACATGAAGATATCTAAACTGGTTTAGACTCAAGTAACAATCTCCTACTTGCAAGAACATGGTCCAAACAAACTTTAGCTCCTTGAGCATTAGCGAATGCTCAAAGTGGAATCAAAGGTATTGAGAGTTGCCACAAAAGTGCATAACAAGACTAGGAGTGTTGTAAACTCTGCACATAACTAACAAGATAAACAGGCACTTGCACACCTGGATATGAAGGGTCAGCCACACTTTCTCTAAACCAGAAGCCAAAACTTCAGCAGTAACAAACCCTTCTGCGCGATCACACAAAAACATAAATTAATCAAATCTCAACAACACCATTACGCATCACATTAAATGTGCACCAAAACCAACGATTTCAAGGACAACACCATACCACTTTGCCAAAGTTGAACCCCATTGTAGCCAATAGCTGTTATACAAGGAGCAGATTTCTGTTGGTCTGTAATTTCAATTTGATGCAAGGATACAACCTTCCTTTCAAATATATGACCTTTCTTTGCTTAAAAAAAAAAAATTAATAATAATAATAATAACGAGCAAAAAATTGTAATAAGTTCATATAGAGGATACATATTGCAGAAAAATTCAAAGCATCAGTGCTTCCTTCTGGGATATGCAATAAAATGCAGTACTTTGAGAGCGACTCTGCCACCTAATGCAGCACAACAATATTAGATCCATAACACGGTATGTTAGATATCATTCAGAAAACTTATCCCAGATTAGAAAAAACTAAAAAAGCCTTACTTTAGAATCAGTCCAAGTGGATTTTTCCAATTCAGCCGATGCCACATTTTCACCTGAAAATCGACACTAGCACTTCCACTTTATATCAAAACAATTAACAACCACCCTCAAAATATTACTCACTTCCGAGAAACCCTAATTTCACCCTCTGTTACATTACACCACTATTAGCTATTACATTACACACCACTATTAGCAATTAGCAATCCCCGGTTCAAAGTATTAGCTGGGAAACTATCTGATCTCTCACAATTCAAAACTGTTCAAACTTTTAACAAACTACAACACTAAACACCAATCAATGCACGGAATTACTCCCTTCAGAGAAACCCTAACTTCAGCCTAAAATTTTTTGAAAAAAAATCTCATTCATTGAATCAGCCATCACTTGGTCCTCCAAATCCAACGGTTGAGATTCTTCGGGATAGACTTTAACTAAAAATAGCATAATTCCTTAGAAACAGTACACTAAAAAACACAGAAAATAAAATTACCTGAAATGTAAACAACAAAAAGTTTCTTTTGTTTTTTGGATTCAAGAATTGCCTCCGCTATTGAACCTTTATATGTAAATGAAGAAATTGAACCCTTCATCTGTTCTTTTTTTATCAAAAAAAAAACCCTAAAGCACAATGAACAAATTATGATCAGAATGAATATAAATTATAACTTAATAAATAAAAAATTGAGATTGAACTAGTTAATTATTTTGACCTAGGGTTTTGAAACCAGAGTGGAAGTTATGGTACGGACAAAAAGAGAAGCGCGGGGAGGTGATAGAGAGCGAATCGATGGATTTTTTCTTTTTTATTTTAAATAACTAACCAAATTGAGTAAATTTTAACTCGGTCCTTATAGTTTAACAAAACTATATAATTAATTCTTATAGTCTTAGAAGCTATATATTTAATCCCTATTTTTAAAATTTATTTATAGTTTAGCTTTTTTAATTTAATTTACTTTTGTAACAAAAAAAACTACTTAATTGAGCATTGTCAATAATATTTAAAGGAGTATTTTAATTATTTAAGATAGTAGCTAGGTTAATTACCTTTTTTTAACGAAATATAAGATTGTTGATTTGTTGACTTTGAAATACTTTTTAATGATACTATTTAATTTAGGTTTTTCATAAATATTATAGCAAATCCCTAAAAGTGATTCATGCATAAGCATAGTTTTTAGACCCCCGGTCCAAGGCCCGGGTCACCAAGTTTTGACTGGATCACCAGGGTCAAATTTTTTTTAAAAGAAATTAAAATGACTTCGTTTTAGTAAAAAAAAAAAAAAAAAACAAACAAAAATCAACGAGTTGCAACCAGATTTTGATCGGGTCTTGCTGGGTCAGCCGGATTACACCGGGTTTTTCCTTTCCCTGTTTTTTCTTCAACCCGGCCGGGTTCTTACCCCGAATCAACCTGCCGGGACAAGCTGGGTTTAAAACTATGATTAAGAGTTACTAGATCATCAAACTTACAAGTATAGATCAATCATTTCTATTATAAATAATATCATTTAAATCATTGAAGTTGAACCGGAGTAAGTTGTTGACTAAGTCATGAGTTAATCAAATTTCATTAAGTTAATATTTTTTTAATTTAACTTGAAACCAGCAAGGTCAAGCTTCGAGTCAACCTACCGGGCATGGCCGGTTTAACAAATATGGTTGGATATCAAAATAAAAGAAAGGAAATCTGCACCAGCAATCCCATCATCACTTGAAAAATCAGCAGTATGGTCACTGGTGCAACTAACAGCAAGCAACAACTCCAACAAAGCATCAGGGGCACTGATAGTTAGAGTAAAACTCAAGCCTCCACACCCCCAACACGTTATATGAAAAGTTTAAAAAATATAAAGAGTTGGACAGGAAATCTGCATGCAGTGAAACCAATTGCGCAAAAGTTGCAGAAATTCCCACGCAAGAAACTGAGTTTGGTTTAGGTCTCAAGAGAGCACCAGCTGCCTTCGGAAGTGGTTATAGTGCCTTGCAACAATGCACATACTCAACTGGAACTCAGCTTCTTACTGCATATATGATGCTGCAAAGCTGCCAACTGCAAAATGGAAAAGGAAAAAAAAAGGAAAATGATATCATGCAGCTAACAAATTCGTACACATGCGTATGTGGACATGTGTGTGTGCACAGACTGGGAACCAGAAAAGGAAAAAAAATATTGGCTCAGTGCGTAATATAGTGTGCACGTTCGATTGGTGACCATATTGGTGAAGAAAATGATACCTTGTCAACTCCTTTAGGTGGATATTCTCCCTTCAGCTTTGGATATATAAATTATTCAACTATGACTCCACTCAGTCTTGGGGTAGCCTGACAAAAGCAAATTTATGTTGATCTTCTTCTCAAACATAAAAGGAAAAAATATATATATATATATAGAATGCTAACCAGAAGAGAATCAATAATATTGCGAAAACCAAGGCAGAAAACTCACCCATATAACAAGTCTATGCTGTTTGCTTGCATGGTATAATCCATAGTTTTCCTCTCCGCAGAAAGCTCTAGGAGAACCACTACAAAACTGTAAACATCACCCTTCTATCAATCATCTAGTGATTGCATACCTGCACAACAGGTGTATATGCCGCAAATAAGATGCATTGCTCCACAACCACTAATATTTGTTTAGAATTAGAAAACAAGATATAAACAAACCATTGAGCTGGAATAGAAATTATTTCTATTACAGCATATTTATCCTAATACATTAACAATTATCACCGAGTTTGAGACAAAAAGAGGTACGTTCATAGAGTTCAAAACATCTTAATGAGATAGCTTGTGAAGAGAAGGATTCCCTCTTCATTGGATATCTTTGCCAAAATGAAGTCAAGTGTCAAAAGTAGCCCAGAGACATATTGTTTGCAATTAAGTTGTGATAACAGCCTTAGAAACTTCCATCTTTGGTCAATAAAAAGATGTCCTTTGCTTCCACAAAGAAAGTGACACAATCAGGAAAGAAAAAGAATACTGCTTGAAGTACTATAAAGCTAAATTAGAAGAAAAGCCCAAGGGGTCTTGTTCGTTCCACAAGTAACGCTTCATATACTAACAAAAATCTTACAAAAAATCTACAAATGCAAGGGACTATGTCATCACCACGTGTTACAATTTGTTTCGCATGTGATGAAGAGAAGAAGGTGACAGTACTCAAGAAAAATGAAAAATATATAAATAAAATGAAGGACAAACAAAAATGATTTAGGTAAGATAATGTGTCATTGGGAAGAGATTCTTACATCACGTGTAGTTCTGTGAACTGTGATGAGCTGCACGGAATGAGATACCCACAGCTGAACTGATAAGCCAAGAATGATGCTGGATATGTATCACTGCATATTGTGAGTTGGAAGTCCTTCAAATTTTCTTGCTTCATTTTTTGAATCATCCATTAAGTTAAATACACTATGACATTAGTTCATCTTGACTTGAAAGCACAAGAAATCAGGAAAGATGCATAGCTTATTATATTCCAGTACAACCACGCCATCGTTCCATTCGGTGATTCTGCTCCATTTTTTATATTTTTATAGTCTATGCTATTCTCCCCCTGTTTGATGGCATGGCTTGCCGAGTAAACTTCCTTTTTCTGAGCATGACCTTGATATTCCTTTTCTTACCAAGCTCTCCCCTCTTCTTCATCTTTTCCTTCTTTTCTTTCCCACCCTCTATAAATGCTTGAATGGCCTTTTCTCTTCTGTCATCTGATAGTAAAGCAAACTTAGCAAATTTCTTTGGTCTCACAAACCCAACCTTCTCATTTATCTCCTTAAATGCAGGAACAAGACCGCTCCTTATGAAGCATCCTTCTATTAGCTGCATTGAGTTTGATTCCGGGAGAGATGGGGCATTTTTTAACTCGAGGTCCAGGCAGAAAGGAGAGTCCTTTAACCACATCCTGAGGGAGTGGGCCTTGGCTATAAGGAGCCCACTCCGACTTTTACAAGGAAGAAATGGGGAACCCATCTCCCAAAGGCACGCCTTCAGTGTGCTGTCAAGGGACACCATGTTGTATTCAGCTGTCCCAGTTATCAGAACAACTGATTTTGGAGATTCTGGACATCCCTGCAAGGATGCGTCCTGCCACATTAAAAGTATTATGCTTTAGACACGCAATGTAAAACCAAAAGATCCTTTTTGTCATTATTCTCCTTCTGGATAGTGACATTAAGCATTTGTATAGGAGACATGGATGATTGCCATTTGTTAGATTTATCAGCATGCCTGAACATGGATTCGCACAAATACTTTTTACCTGAAAAACTGAAGGGGTACATACAGACATGCCTGTGTGCTCATTAAAATATTAATGTATTTTGCATGTGCTTGTACTGGGAAGCATGTCTGAAGTTCAATGACAGCAAGTTTATCCCATGTATGCATGGATAGGAATTTCAGATTGGCAATTCACATCTTCAACTTGGGTAAAAATAGATCAATAAAAATCATATGTTCACATAAAAAGATCATATTCATAAGTTCATGAGAGATCTTGCCTGCATGTGGTCAAGCCATAAAGTAAGACCAACAAGAGCTGCGCCACCTGACAGCTTTCTAAAATCAGCTCCCCAGTTCTTGTCAGCTACCCTGAGTTACAAAGACCACAAGATATAAATTTATCCACGTGCAGCATAATAATTTTTAAGAGAAAATACTATGAGATCCTTCTGTATAGTTCGACATGATAAAGCCAATAAAATTCATAAGAAAAAAAAGTCATCAGCTTTTACCTGAATACATCATGACGATATATTCTCTTCTTGATGGCCAACTGAAAAACCCATGAAGCAGTGGCTCGAAGTTCAAATGCCCACAACAAATCTTCTAATGCATTGACAAAGTTAAAGGCAGCATTGTCTTCCAGGGTTTCTAGCATCTCAAGGCACCGGTCCAGTGCTGAAACTAATGATTCAGGTTTTTCTGTTAGAAGCCTGCAAAGAAAAATCACTCAGAAATACCGCTATGAAAAAATAGTGTGATGCTTGTTCATAGTAGCCATAGTAACAGTTGTAGCTAATCACCACCTGATTGGAAGATCAAATCCAGCATCTTGGAGAGCATTTAGAAGGACAATGGCCTCACTTGTGCGCCGGGACAAACTTGCAGCCCTAATAAAGCATGTCCATATTCTGTGATCTGGTTCCAGACCCTCTTTCTTCATCTGTATCAATTTCTGAATTCCGATGTTGTAATCTCCATTTCTGAGATAAGCATCAATAACAGAACTATAGGGTAGCGTACTGAGATTTGAACCTGTTTCTTTCAAATTAGAAAGAACCTTTTCAGCCTCCTGAGGCTGTCCAGAGCTGCCATAGGAGACCATAAGCAAATGCATTGTGGCAATAGTGGGTTCCACTCCTGCATCTTTCATCATGCTAAACAGTCTTTCAGCTTTAGAATGACTTCCAGAATTTCTATATATTTTCATCATTGTATGATAAAAGGAGCGATCTAGTTTACATCCCTTTGACTGTAACTCCTCAAAAAGCTCCTCTGCTTGCTCCACCAACTGCTGCTTGCCAAATGATGCAACCAAGCTTTTGTAGGTATCCAATTTAGGCTCCAATCCTGCCACTCTCATTTCATGCATCAGTGAGAAACCTTCCTCTGGTCTATGATCTCTGCAATACATCACAATTAATGTGTTGTAAGTGTCCTCATCTGGCTCCAGCCCATCCTCCTTGATCCTTTGGTAAACTTGAATTGTCTTCCTAAAATCTTCAATTGCCACATACATCTTGAGCACAGAATTCCATATAGAAAGACCAGGCTTGAATCCTGCTTCTTCCATCTCAGAAAGCATGGCTTCAACATCCCTTACCTGTTTTCCCCTGCTTAACAGCCGAGCCATTACCCTGTAAAGATGCATGGTAGGAAAATAACCCGCAGCCTTCATTCCATGGTATATTTTCTTCACTTCAAATATGTTCCCAGCCCTTGCAAATGCATCGAGCATTAAAAGAATAGAACTTTTGCTTATTTTAAAACCCATATCCTGCAACTCCTGAACTACCACGTAAAGCTCATCCAATCTTCCATCAACAATCAGAGCCTGCAAGAGACCATTAATGGTATCTACAGTTGGAGAAGGGCCATCTCTCATCATCGTATTAAAAATAGCCCTGGCTCGCTCATAACAGCCACTTGCAGCATAAGCTTCAATTAAAGCATTCCAGACTTTACGGTCCACAGTGATGCACCTTTGTCTCAAATTCCCCGCTACACTCTCTGCTTTCTGCCATAGCTTCAATCTTCCATATGCCTCAATCACATTGACATAAAGGGATATATTATTCAATAATATGCCATCTGATTCTGCAAAATCAATTAGATGATGGGCTGTTTCAGGGAACCCCATTTTACAATACAAAAGCACCATGCTTTCATAGAGAGATTCAGATGCTTTGATGCCACAGAACCTCATGTCAGAAAAAACCTGAGAAGCTTCAGTAATGAGTTCATTTTCTAAACAGCATTGAATCAAGGATTCAAACATGGTAAAACTCCCAGTAAAACCAAGTTCTCTATTATTACTGTATTCCTTTAAAGCAGCATCCAACTGCTGAGCCTTGCAAAGCATAACAACCAAAGCTTCAGTAATCATTTGACTGGACCTGGGAGAATGTTCTTTCAAGAATTCAAGCAAGTCAAGTGCCTCAGCGTGCCTCCCAGATGAACAATATGAACTCAAAATAGACAACAAATTCTCACGGTCTATTTCAAAGTGATCGCTGATTGCCCGTCTCAGCATTTTTGCAGCTTCATCATAGCATTCACCCTTGACAAGAATAGAAGAAATAGTTTGTGGGTTCATGCCACATATTTCTTCCATATCTCTGATAACTCTTCCAATATCTTCCACTTTGTTTACCTTCCTAAGAGTTCGTAGCATCAACTCATAAAGGGAATGATCCAGTGTGATACCATCATGAAGCATTTCCTTGTACAAAGTCATTGCCCTCTTTGGCTCATTAAATCTTAGATGGATGTCCAGCATAACCGAGTATGCTAGATGGTCAGGTCTAATTCCAGACCTGAGCATGCAATCGAAAGTCTCTTCAGCCTCCACTGGTTTCCCAGCCTTGGCGTACCCGCAAATCAAAGCACTGTATGTCTTCAAGGTAGGTTTAACTCCAGTGTTCAGCATCTCTGACATCACACCTGCAGCCTCCGCTATTTTGTTTGTCTTCCCCAACGAATCAATTAAAACAGTATATGTAACTGCATCAGGATTCCTGCCTGATGACTGCATGTCCCTGTAAAGTTGTAGTGCTAGTTCATTCTGACCTTGCTTCCCATACATGTGGATCATAGTGTTATACGTCATCTCATCTTTGCCAAACCCTATTTTCACCATTTCCTCCCAAATCTCTTTCACTTTCTCCACATTCCCTTCTCTTGCAAAAGCATACAACAATGAGTTATAACTCACAGCATCTGGAAAAAACCCTCTTGACTCCAAGTCATTAAAAAGCTGCTCCGCTTTGCCAGACAGTCCACATCTTCCATAAACTGAAATCATGGCATTGTAAGTCCAAAGATCAGGTTGGCAATGATGTGCCTCCATATCATCAAAAACCTTAGCAGCCTCCTCCAAATTCGATGCCCGTGAACAAGCGCTGATAAGAGTATTATAAGTAATTGTATCTGGTCTAAGCCCAGATCTTCTCACTTCATTTAAGAGCTCAATAGCCAAATTAGGCATCATTGCACCAGCTTTCAATCGAGCATTTATCAATGTATTGAAACTTACAAGGTCTGGCTTGCACCCTCTTTCACGCATCAAATCAAGTAGTTCTTGGACCTTATTAAACCTACCACGCCGCGCATATACACCCATCATGGCATTATAAACTTGCACAGTATTCCCAGCTGAAGGTTCAGCCCTCATAAATACTTCCACGGCCAATGCCTCTTGATTGGCCTTTCCCAGAACAGACAAAATTGTGGATAGCATCCGCGCATTGGGGGAATACCAATGGCGCAAATTCAACCACTCATAGACCTCCAACGCCCGGTGCCAGCTTTCTTGGCCCACAGACTTAACCACAAAACAAAGATCAGTTGGTGTCATCTGCACTTTCCTATCATCAAGAACATCAGCCACAAACTGGTCTTGTTTCAATCCTAAAATCCTATCAGTCAAATATTTCACCCTCTCCCTCCAGTCTTTAGCCCTCTTAAGTGCTAATTTATTCATTTTCTTAACTCTAGTCCTACTTTTCCTCCACCTCAACTTTTCTTCTTGACTCCCATCATCATCATCATCATCACTCAGTTCGAAAGAGCCCACATCCAAGATTTCATCTTTAGACATTTCAGTCAATTGATCAAGTGATGAATGATTCAAGATTCCATCTTTAGACATTTCAGTGAATTGGGTTTGTGGAGAAGAATGATAGGTTTCATTCAGTTTAAGTTGAGGCCATCTGACTGACGGTGAAGCTCTGCTATAACTAAATTTTTGTGGAGCATTATCACTACAATCAGTACTGTTGTTTTTAAGTTCAGTAGTGGCAGTAGAGGGTGCAGATTGATGCAAAGAGCAAGAAAGAGAGGTGCTTTTGCATACCTTTGAAGGTGTTGATGGTAGAAAAGCCAGCACTCCACTGCACTCCATGCTTCCACTCATTACAGTCTCCGATATTTTGTGTTTTAAGGAGGGGATAGGGAATGGAGGGTAAAGGGTTTGGGTTTGGGACCGTTTTGTCTTCTTAAGAAAAAAAGAAGATAAGTTTTGGAAAGCTATAGCTTTGACTATTTCTTTTATGAAAAATAATATTAATAAAGTAGAAAAAATAATATTAGAAATTGATTATGATAAATAAAATACGAGATATTTTATTAAATTTATGGTCTAGATTATATGACTGGAATAATCTGATAAAAAAAATTATAAAGCTTTTAAAAAAATGTGTTAATTTTTTTAAATTTGTGATCCGAGTTATTAAACCTGAAGCATCCAATATAAAAAAAATTATAAAATCTAATTCTTAATAAATTAAATATTAAATAATAAAATTAAAAAAAAAATTAATTATACAAAAACATCCAATATAGATCACTTCAATATTTTTTTTAACCTAAAAGTTAATTACTCTGAATTTTATAACTTAGGTTGAGAAGAGTTAACAAATTCAAAAAATCTATCTATCTTGGACAATTATAAATTACTTAAAAATTAAAATGTGTGAGGGTGAATATTATGCAACTGACATCATTCAACCTCTCAAAAAACACTATGGTTGGCCATGTTTATTTTAAAAAAATATTTTGGTCCTCGAAGTTTTTTTTGAGCGAGTTGATCATAATTAAAAGTTAATTGATTTGGATTTCTTAGGCAAGGGTGGGTTTGGAAGAATAGGGATCAAAATTAAAAAGGCATCATACATGGATGGCATGCCAAAAGTTTGGGGGGAAATACATTTTGGTCATCTAACTTTAAAAACAACATAAATTATACAATTTTAGTGCCTCAATTGTTTTTCAAATTCAATTTTGGTACCAAAATTTATTTTTTTATTTTTTAATCCCTGGTTGAGAGAGGAGAGATAGAAGTCATCAGATTCTGACGGTAAAAAAAGAAAAATATCATTGACACCAATTTAGACTATCAAATAGTCGATGTTTGATTCAAATGGTTTCGTTTGATGAGGAGAGTTAATATTAGATGTTTTTTTACCTTTAAAGTTTGTGAAAAAAACAGATCTGGGCTAGGGTTGATTTTGGTTTTTTGGACGGTTTTTTAAGGTTATAAATAGGTTTATCACGATTACTAAGGTATTTTATAGGTCTTCAATGACAGCCCAACAATCGGGCCTTTAATTTTTTTTCTTTTTTTTTCTAATTTTTTTTTAAAATTAATGCTTGTTTTATATTCTCAATTTTTTTTATTTATATCTAGATCAATACCCTTTTTCTTTTTCTTTTTCATTTTGTTTAGAAAGCCTCTTTTAAATGATGATTTTTTTATTATACATTTAAATTTTGAAGATTTTATCCGATTCATCTATAATTTTTTTAAATCTTTTTGTATAGATGAACTTTATTTTTTAATTTTTTTTAATTTTTGAACAATATTTTTAATATGTGCAGCCTTGTATAATTTTTTTTCTCCTTTTATTTTATTCAATCAATTTAATTTGTGTCTTTATTTCTATTATCATTTACTTGAATAAAAAAAAAACTATTATAACAAACAAATTTAGCAAACATAATTGGGTAAATATCATGGCTTGCAAGATTAAATATTTTGATTTATATATATCTCTTAATTTTTTTATTTTTAGTTTAAGTTATCGTTTATGGTTTTTTTTCATTTATTAACATACATAGTTCTTGTTTTATTTGATTATATATATGCATAAACATTTTGATTCTCACTTAAAACTTTTTTAACTACAAAAAACATGTTGAAAAAGTTTGTATATATAATTTTTTTATTTGAAAAAAAAATAATTCTAATCCTTGTAGATTCTCAAATGTTCATTTTCGAATAATAGTTTAAAATATGTTAATGCTAACCTTAGATATATTAGAATGTTCCAGTATGGCCCTTTTTCTGTTGTAAAAGAACTCGTGGCAATTAATGGAAAGACCACTTCTTGAATTCTCTTGGTGGAGAATTTTTGGGTTTTTAAAAGTTTTTGTAAAGTTCTTTTTAATGAAGTTTTTTTTAAAAGGATGAATTGAAAGAAAAAAGTTTTTTTTTTTTTTTAATAGGGTGGTGAATCAATTAAATTTTTTTATTTTTTTTAAATTAATATTATTTTTAGTATTTTTAGATTATTTTAATATACGGATATCAAAAATAATTTTTAAAAAATAAAAAAAATATTATTTTAATATATTTCTAAATAAAAAATAATTAAAAAAAAACTACAATAACACCTTTAAACCGGCTCGGAATATCACCATGTAAAGGGAGGTCCTCCACCCAGTTTGCTATCCAAAAATATAGCTAGCCAAGGGCCCTTAAGAACAGCCCACATTTTTGCCAACATTCTTAGTGGTCTCTCTCATGCTTGAATTTTTGTTATTCTGGAAGCAAGAAAACCATTCCATAATTCAAAAAAGTCATCAATGGAGGAATGAATAAAAAAACAAATTCAGCTCAAGTCAAGAAGCCTCGCCTCCAATAGAACATGTACAGTACAGCCCAGGCTAGGAGAAGAGAAAGGAATGAAAAGGGCTGCAGCCCAGCAGAAGGGCATTGCCGCAAGGTTTCAGTAAATTATGAACAACATTTGTTAATGAGCACAAAAGAATCGTTTGAAAGCAAACAGTAATCAACATTTTTTTTTTATCAGCAGCCCGGAGCGATACCAGCAAGCAACAGACAGAATTCTTACCAGTAGCACTAAACAGCACACCCCAAACCTACACATCCGATCTCATATATTAAAAAATTTAAAAACATATAGAGTTGTGAGCAGAAATCCGCATGAAACCAGACTGTGCAAGTTGCAGAAATTCCAACACAAGAAACTGATTTCTTTGGTTTAGGTCTCTGGAGCAGGAGCAGGAGCAGGAGCGACAGCGGGAGCCTTCAGAAGTGGTTGGAGAGCCTTGACAACAATGCTCATATTTGGCCGGAACTCAGCTTCATACTGCACACATAACGCTGCCACAGCTGCCAGCTGCAAAAGGGAAAACAACCATAGCATTAGAAGCTAACAAAACACAAACACAACCATGCACGAGCAGAAACATTGTCAACTGTGCTTAACATAGTGCACGTATTCAATTGTTGACAATATTCATGAGAGAAATGATACCTTGGCAACTCCTTTAGGGGGATATTCTCCTTTCAGCTTTGGATCTACACATTGTTTAACTTTGTCTTCACTCAGTCTTGGTGTAGCCTAACAAAAAAGCATAGTTGATGTCAAACTTCTTGAATGCTGAAGAAAAGAAATATGCTAAATGAAAAGGAAAATATAGTACTACTATGAACGAGACAGGAAACTCACCCATGTAACAAGACTCTGCTGTCCGCGTGGCATGGTATGATCAACAGGTTTCCTCCCAGTAAGAAGCTCTAGGAGAACTACTCCAAAACTGTAAACATCACTCTTCTGTGTCAATTGTCCAGTCATTGCATACCTGCAGAATAGCCAAAAATCAGTTGCATTCGATAACAAATAACAGTTATTTACAAAGAGATTATACCATGAAGAGATGAAGATACAATGAAATGGAAATTTCAGAACAAGTGGATGCATATTTGAGAGAAAAGGTTTAAACATCCAAAAAATAGTTTCCAATGACAAATAATGATGTTATGCCCCTGAAAAGAAAAGAAAAAGATAAGCAGGAAAACAAGTGATAGATCATTTCTTTGTGTGATCCATCTACTGGAAAATTGGAACGATTGAGAACGAAAAGTGCACCCATCTCTAACAGTTGAATGAAAGTTTAAAGTGTCAAGAAACCAATGTAATTACAGTTAAATCTGAAAGCTCAAATAATATAAATCTTTACCATGCATTCACATATACCCATATTGAGCCATGCCCTATCTAGAATTTCAGGTGTTTTAACAACAAAACTTATCTCAGGAGCATGATGCTATAGATAAACCTTATCCATATAGTTAAAATTTGCCCAGGTATGGATTGATTTGGCTGGGAACATATTGGAATCACTCAAAATCAAATTATACTTGTAAACTGCATTTTATGATAACACTTATTTGTAGCAGTTTGCAGTAAAGTACAGTAACCATGGCAACAGAAAAGAAAAGGAGTTACAGAAGCCTTACTCAGGAGCATGATAACCAAAGGTTCCTAAAACTCGAGTTGAATGAAGGCGAGCAGCCATGTCAGGAGCCTGATTTGAAAGGTTAAAATCTGCGATCTTGGCTTTGAAGTCTTCAAACAGAAGCACATTGCTTGATCTAACATCTCTGTGTATTACAGCAGGTTGTACCTTCTCATGCAAGTATTCCATTCCCCTTGCTGCATCGACAGCAATTCTCACTCGCTGCATCCAATCAAGAACTGGTCCTGGCTGTGCACCTTGAACTCCCTTCCTACCTGCCATTGCAAGAATATAAGAAGTTAATCAATTGTATTTATTTTCTAGAGGACTTTTTTAGTGAATGTAGAATGTATGCAAAGAGCAGAAAAGATGAGCTCATACCATGCAATATGTCATGGAGGGATCCCATTGTTGCGAACTCATATGCAAGCACTCGAAGATTTCCTTCTACACAGTAACCGAGTAACTCCACAAAATTTTCATGTTTCAATCTTGACACCATGGAAACCTGGGTAAATAATTTCAGATATCTTAAGAGACCAAAAGGGAAAAATTGCAGAGAACAGAATAGTAACATATAAGAGACGAATCAGATACAAGTCATCCTAAATCAGATACAAGTCATCCTTTTCCCATTAAAATGAAAACACACCTGGGTCAAAAATTCAACATTTGTCTCTGGCTCGCTTGCAACATCAAGTTTCTTTATGGCCACAGCTTTTCCATTTTCTAAGTTCGCATAATAAACTCTTCCATAGGAACCTTCACCAATCAATGCCTTCGACCCGAAATTATCTGTCTTTTCTTTCAGTTCTTCCAAAGACAACACAGGCACTTCAACAGGTGGCGCTTCTTTCTGTACTTCTGCTTTGGCAGGAGCTGATACTTTTGAGCCTTTAGGATACCCTGAGATGACGCAAATGGAAAGGCAAAATAGAAAGTTCAAAACAAGAAACCACGCTAAATCAACTAAACCCCAGAAATGACAGAGCTGGACTTTGAAACAGACGTAATGAATGTAGATGCATGTGTATATGTAATGGGCACCAAATTCACTAAATCTAATGAAAGTTGCTAGGAGCCCAAGTAACATAATAGAAGAAGCTGCTATCTAGAGAGATCATAACCAAATCATGTGCAAATAGAGACAGAACCTAAGTTTTAGTATCAAAACCACCATCCTCAGATCTCTCAATTCTAAGATTTATATGCTGTTCAAAAAGATCTAAGCACATAGCCCGCACAAAACTGCAAATATCAGTTTGGCAAACACTGTAAAACAGTTTCCCTCCATATCAATGAACTCGACCATTCCATAATGCTAATTAAAACACCGCACTTACAAAAAATAAGCACCACAAAAGCTAACTGACCAAACCGTAGACTTCAGAATCCTATAATCAACATGGATGCAAATTCTTTTATCCCTTCCCTTCCCTTATTACCGGCAGTTTGTGAACAAGAAGATAAGTTAAGGTTCAGAGTAATGTACCATCACCAAAGTTCCCCGTGCTTCTGATGCGCTCATTCTCATGTTCTTGGTAAGACTCCTCTACCTGACAGGTACAGCAGAGCCACCGACGCATCTTGCCTCTTTTCTTCAGAAATAATTCCTCTTCGCCACCACCTGTTCTCTCAAATCGTGCAAAGTACCCAGGAGATGTTGCATGTGCCTATACATTCCACCCAAAAAAAAAAAACATTAATTCAGTATTCAAAACCACAATCTAAGAAACAAATATAACATAAAAAATATTCAAAGAAATTATCCTTCGAATTAACAAAAATTCCAAAAAAGAACCAGGAATTTTTTAAAAAATCCCTCAAAATTAAGCATTTCCTCTTGTTCTTTTTTCACATATTGACAACAATTTACCATAACTAACACATTTTTGACACAAAAATTCAAAAACTAAAATATTAATTCTGCCATTACTTCAACAAAAAACTGAGAAACACAATTAAACGTTTAACGACTCTAATTAAATATTTACTACCAGTTAGTCAAACAAAAACCCATTAATTAATCAGAGCTTACCCCACAATTAAGATCCTCACTCTCCTTATCCATCAACAACAGAAAATCAAAGAAAGAAACCCTAAAATTTGGTTTTAAAAAAAAAGAGAGAGAAGGAGAGAAGAAGTTGGAAAGGAAATGAAGAGGGAAAAACACCTAAATATTAACTAAGAAAAAATAAATTAAGAGAGATAAGCACAGATCGTAATCGAAATTAAAGGAAGAACAAACAAATTTAGAAAAAATCAAAATAAACATTTACATACCTGTCTGTATGCGTGTGTGTTTTTTTTTTAGGGTTTGGAAATTTCTTCTTGGGTTTATATTTGGGAGAGAGAGAAAGACAGATAGGCAACGCGGAAAGAAGAATAAAGCAAATAATTATTTTCTGTTCTGTTCTTCTTTCAGTTTTGTTCTCTATGAAGACGATCAAATTAATGTAAATTTAATCCCTGTAGTTTTCAAATCTTAATCGATTAGTCCTTATATTATTAAGAAAAATTATACATCCCTTACACCATTTGTTGACCATCCTCAATTTAGCCGGTAGTTATTAAATTTAAATATTAAGGGACTAGGTTATGAAAGGATTTAAGAGTATATGGATTAAATATACTATTTTTGAGACAACGAGGATTAAAATATTGATTATATTAAACTACAAGGACTAAGTTGAATAAGTCTTCTCTTTCTAAAATTAGTAAACAAGGACATCGCTGTTGTTCGATTTTATTAGCATAGAAAATGCTATTAACTTTTGAAATTTCTAAAGAAAAAGGTGGGGACGGTGGGCATGGAGGAGAGAGAGTGTTGATGGACGATGAATTATGAGGAGGATATAGCCAAGGTGGGGCGGTGGACAGGGAGGAGAGAGAGAAAGAGCGTTGATGGACGATGGATTATGAAAATGATATACTTCCCATTTGTTTTTATATTTTAAAAGTTTATTTTTTATATTTTATTTTTTAAATTAATTTTCTTATTATTTTAATTTAATGATATTAAAAATAATTTTTAAAAATAAAAAATATTATTTATTTAAATAAAAAATATCTTAAAAAACAATTACAAAACTATCCAATCTCAAACACCCGATTACTAAAAGCTTTTCATTTTCCTGTTTTCTTCTGGTTTCTTTCGATGGAAGCAAAGGGAGACAGATTCTTCTTCTTCTTCTTCAACAGGTTTCCTCGATGCTGTCCCAGGCGTAGAATGGAGTGCTCTGCCTCCATTGACCTACCGATCTTCAGCAGTTGACTGACCCCTACGGTCCAATGGTCTCATGTCAACTGGCTAGAAAGAGGGCTTTATTTTTAGTCTTCCTTCCTGGTGACGCCATTGTAGTGAGCTGTATCACCAGCCATTCACTAATTTATTGCCAAATCAAAAAAGAAAAGTATATGTTCTTACGAGGCATCTGCGCTTCCATTCAAGTGTCGCAGCCCCCATTTTGGAGGTCCGAGTGTCAACCAATACGGAAACTTGGGTGACTTCACTTTTTTATAAAGTAAGTAAAGTATAATCCCAACACCCCGAGGCCTCTGCTGCGTGCGAAAGAGTTGTTTGAAAGTATCTTAGTATTATTTAAAATATTTTTTATTTAAAAATAAATTAAAATAAATTTTTATTATTTTTTAAAAAATTATTTTTGATATTTCAACATCAAAATAATTTTAAAATATATATAAAAATTTAATTTTAAATAAAAAAATTCAAAAATTTAAGAAGCATTGTTTGAACCATGTTTTTAAATACTACCAAAATTTACTTGTAAAACCCGATCAATCTAGATAAAACTTGAAAAAGAGTTTAAATTATTTATTAGAGTCTTGAATGGATTTATTAATTATTTTATTGTTAAAATATTATTGTTTTGTTTTATATAATTTATCAATATTAATCAGACTAGATTTTGATCAAATTAATTAGATTTAACTAAAAAAATTATTCATGTCGTTCGATTTTAATTTTAAAAAATTAAAACTAATCGAACCACGCCAAACTAGTTTAATCTAATTTAAATAGAATTTTTTTTTTCAAACAGTTGCTTGACTTATAAGCATGGCAAGACCAAACAGAGCAAAAACAATCATCAATTTCACAGTTTTTGAAAATCTTTTTACCTGTCATTCAAAAACTTTAACAAGAATTCGTTGGTTTTATGTTTTCAAAGATAAAACACGCATAAAAAAATTATTATGTTAAATCTATAATTACATGTTTAATGTATTTAGGATTGTTTATTTATTACATGTGCAACCTTAAAAATAAACATACTCTTAATTTATCTTTAGAAATATTGTGTCTCTAGACTCCGTTTGGAAACACGGTGCAAACCGAGTTTCTTAAAAATTTTAAATTTTTTTCATGTGTTTTGGATTGTTTTGATGCACTGATCTTAAAAATAAAAAAAATATCATTTTAATGTATTTCAACACAAAAAATACTTTAAAAAACAACCATAACCACACTTCCAAACAGATTCTTAATCTATTATTTAGATTTTTACAGTCAAAATATATAATATTTTATAAAGTTATCTGTGTTATATTAAACCTTTTTCTCTAATAATTTTGATAATCAAAATATTTAATATGTGTTTGGTAATG
>Ga0307510_10002353_pt1 | contig 21379 bp, 20 predicted proteins | sample 12_EM_MG_FD_207224 | JGI IMG/M metagenome (GOLD analysis project Ga0307510, IMG submission 207224) | Populus trichocarpa ectomycorrhiza microbial communities from riparian zone in the Pacific Northwest, United States - 12_EM | ecosystem: Host-associated > Plants > Roots > Unclassified | place... | reverse complement strand
ACATTTTGAACTTAAAAACCATATAGAATAGGCTATATTTTCCCACGCATTAAACAAGAGCAAATTCGAGCCAAAATATGTCCATGGGCTAACAACAAACCCAAACTCATCAAAACTCCCTAATCATCACCCAAGCCTTATTCGTAGACAAATAAACATATTTTAATCGTTTTCATTCAGTTCGCAAGCCCTCTAATCTTTCCCACCAACACAAAAACAAGTGCGGCAAAAGAAGTTTATTGATCTGAAAATTGTGTAACCTTACATGTCTGGTTATGCCCTTATTTATACTTACTTCAAACTGAAATAAACCCTAGTGGACCCCTTATGTGGACTTATATGATGTCAACTTATAATTAACTCAAATATAACCCAAAACACAAAGAAATAAAAATAACATAAAGTTTGGTATTGTTTAGCTGCATGTAACTTGAGAAAGTAAAAGCTATTTAATCTGATTTCCCTAGTTTATAAGTTGTTATAGCTGAATGAACCTTCCTTGCAAGCATAGGATTAGTTGCCGCCTACCATAAGTCCCTTGTAGACTAAGAAAATCTGATCTGATTTGGTTTCCTTGTTGCCGTCCGTTTTTTTTCCTTGATTAGCTTGGATTTCCTTGTATAACTTAGACAAATAACAAAGCAAATTTCCTTTTTTGTTGCTGATTTAATTACTTTCTTTTCTAGGTTAGGAAAAGCATTAAATAATCATTCCCTCTTTAGGAACAAGATCTGGTTGCCTGCCATACTTAATTAGGAGAATAAATTGCTGACTTTCTATCCTTGTATCATTAGGAAAAACAAGCCTAATAAGGGGCCGGATACATCAGCTCCTTGTTTCACATGAATTGGGCTCTTCTTGGACATGAATTAGATGAATTAGAGCTCCTTCATGCTTTTTAGATGTCCTAACCTCCCTCTAGGTCCATCTTGCTTCATATGTTCTGAACAAGCCCCTTCAATGCTTCTTTAAGCTTCGTTGCCGTACCTCTTGTCATTGGCCCAATTGGCACCACCAAGGGGTCGTTGACATCATTAGGCTCGGTGTTGGGTTTATCCTCATCATCCCCTCTCTCTTTAAAAGGATTCGACCTCAAATCATCACCTACATCAAACTCTAATGAACCCCTTGTGTGGACTTATATGAGGCCCACTTATAAGTAAACCCAAATAATATAATTAGAACCCTAAATTAAGAAGAAAATAATAATAACAATAATAATTCTGAATTTAATATCCTAAATATGATAGGATCAGATTTGCTGCCCTATAGAACTCCCATATATAAGATAGGAGAAATCTGATTTGGAAAATTTATGTTGCTGCCCCTTTTAGGTCATTGATTAGCTTGGATTTCCTTGTTTAACATGGACAAATAAGAAAACAAATTTTCTTATTTGTTGCTGATTTAATTACTTTCCTTCCTAGGCTAGGAAAAGCATTAAATAATCATTTCCTCTTTAGGAATCAGATCTGCCGGAACTTCCTTGATTGTTTAGGAGAATAAATTGCTGACTTTCTATCCTTGTATCATTAGGAAAAACAAGCCTAACAAGGGGCCAGATACATTAGCCCATTGTTTCACATGAATTGGGCTTTTCTTAGACATGAATTAGATGAATTAGAGGTTGTCCTTCATGCTTTTTATGTTGGGCTGATCCTCATCATCCCCTCTCTCTTCAAAAGGATTCGACCTCGAATCATCACTACATCAAAGAGAGTAAGATCAGAAACATTAAAGGTAGCACTAATATCATACCCAATTGGCAAATCAACTTTATAAGCATTTTCATTGATCCTCTCAAGGATCTGAAATGGCCCATCTCCCCTATGGGCCAGAAATCTGTCCTTGCGCATATGCACCTAAACCCAATCACCGGGCTGAAAGTTAACATACTTGCACCCCTTAGTGGCTTTGGTCGCATACACACAATTCCTCTTTTCAATCTGTTGCTGCATACTCTCATGGAGTGTTATTATCACTTGTGCTTTACGATTACTATCCAAACTAACCATTTCATCAATAGGCAAAGGTTATGCTTGGTGTTAGGCTGATCCTCATTAACTAGGGGTCAATTAAGCCAAAGGGGAATTTTTCGTTGTGTTACATGATGATTGATGTGAACCAATGAGATCATGTGATTACGCAACATTGTGTGGAATTACATTGGGCTAAATAGAGACATTGTGAATGTTGTAAAATTACAACATTGTGTGGAATTAGAGGACATGGTCCATATGGCAATGAAGGTGGAGAGGCAAATAAAAAGAAGGGGCAGTACACGTTTTCAGACCAATTCGGCTTCATCTTCCTCAATATAGAGGCCGAATTTGAAGAGAGAGGAGGATGTCCAACCAAAGCCTTATGCAAAGGCCGAACCACCTAAGGCAGAAAAGGATGCTCATACGGATGGGAAAGGTAAATCTAAATCTCAACCTACTCATGATAGAGATATTAAATGTTTTAAGTGTTTATGGAAGGGGCACATTGCATTTCCATGTCCAAACCGAAGAGTTATGCTTACAAGAGACAATGGGAAGGTTGAATCTGAAAGTGAAGAGATGCCACCTTTTATGGATTGTAGTGAAGAGGAGATTACACATCCTGTTAAGGGGGAGGCTTTGGTTATAAGGCGTGCACTGAACATGCAAATCGAAGAAGATGATATAGATCAGCAACGTGAAAACATATTTCACACTCGATGTCACATCCAAAACAAGGTATGTACTATGATAATTGATGGAGGTAGTTGTGCTAATGTAGCTAGTGATACTCTTGTGAAGAAATTAAATTTGAGATGTCTTAAGAAACCTAGGCCTTATAGATTGCAATGGTTGAATGAATGTGGTGAAGAGAATGTTACTAAGCAAGTATTAATTGCGCTTGCTATTGGGAAATATTCTGATGAGGTTATGTGTGATGTAGTCCCAATGCATGTTAGTCACTTACTTTTGGGGCGTCCATGGCAGTTTGATCGGAAAACGATTCATGATGGGTTTAGAAATAGGTTCACTATTGTAAAGGATGGTAGACCATCACTCTTGTACCTCTTTCTCCAAAAAAAGTGTATGATGATCAAATGAGATTAAAAAGGGAATGTGAGGATGGGAAGATTGAAAATTCATGTGAGGATAATGGTGAGAGAAGACCATCAGATTCAGCTAAACCTAAATCATTAATTAAACTGGTTGAGAGTGGAGGTAAAACCCGAGGAGTGAAGAAAGTAAGCTTGTGTGATGATAATAGTATGGAAAAATTAAAGAAATAACCTAATTTTTATGCAAAAGGAGCTCAAATCATATCTGTGTTATTTACTAACAAGCCGATGATATTACTTGTGTATAAGGAGGCTTATTTTAACACTAACAATCTTGATTCTGCTATTCCTAGTTTGATTGTTTCTTTGTTGCAGGAGTTTGATGATGTATCCCCTGAAGACATCCTTAGTGGATTGCCACCATGAAGAGGAATTGAACATCATATTGACCTTATACCGGTAGCTTTGATTCCTAACCGTCCAGCCTATAGAAGCAACCTCGATGAGACGAAGGAGCTTCAAAGGAAAGTAGATGGGTTGATGATGAAGGGGTACATTCATGAGAGTGTGAGCCCTTGTGCCATGCTAAAAAGGATGGAACATGGAGGATGTGTGTTGACTGTCGTGTCGTCAACAACATAATGGTAAAGTATCGACATCTTATTCCTAGGCTTGATCACATGCTAGATGAGTTACATGAATCATATATTTTCTCTAAAATTAACTTAAAAAGTGGGTACCATCAGATAAAGATGAAAGAAGGTGATGAGTGAAAAACTGCATTTAAGACTAACCAAATGGTGTATGAATGGTTAGTCATGTCACTTGGACTTACAAATGCTCCTAGTACATTTAGGCGTTTAATGAATCATGTATTGTATGCGTTTATAGGTAAGTTTGTTGTTGTGTATTTTGATGACATTTTGATCTATAGCAAAAACTTAAATAAGTATCTTGATCATTTACGTAATGTACTTAGTGTATTGCGTAGTGAGCAATTGTATGCTTAATCTTAAGATGTTTACGTTTTCATGGAGAAAATTGTGTTTTTTGGCTATGTCGTAATTCCGCAGGGTATCGAGATGGATGAGAAAGTTAATGTCATCTGGGATTGGCCTACACCAAAATCAGTAAGTAAGGTAAGGAGTTTTCATGGACTTGCTAGTTTTTGTAGAAGGTTTGTGAAGGATTTTAGTACTATTACTGCACCTTTAACTGAAATTGTGAAAAGTCTGTTAGATTTAAATGGAATGATGAACCGAATAAGGCTTTTAAGTTGTTGAAAGATAAACTTTGTTCGGCTCCTGTTTTAGCTTTGCCAGACTTTACGAGAGCTTTTGAAGTTGAACGTGATGCTTCAGGTATAAGAGTTGTGTTAATGCAAGATAAGAGGCCCATTACGTATTTTAGTAAAAACACTTATTGGGGCAGCCTTGAATTACCCTACATATGACAAGGAGCTCTATGCCTTGGTAGGAACTTTAAAGATGTGGCAGCATTACTTGTGGCCTAAGAACTTTGTGATATATTCAGATCATAAATCATTGAAGTACTTGAAAGGGCAAGGTAAGTTGAGTAGGAGACATACCAAATATGTTGAATTTATTGAAACCTTTCCGTATGTGATCAAGTATAAGCAAGGAAAAGAAAACATTGTGGCTAATGCACTTTCACGCAGGTATGTTCTTTAATCGACTTTAGATGCTAGATTTCTAGGATTTGAACACATAAAAGAATTGTATAAGGATGATAGTGAATTTGCTAATGTTTACAATGCTTGCGAAACATTGGCTTTTGGGAAGTTCTATAGACTTGATGGATTTTGTTTAAAGAGAGTTGTCTGTGTATTCCATTAAGTTCTATGCGTGAATTGCTTGTATGTGAAGCACATGAGGCGGGTTGATGAGGCATTTTGGTGTTGTTAAGACTTTGGATGTGTTGCATGAGCATTTTTATTGGCTTAAAATGAAAAATGATATGCAATGCATAAGTGATAATGTAAACCCCGGGAAAAATAAATGTTGCTTAAATTACAAACTAACTACATGGGAAATAAAAGTGAAGAAATTCATGCATACGGTTAAATAAAAGTGTCCCTTTTCCGTATATGCACGAGCATTTTCTAGGATTTTTGAATATAAATTTCCGGGCAAAATAATTCGAGACATTATAAATAAACCCGTAATATTGAGGGTTGGATTTAATTGAAGAAAATAATACACTTAAAGGAAATGGGGCCTAAGTGCAAACAAGAGAAATTATAGAGTATAAATACTCATCTCCTCACCAAAAATCTGCAGCAACCATAAGGAAAGAAAAGAGGGAGTTTTGTATCCATTCTTGCAAAATCAAGAGAGAAACACCAAAATTTCAAGAACTCATCCAAGATTAAGGGTTTATAGATGGAATAAACACTTGTGGGCAAGGGATTAACAAGAAAATTGAACAAAAAGAGAAGAAGGAGGGCCGACTATCATTAGAAAAGAAAGGAGGGAGTTGAAAATCTTCAACTGGTTGAAGATCAAAACCTTAATTCGTACAGGGTGTTCTAAATATGATCTTATAATTCATTTCAAATTCGATAATGAATTGATGCCCTGATGTTGAATTATAGATTAAGGTTCTCCTTCCTTCAGAGTACTTGTAGCTCCATGTCTTAACTTTCCAACGCGACCAACCTCGCTTGAAACAGAGTCCTAGTACTCCAGATAGAGTTAAAAAACTGAGAGGAGGTCAAAATGCAACATCTGCAAAGAGTAATAGTTCAATGTCTATGGTTCAAGAAAGTAACAGTTCAATGTCAAGACAGTAACGGTTGGACAGTAACAGTCCAAGGTCTAGACAGTAACAATTGGACAGTAACAGTTCAAATATAAAGAAAGGAATGATAATTATGGTTGGATAAGGATGACAACATTAATGGGTGTAATGAGAAAAACATAAAACATAAAGAAAGAAATGATTGAAAGAAAGACCTATTAGCTGTTGATATGATTATTATAAAACATCTCTTTGAATGAGGAAAATTTATGAGATAAGCTTATGATTTCAGGAGGGACCACAGGCGAGGTGCACCAACTGTAGTAGGGGAGCGCAAGTAGAGCTTCTACTGCAAGTAGGTGATCTGCTAGTTAAATTCCATAATTTAATATGTTATTGATGTGAAATGTGAATTACCAAATGTTGGATATTATGTGAAAGGAGGAAAGTTGCGTAATGATATCGATATTTTAGATAGTATTCTGAATGTATGTGTATTCGAGGTGAAAGGTTGTTGTGTGAATTGCTAACTGATGAAATTATCACGGACAACAGAAATATAAGAAGTGTGATTTGGGGCGTAGACTAGAATAAATTTAGTGTATGTTAGGATCCCGGGGAAGGGGATCACCATGTATTGCCCATACATTTAGTGTATGTTATGATCCCGGGTAAGGGGATCACCATGTATTGGCTACCATGCATTTAGGGAAGGGGATCACCTTGCATCGACTCCTACGGGGTGATGATGATAGCAGTGAAATTGGTATCAGTAATGTGTTAAGCGAAAATAATCATGGTTGATCTTATCAAATCTTGATAATGGAAGAGGAAACGGTTTTTAGTAGTTGAATGAGAAAGAGTTTCCAATGAAAAACCACAAGGGAGAAGTGAATAAAATATGAATGCATGTTTGCCTTTTTAAATCGTTGGATATTTGTGTTATATTTATTGTGATATTCATGTTTCAATAATACGCATTTTGTTTCAGGACCCTCGCATGCACGATAGGAGTAGATCTTAGCTTATGTTCACTTTTTAGGAATTCTAGGTTCTATGGAGTATACCCTTATTTTTTGTTATATTACAACTTTTATATAACTTAATTTGTATAATCAATGTTTAAACTTGAATAGATAATGATATTTGTTCATGTGTACATGTTGATCTCATTTATTACTCTATAATGATACTTGTTATTCAATGTATGTTATAAATACTATGGTTGTGATGACGATGATGTTTGTGGGATTAAGACCCAGGATGATTGGGTCGTGATTGAGTTATGAGATGTGAAATATTAGAAGTGTAAACAAGATTAAATATCAATAACTTAGGACCTCCCGGTATAGGGGAGACTCTGCCGAAATTTTAGTGAAAATTTTGGTAAAATTTAATATTAACACCTTGCACATATGCATGTATGTATATATATAAAAATTTAATTACTCTGTGTATTAGTTGATATGAGATTGTTGCTTAATCCCGGATATGAGGATGTTACAAAAAAATTCATAATTTGTTGGAAAGCAAAGTCTAGGACTCAACCACATGGCTTGTATACCCCTTTGCCTATACCTAATGAACCATAGGTAGACATAATTAGTACTTAAAAGTGCATTTTTATCAAGGTTTTATATCATCATATTGCACTTAAAGTATCATTAAATTCCCTAACTTAAGCATGTTTTATAATAACAAGTCTGATAATATAAGATATCTTTAATTTATGATAAATGCTCATTTCAAATGCAGGCATGTTTCACAATTCAAAGGATTGATTGATTTTTTTAACTATTGAAATTGAGAAGACAAAGAGAGGGCAAAGCTTGGAGAAGAGATGCTAGTTCAATTCAAACCGGAACACCATTCGGTTATTGAATCATAACTGGAGCTATAGAACTTGGATTTAGTTCTGGTTCATATGGATGGAAAGCTAAGACATAAGCCTAAAACTTTCATGAAGAGTCCAAGATTCAAAACGGTCGTTTTCAAGATCAAATTGTAACAACAAAAGAGATGTCGGAATTTGTCCTGCAGCCCAGATATTGTTCAGTGTTCAGCCCTATCTTGTGTTCTAGAAGTCCAAATGAGCTCATTCTTATTTTGTTGGAAAGCTGAGACAAATGCCCAGAACTTTCATGAAGACTATCTGTTCAAATTATGACGTTAACAATGATGTTTTGTTCAGACAAGAAGATAATGGTTGTAGTCAAGAGGTGGCCACCCACTCAATAATTAGTCATCAAATCAATAGTTCTAAATTTTAGCCTATAAAAGGAGGCATTTGCCATACATTTAGACATTTGGTTTTCAGATTAAGATCTTGTTCTTGCTCTCGTTCTTTGTGTTTTGTAATGTTCAAGTTTTATTTTACGTTATATTAATCTCTTGTTTATACTTTTCATTTCCTTTATTATACTTAGTTAACTTATATCATGTTTATGTTCTTATATTGTTTATTTATGTTTTTCTTCTTCATGATGTTTAACTAAGTTAATTTTGTCAATGTGAAAAGGGTACAATAATGGTGTAAGAATAAGTATAATATAAACTCAACATGGACTTTAATGTTTGATACTAACATGTTTTGTATTTGTTATCTTACTCGCTCTTAATATCTTGCTTGTTAAATGGTTAATCTAGATTTGTGTTGTACAACCCTTGGTACAACAAATACTTGGTACTTTCATAGCCTACTGTATGGTATAACCGACACATGTGTTATGAAAGGAACTTGATTTGTTGTTAACATAAGTTATCACCATGAATACCTGACCACATTTACAAGTATTGGCATTAATCAAATAAGATAATGAATATAATCATGTTAATAATTTATAATCCGATTGGAACCTCCTTTGTGTGTGGTTTCCAGTTGAGTAATAAAAGGAGTTTATACTATACTTATTTGAAATACCATTAGTGGATCCTCTAACCTTGACAATTGTTTTATCCTTGTTTAATCCTTACATCAATATCACATCTCAAAAGTTCTATTCAACTCCTTTTTATTTGTTGTTTATAGTTTTATATAGTTCACCTCCCTGTGGTTCGACCCCGGTCTTGTCGGGTTATTTATTACTTCGACACTCCTGCATTTGGGATAAGACATCAATCTTTTGATCGTGTCAAGTTTTTGGCGTCATTGCCGGGGAGGTAAATTCCTGTATAAATTATAATATTTATTTTATTTTCTCTTTTCTTTTTTTGGTAAGTATTATTTATTTATTTATTTTTTATTTATTTTCACTTTTCACTTTTCTTGTATCTAACTTTTGTTTCTTTTGTTTGTTTCTTTTTCTTCTTCCTTTTATTCTCTTCCTACACGTGCATGAGAGTTTGGTCACGTACATAAAGTGGTAGACTTTTTAGGAAATCCTCATCATTTTCAGAAAACATGGCCGAAGAGGATAATCAATCGCTTCATAATGAGAATAATGAGAATAATCGAGTTAGAACATTGAGAGACCACATGAATCCTACAAGAACAAGTGCACCATCATGTATAGTTTTCCCCCTGATGCATCTCATTTCAATTTTAAGTCAGACATTATTCAACTTTTACCTATTTTTCGTGGCTTAGAGCTAGAAAATCCATACTTGCATTTGAGAGAATTTGAAGAAGTTTGTAACACTTATAATGACGTAAATTGTAGCATGAACACCATCAGATTAAAGCTTTTTCCTTTTTCATTAAAAGATAAAGCTAAAACATAGCTACAAAATCTTAGGTCATGATCCATTCGTGCTTGGGATGAAATGCAACAACAATTTTTAAAGAAGTTTTTCCCTTCCCAAAGAACAAACTCTGACAAAAGACATTATCACTACATTCACTCAAAAGCCAGGAGAAACATTTTACTAGTGTTAGGATAGATATAAAGACTTGCATTTGAGAGAATTTGAAGAAGTTTGTAACACTTATAATGACTTAAATTGTAGCATGAACACCATCAGATTAAAGCTTTTTTTTTTTTCATTAAAAGATAAAGCTAAAACATAGCTACAAAATCTTAGGTTATGATCCATTCGTGCTTAGGATGAAATGCAACAACAATTTTTAAAGAAGTTTTTCCCTTCCTAAAAAACAAACTCTGACAAAAGACAAATCACTACATTCACTCAAAAGCCAGGAGAAACATTTTACCAGTGTTAGGATAGATATAAAGACTTGCTTAATACTTGTCCTCATCATGGTTTTGAAACATGGAGATTATTGGTTTCATATTTTTATGAACAATTAACACCTAAAGATAGACAAATGGTGTAATTGATGTGCAATGAAACTTTTGAAGATAAATACCCTGATGAAGCAATGGAATACATGGACTTGTTAGATGAAAATGCTTAGAACTGGGACACTACAGGTACTTATGAGGCACCGGGTAAAACTCAACCTCATACATCTAGTGGAGGTATGTATAACCTTAGGGAAGATCATGACCTCCAAGCTAAATTTGCATCTTTAGGTAGAAAAGTCAAGACACTAGAATTGAAAATGAGTGGTCAATTGAAATATGTTCAAGAAATTGTATGTCAAATCTGTGAAACTAATGAACACCCAACCAATGATTGTCCAACTTTGCCTTCTTTCAAGGAATGTCTACATGAACAACCAATGTTTTAAACAGTTTCCAAATGCCAAATCGGAATCCATACTCACAAACGTATAACCCTGGTTGGAGAAATCACCCAAATTTCAGTTGGAAGAGTGGTAACAATAATGCACAAACTTCACGACCACCATTTCAAGCACACCATAATTTTCAAAATTCTTATGGATTTGTACCTCCTTATGCTCCCCCTCTCAGAAGAAATATTGAGGAAACACTGCATGCATTCATTGAAAAACAAGAGACAATCAACACTCAAAATGCTCAAACTATGGCAGATTTGAAAGATACTCTTGCAAAGTTCACATCTGCTCTCAGTTTTCAGGAGAAAGGTAAGTTTCCATCTCAACCTCAGCAAAATCCCAAAGGCCAATACAATTCAAGTGCGAGTAGCTCTAGAAGCCAACACATGGATCAAGTCAAATCAGTCACTACTCTCCGCCGTGGTAAGGTTATTGAAAAACCTATTCTTGAACCTTGTGAGAAAGATGATGAGTTAATCTCTGAGGGTAAGGAAATGGTTGAACCTGAACATTGCAAAGAAAAGACTGATTCCCCACCAGTACTTCCATTTTCTAATGCCATGACCAAACAAAGAAAAGTCAATCACAATTCTGAAATCCTTGAAACTTTCAAACAGGTAAGGATCAATATACCTTTGTTGGATGCTATTAAACAGGTTCCTTCTTATGCTAAATTTTTGAAAGACTTGTGCACCGTGAAGAGAAAACTGAATGTGAAAAAAAAAGCCTTTTTAGCCAAACAAATAAATGTCATTCTTAAAACAATAATGCTTTGAAATATAAAGACCTTAGTTGTTGTCCTACAATTTCATGCTTTATTGGAGAACATAAAATTGAAAAAGCTTTACTTGATCTTGGAGCTAGTGTGAATTTACTTCCATATTCGGTTTTTCAAAGTCTCAATCAAGGTGAGTTAAAACCAACTTATGTAACTCTTTTACTTGCTGATAGATCTGTAAAAGTACCTAGAGGAATAGTTGAAGATGTGTTAGTACAAGTTGATAAATTCATTTATCATGTGGATTTTATTGTCTTGGATACGTAACCTGTTGAAGCATGTAATTTAATTCCTGTTATTTTAGGACGTCCATTTCTTGCAACTTCTAATGCATTGATTAACTGTAGGAATGAAGTGATGAAGTTATCTTTTGGAAACATGACATTGAAGATGGATGTTTTTTACATTTGCAAACAACCTGGAGATGATAATAATTTACAGGAAGTAGATTTTATTGAAAAATTAGTTTATGATCAATTTGAAAATACTTCCAATGAAACTGTGTTTAATAAATCTGAAGATTTACAAATGGTTTATTTTCAGGAAGAATCAAAGGCAAGTAATTGGAGATCAAAAATTGAGGAATTGCCACCATGATCAATTGAGTCCATACCTTCTGATGCAGATCAGCCCAACACCAAGCATAATCATGTCAACGACCCATTGGAGGTGCTAGTTGGGCCAATCACAAGAGCTAGGGCAAAGAAGCTTAAAGAAGCATTGAATGGGCATGTTCAGAACATATGGAGCAAAATGGACCTAGAGGGGCTTGGGATATTTAAGGAGCATGAAGGACAGCCTTTATTTCATATAGTTCAGGCCCAAGAAGAGCCCAATTTGTGTGGAACAAGGGGTTGATGTGTCCGGTTAAATACCAGCTTTGTTAGGCTTGTTTTTTCCCCTAATGCTACAAGGATAAAAAGTCAGCAATTTATTCTCCTAATTAAGTAAGGAAGTTGGCCATATCCTAAAGACGGGAGGACTATTTAATGCTTTTCCTAACTTATGAAGGAAAGTAATTCAATCAGCAACAAAGGAGAAAATTTGTTTTCTTATTTGTCCAAGTTAAACAACGAACTCTAAGCTAATCAAAGACATCAAAGGTGGGCAACAACACAAATTTTCCAAATCAGATTTTCCCTAATTTATTTAGGGCTTCTTAAGGGTGACAAATCTGATTCTAGCATATTTAGGATGGTAATTTTTGGATTTTTATTATTTTTATTATTTTCTTCTTAGTTTTTTGGGTTATTATTACTTATTTGGGTCAATTGTAAGTGGGCTTCATATAAGTCCACCTAAGGGGGGTCCATTATGGTTTCTTTAAGTCTAGAGTCAATATAAATACAGGCATAACCAAACATGTAAGGTTACGCAATTTTCAGATCAATAAACTTCTTTGCTGCACTTATTGTGTCTTGGTGGGATAATCTCCCTTCCTTGGTTCTCTAAAGGACTAAAAATGACTTATCAAAGAACAACTGTCCTCGTGGCCTCATCCTTATACTTCTCGTTCGCGAATCAATATTCGTTGGGTGGGGATCTCCGTTTCCAATATTACTGGTGCCTAGGTACAAGTTATCTTTGTGTCACACTCCTATCAAACCTGATTTCCTTGGCTTTTCGGGAATTGGTGTCTTTGCGTGTGGGTTGCGTGACCATGTGATCATGAGGTTCGCATCATTTGGTATCAGAGCTTGGCTCCATTAATCAGGTTATATCCTTCTGAATTTTTTCGTTTCTTGTTGTTTCCGCAAAAACTTCATTAGTGTCCAATTTTTTCTTTTCCTTGATTTTGCAGCATATAAAAAAAATAGTTATTTCATTTGGTTTCTGTCCAAAATATATCAATTAAAAAAAAAAGGTTGTTCAAAAAGACATTTATTGGTTTCTGCTGCAGAAAACTAAACAAGGGAAAATTGGATCAAATCAACTCAGAATTAGCTCAAATTGGAGAATCTGATTACTGGGGTCCTAATCGCACCACATATTGATTTTGGGGTCAATTCGGCAGCCTAGAAACCTAAGGGATTATGGGAATAGAACTAGGGGCCAATTCGGTCAAAGGGAAAATTTTTGTAGTGTTGGGGGACATGCTGATTTAGATGGTGATTTGGATGCTATCAAACTGAAAATACCTTCTTTTCAAGGTAAAAACGATCCCGATGCATATTTGGAGTGGGAGAAAAATGTGGATTGGATTTTTTATTTCCATAACTATTTGGAGGCGAAGAAAGTGAAATTAGTGTGGAATTGAAGGACATGGTCCATATGGCAACGAAGGTGGAGAGACAAATAAAGAGAAGGGGTAGTACATGTTTTCAGACCAATTCGGCTTCATCTTCCTCAACATGGAGGCCGAATTTGAAGAGAGAGGGGGTTGTCCAACGAAAGCCTTATGCAAAGGCCGAACCACCTAAAGCCAAAAAGGATACTCATACGAATGGGAAAGGTAAATCTGAATCTCAACCTACTCGTGATAGAGATATTAAATGCTTTAAGTGTTTAGGGAAGGGGCACAAAGCCAATAAGAGGCGCAAACATGTTGTCTTTCAGCCCGGCGATTGGGTTTGGGTGCATATGCGCAATGAGAGATTTCCGGCCCATAGGAAATCAAAGCTATAACCACGAGGAGATGGGCCATTTCAAATCCTTGAGAGGACCAATGACAATGCTTATAAAGTTGATTTGCCAGGTGAGTATGGTGTTTGTAGGTGATGATTCGAGGTCCAATCCTTTTGAAGAGAGAGGGGATGATGCGGATCAGCCCAACACCAAGCGTAATCATGCCAACAACCCATTAGAGGTGCCAGTTGGGCCAATCACAAGAGCTAGAGCAAAGAAGCTTAAAGAAGCATTAAATGGGCTTGTTCAAAACATATGGAGCAAAATGGACCTAGAGGGGCTTGGGACATTTAAGGAGCATGAAGGACAGCCTTCAATTCATATAGTTCAGGAAAATAGAAAAATTTGTTTTCTTATTTGTCCAAGATAAACAAGAAAATCCAAGTTAATCAATGACCTAAAAGGGGCAGCAACATAAATTTTCCAAATCAAATTTCTTCTAGCTTATATGAGACTTCTATAGGCCAGCAAATCTGATCCTATCATATTTAGAATATTAAATTCAGATTTATTATTATTTTCTTCTTAGTTTAGGGTTTTATTTATATTATTTGGGTTTACTTATAAGTGGGCCTCATATAAGTCCACACAAAGGGTTCATTAGAGTTTGTTTCAGTCTAGAGTCAGTATAAATAAATGCATAACCAGACATGTAAGGGTTACATAATTTTCAGATCAATAAACTTCTTTTGTTGCATTTGTTATGTGCTGGCAGGATAATCTCCCTTTCTTGGTTCTCTAAAGAATTGAAAAACAACTTATCAAAGAACAACTAATTTCGTGGCGTCATCCTTATACTTCTCGTTCGCAAATCAATATTCGTTGGGTGGGGTTTCCATTTCCAATAGTGCTGGTGCCTAGGTACAAGTTATTTTTGTGTCACACTTCTATCAAACCTAATTTACTTGACTTTTCGAGCATTGATGTCTTTGCGTATGAGTTGCTTGACCTCGTGTTCAAGAGGTTCACATCAGAAGTCCTATATATAATTTCTTTAGTCTTTTCTTTTTCTTGTCACTGTAGAACCGTGTACCATATATTAGAGAAAAATGTGAATTTGACGGGTTGTTTTCTAATAATTAATAATAAAAATTCATAAAAAAGATTAGTCTAGTCCCTGAATTCACAATTCAATTAGATGCGAAATCTAACCCCCTCCCCTTCGTACTTGTAGAATTAGAGTTTTTTGTTGAAATTCTTTTTTTCATTTTAAGGAATTCCTTAGTTGTCCAGAAACAAGTACTAGCAGTAGAGAATATTCGAGAGAACAACGAAAAAATAATTGTAATAATCAATATTCTAAATGTGTGTGAATTTGTTCTTGTATTCGATGCAAAGGTTTTTCTTGATTTTCTTGAAACTTAATTAAACTACAAAGAGGTTTTTTAAAAAATGTTAATATGGAAAGTAAAAAAAGTAAAAGATATTATACAAAAAATAGAGGGTTACCTTTTGTTCTAAAATCTAAAAAAAATGGATTCGATACAAATAAATAAATAAACTAAAAGAACTGATCAACATAGAAATGATTTTCCAATTTTATTCCATAGCGATTTCCATAGTGATTGCAGGTGCATCTAAGAGGAGTTGTGTTGGATTTGGAAGAGTTGTCTTAAATAAACAAACAAAGTTCTTAAAACTTTTGTGTGTTGCTCAAGTGTGTTATGTTATGTCATAATCCAAAATTTAACACTCAATTCAAAAATATGTTCCAAAAATAAATAAAAAAGTGTTTTTGATACATTTCAGTCATTCACACGCCTATTTTGTATTTTTTTTTAATTATTTTTTCTCTTATTGTTGTCCTTTCAAATAATCAAATTCAAATAAATATATTTTTTACACATTCACATCCATTTTGTAATTCTTGGTTTCTTATCAAATGGATGTCAACATTTTTTTTTGGAAAAATCAAAATACAAAAACAAAACAAAAAAAATAGACAAGGGGCTAAAGTGTAAAACAAGAAAAATAAGGGACCAAAACAAAATTGAGTTACTTGGGGAACAAGTAACTAAAAAAAGATGACAAAATTTGTAAGGCCTTCCAAAAAAGAAAGGTTATCCATCATCCCTTCTACCAAAACTATAATCACCATGGGTAGAGAGAAAATGTGTTGAAAATAAAGAGAAAACAAGAGGACACTATTCATATAAGAGAGATGATATGCATCATGATTCTAACATGGAAAAGGTTGATTCTAAGATGTATGGGCTTTCAGATGGTCCAATGATGAGAGCTCGGACGAAACAACTACAAAGTGCCTTAACAAGTCAGATGAGCGCGACTAAGGTTTCAATGAGTTTGGAGGCTTATAACTTGAATGGAAATTGTTCAAATATGTTTGTTTGTTTTCAAATAAGGCTTGGGTTATGATTTGGAAGTTTTGGAGAGTTTGGGTTTCATGTCAAAATTGTGTGTTAATTTGAGCCTGAATTTTCACCACTTTATTGCATTGGAAAATAAGCCTATTCTACATGGTTTTCAGGTTCAAAATGTCATCTTTCTAGTTTGTCTAACCAGGCATGCATTAGAGTTTTGTACAAAAAGTTATGGTTGTTTTAATTTTTTGTGTGTGTCTATTTGTGTTTTATAAGTCAAGAATGTGCGCAGTAGTAGTATATGTATTATTTGTTTAGTTTTTAACAAAGTTTTTTATTTGGATTTCAATTATGTCATTTTGGTATTTCCTAGACTTTGAGGGTTGTTCCAAGTATATAATGATGTCTCAGACCAAATATTCTTTTTAATATAAAACTTTTTAACTTCTCATTTAAAGAGTTTTCTTCCTTGTTCTCCCATTTTCATAATTGGTTGAAAAACAATTCAGACTTATCATTCTTAATCACAAAAAAGTGTGGCGTCTTTATTGTAATAGGAGTTCCTTTGTGGTTTCTATGACTTGACTTATCAAAGACTTTCATTTAAACTTTATTCCTCATCTCCATTATAAATCATGTGATTTTCAGCCTAAACACCATAAGAAAAAAAAAAACCATATAACAAAACCTACCTTCCTTCATCTTCATATCAGATTGCTAGTTTGTTTGGGTTAGAAAGCTTAGGCATATCATCTTGGTATTAGAGCCAAGGTTTCAAAATTGATTTGAGACTTTGTATGTGGCTAACTTGAGATCAGAAATATCAAAGATTGTGGGCTAAAACAAATTGTTTTCTTTGACTTGGAATTGGATTGGAATGAGTTTTCCCTTGTTGATTGTGGTGGTTGTTTGTATTCTTTATTGAATTTTTTATTTAAGTTGAAAGACATTGTTGGTCATATTTGTGTGTGATTCATGAGAAATCGATATACTATGGTTGGAGAAAAAGATGAAGCTATGAGGGGAATCAATTTGGAACAAGCGCAACTTATTGGGTTACAACGATCTCGTGACGAGATTTGAAAATAAATAACAAGAATTCATGATCAGAAAAAAATGATGAAACAACACCCAAATATGTTGGATATGTTGAATATATATTGCAAGAAACAAAAATAACAGAAAGAAAGCGAATCTCAAAAGTCCACAAAAAACAGACTCGTTTACGACAAGTTAAGTCCGAATCTGGAACCTAATTTAAATGATGCCCATTGATCTACAATTTCATATATAGTGCGATATCAACCCAAATAGATAGAATATAAAGTTTGAGCAATTTACGATAAGCTCTGATATTCTGATGCAAAAACGATAAGAATCAGACCTGATTAGACCAGAAATTCAAAACCAAAGCAAACAAATCCAATTGACCGCAAATTTGATATGTGGTGCGATTAGGACCCCGTAATTAGAGTATCAAATTTGAGCTAATTCCAAGTTGATTTGATCCAATTTTCTCTTGTTTAGATTTCTGCGGCAGAATCCAATAAACGTCTTTTTGAACGATTTTTTTTTCTTTTTTGTTTCTTTTTTTGTTTTTGATGCTACTGATATATTTTGAACAATAACAGAATGAAATAACAATTTTTTTTTTATATATGCCGCAAATTCAAGGAGAAGAAGAAATTGGACACTAAGGAATTTTTGCGGAAACAACAAGAAACGAAAAATTATAACCCAAATGATGCGCCCCTTAGGTGGACTTATATGATGCCCATTTACAATTGACGCAAATAAGTAATAATAAACCAAAGACTAAGAAGAAAATAATACAAATCCGAAAATTACCATCCTACATATGCTAAAATCAGATTTGTCACCATTAAGAAGTCCCAAATAGACTAGGAAATCTGATCTGAAGGTAGAATTTATTCTGAAGTCTTCTTTCCTTTTTGTAGCTAGGATGAATAAAGAATCCTTATAAGAAAAGGATTCTGAAATAATTATGAATCCTTTCCACACTTGGAAACAATGTTGCAGCCCATTAAAGATCTTTGTAGAATTAGTAGATTTCCAAAATAAGCTGGCACATCCTTTTAGGAATTGAATCCTAGCTAAATAGGAAGTCCACAAGTTAAAAGGAAGTAAATAACAAAATTCATACAGCCTTTGTTGACCCATGTTTTGATGCCTTCCTAAACTTTGATTGACCTGAAAGTTTAAACCACGGTAGGACAACATATCAGGAGACTCCACGTAAAATTTCAGCCCGATCCAACGGTCGGATTGGAAATTATGAATATTACCGTAAAACTGGATAGTTGCACATTTTACATCAAAATCCGAATTTGACCTTACCTGGATTGTATCAGATGCCCTCCTGCAAATGATGCAAATAAACAATTTTCAACCCCAACAAAGGCAAGCTAGTAAGGTGCAATGAAATGTTGTCGTAGAGGTTGAATTGGAGCCAAATGAGAAGCATGGGGATGAACGAATTGCAAAGGTTTATAAAGAAACAAATAAAGAACATGAAGAATGGAGAGCTTTAGTTCAGCACTGAAAAGATGAAAAATAAAAAAGATCAGTAGTGCTTATCATTCAAAAATATGTACGTAAGTGGATGATAAGGCATGCTTATTTGAGATTATTATCGGTTACAACTTTAATACAGTGTTTTTAGAGGTGATTGTTGGCGAGGAAAGAACTTCTACGACTTAGATAAGAGGCTAATGAAGTGGCTACTTCAACTCTAGTTATTGGACTAGAGAGTTTAGAATCTAAAATTTCAGTAGAGGATTCAGTCGATAATGATTTTATTCCTCATAATGCAGAACTAATTCTAACCCCATGATTTATTAATTGGGTTGAACACACTTCCACTTCCATTATAGTGTCCGAGTAGATATTCATACTTTCTCTCGAACCATAATAATATTCTCTCTCTTTTTTTTTTATCAAATCATTGAATTATTTATTTCTCTTGAAATTTCTTCAATGTTTATTCTTACACACATCTTTTTTTAGGAGGCCTGCAACCATTATGTGGCATAAGGGTTACATCCCGGACGAAACTTAATAGTATACCACTTCTACGAATAGCTCTTAATGCCGCATCTCTTCCTAGACCAGGACCCTTTATCATGAGTTCTGCTCGTTGCATACCTTGATCCACTACAGTTCGAATAGCATTTCCTGCTGCAGTTTGAGCAATAAATGACGTCCCTTTTTTTGTGCCCCTGAATCCACAAGTGCCTACAGAGGACTCAGAGATCACCCGACCTCGTACATCTGTAATGGTCACAATAGTTTTGTTGCTTGGACAAAAACAATTTTATGAAGGATAATGACATCAATTTTCCTTTTTGGTGAGTTGAGGAAGAATCTTCATGAATAGAGAGGGAATGATATGATTCGGGCAATGGAAAACGATCATACTCGGTTTTTGTTGTGATGTTCCTAATTGTCTAGTTTTACAACAAAAGACGTAAATCTCAACCTGACATTTAGATTAGACTAAAAATTTACCTAGAGTTTCCAGACATGTTGGGTTAAGATTTCATATCGATCGAAGTTCAATAAGGCAATGCAACACAGACCATAAGTTGTTGTACGAGTTCTGTTATCTAGTTCCCTTTTATTTATGGACTTCTTTTTAGTCATTGATTCTTATCCTAATGTATGGTTTTAACCCTTGTATTCCTATTGATCTGGTGCCTATTCTGATTAATGAGAGGACTTCTATGGGTAGGGTTAAAAAGTCAGAAATGATGAAAAAACTCCCTGGACAGGTTCGATCTCATATTGAGGAAAAGACAACAAATTATGCCAAACATGCTAATAAAGGGAAGAAAATGGTCAGATTTGAGTCGAGAGATCTTGTTTTGATTCATCTTAGCAAAGGCATATTCCCAAGCAATCAAAATTCCAAATTAATGCCGAGAATTGATAGGCCATTTTGGGTTATCAAAAGCGTGAATGATAATGCTTGATGCGAACCTCGTGATCACGCAACCCACACGCAAAGACACCAATTCCCGGAAAGCCAAGTAAATCAGGTTTGATAGGAGTGTGACACAATGATAACTTGTACCTAGTCACCAACACTATTGGAAACGGAGACCCCCACCCAACGAATATTGATTCGCGAATGAGAAGTATAAGGATGACGCCACGAAGACAGTTGTTCTTCGATAAGTCGTTTTCAATTCTTTAGAGAACCAAGGAAGGGAGATTATCCCACCAACACACAATAAGTGCAGCAAAGAAGTTTATTGATCTGAAAATTGCGTAACCTTACGTGTTTGGTTATGCCGTTATTTATACTGACTCTAGACTTAAAAAAACCCTAATGGACCCCCCTTAGGTGGACTTATATGAAGCCCACTTACAATTGACCCAAATAAGTAATAATAACCCAAAAAAAAAAGAAATAATAATAATAATAAAAATCCAAAAATTATCATGCTAAATATGCTAGAATCAGATTTGTCAACCTTAAAAAGTCTTAAATAAACTAGGAAAAATTTGATTTGGAAAATTTGTGTTGCTGCCCCCCTTGATGTCCTTGATTAGCTTGGATTTCCTTGTTTAACTTGGACAAATAAGAAAATAAATTTCCTCCTTTGTTGCTGATTTAATTACTTTCCTTCCTAAGTTAGGAAAAACATTAAATAGTCCTCCCCTCTTTAGGAATTAGATATGGCCAACTTCCTTACTTAATTAGGAGAATAAATTGCTGACTTTTTATCCTTGTAGCATTAGGAAAAATAACAAGCCTAACAAGGCTGGTATTGGGCCGGACACATGAACCCCTTGTTCCACACGAATTGGGCTCTTCTTGGACTTGAACTAGATGAATTAAAGGTTGTCCTTCATGCTCTTTAAATGTCTGAAGCCTCTCTAGGTCTATTTTGCTCCATATGTTCTGAACAAGCTCATTCAATGCTTCTTTAAGCTTCTTTGCCCTAGCTCTTGTGATTGGCCCAATTGGCACCTCCAATGGGTCGTTGGCATGATTACGCTTGGTGTTGGGTTGATTTGCATCATCCCCTCTCTCTTCAAAAGGATTCGACCTCGAATCATCACCTACGTCAAATAGAGTAAGATCAGAAACATTAAAGGTAGCACTAACACCATACTCACCTGACAAATCAACTTTATAAGCATTGTCATTGATCCTCTCAAGGATCTGAGATGGCCCATCTCCTCGTGGTTGT
>Ga0307510_10002352_pt1 | contig 21380 bp, 22 predicted proteins | sample 12_EM_MG_FD_207224 | JGI IMG/M metagenome (GOLD analysis project Ga0307510, IMG submission 207224) | Populus trichocarpa ectomycorrhiza microbial communities from riparian zone in the Pacific Northwest, United States - 12_EM | ecosystem: Host-associated > Plants > Roots > Unclassified | place... | reverse complement strand
AGGGCCCCCTTCGGCATATGCGCTCGGCCTCCCTTGTCCCCCCTTGCGACAGCATATCGCACTCGCGCTTGCGCTCTGGCGCGTGGGACCAGCGCCCCCACTCCACCGTGACCCTGGGCCACGGCGACGCCCCAAGAACCCACTCGCCCATGAGCAGGTCCTCTCGCGGTGCGACTTCGAGCCCGTACCCCCTAAAGTACCAACGCCTCGGCTTTCGCGGTTGTGGCTCCTTCAGCCATGCTGGCGGGCCCGATGCTGGCAGTGCTCGTAGTGGGAGCAGAGCCCGGCCCTGCAAATCACTACTCTAGTGGGGTATCTTGCTCATGATGGTTGCCATGTGTATCTAGCCGCCAGTTGCCAGCTCTCCCCTTAGTGAGGTCAGCTAGTACTTAGCCGGCTTGGGCGTGTGTGGCTTGGCTTGGTGGGAATTGCTGCCAACTGTGACTCCAGCTTCAGCGGAGAATTAACGGGGGCTGCGGAAACACTACGACGTCCCAACCTAAACTCAGAGTCGACGACCAATGGTTGCCCTACATCTGGCAGAGTTATGCACTCTGAGACTCATGGGGGTTCGAACGATAGCGTATAAAAGACCCTCCAGCAGCACCGGACGGATTGCTTTGCACACTTCGCCGAGGGCGCACTTCTACCCACCCCCGACAATGTCCCAAATAACGCCCCCAAACCACTACACGAGAATCGTACTCGCTGAGCGTCCCGAGACGAACATCACCCCCACCACTTTCCGCAAAGAAACGGTGCCGTTCGACCTCGAGCCTGGGCCTGGAGAGGTCCTTCTGCGCGTTGACTGGTTATCGCTCGACCCTACCATGCGGACCTGGTTGAGCGATGCGCGTAGTTATCAGCCTCCTGTGCAGATCGGCACAGTCATGCGATCCCTCGGGCTCGGCACCGTAATCGAAGCGGGCGAGGGCTGCGAGCTACGCCCCGGTGATATTGTGAATACTCAAACAGGCGAGTCCTACTCGACGCTGCTCCTTTTTTTGTGCTGGCTAATTTTGTGGATAGGTTGGACTGAGTACGTCGTGACAAAGGAGGCAGAGATAATTCAGAAAATCCAGTGAGCACGCATCTACATGGCCCATCCGGGTCGGTGGCATAGGTCCGAATTGATTTGTGCAAAGCATACCTCCAGGCGCGCTATTGCTCGACTTCCTAGGACCCCTGGGACTCACCGGTGTGTATTAACTTGACCTTGCGATCCTTGAAGGTCCTCCTAATTTTTCTACTTCAGGCGGCCTTACGGCATACTTTGTGTGTGGTTCTGAGTCTATGGGCAGTGTACTAGTACCTGTCTGCTGATACTAATGTTGCGATGCAGGGTCTATTAGATGTCGCAAAGATCAAGGCAGGTGAAACCCTCGTGGTCTCGGGAGCTGCTGGCCATGTTGGCTCTCTGGTGTGCCAGATTGGTAAACTATACGGCGCAAAGGTTATAGGAATCGCCGGCACAGATGAGAAGTGCAGATGGCTCAGAGAGGAGATCAAGATTGATGCGGCCTTGAATTATAAGAGCCCCTCATTCCACGACGACTTCAAGAATGAAGTCGGATATCTTGACGTGTTCTTTGACAATGTCGGCGGCGAGATATTGGACTTCGCCTTAACTCGACTCAATCTCAGGGCACGCGTTATTCTGTGCGGTGAGTCAAAGAACTGTTGACAATGTCGAGGTCACCAATGATATTTGTCAGGAGTCATTTCTGAATACAGTGCGTTGGTCGTACAAATAGTGGGAATTCACCTTTTGATCATGTGTCTCTAGATAATCCCAGTCCAAAGGGGATCACATCCTACTTCAACCTCTTGGCGCAGCGAGCGAAGATTGAAGGGTTTATCGTGTAAGTGTAGTTTGGTGTGTACTTTGCTCTAACTCCACTGAGTGCGTGGTAGAACCGACTTCTCTGCGCGATTTCCCGAAGCCTTGGAGGTACTCAGTAACTGGGTCTCTGAGGGTCGTATTATCCGCAAATACCACGTCATCGAGGGGCTGGAAAGCGCACCTGAGGCCCTCTCCTTGCTCTTCACAGGCGAAAACACGGGAAAACTGTTCGTTCTGCTTCTTTACCTCTTCTATATTGACGTGTTAACTCATGCAATCTCAGAGTTGCTCGTGTTTCTGTCCCTCACGCGAAATACTGAGTGGCATCTTGACTTGTCGTCTTAAGTTATCATTGTTGACTATGTATAGAAGAGAGAAACGCAAATATAGTAAACGAAAGATGGTCCGAGAGGCACGAGGAATTCGAAGAGATGCATGAGAATACTGTCGAGTGAGAATCATGATGTGATTATCCTGTGTAGTGGAATGGTGAGAAGCGAACTGCGAGTGCTCGTACATCCAATGATTTGATCTGATTGGTTGTACTTCATGATCCGAATTTACGCTTGTTATGAGTAGACGGGACGATACATGACTCCTTCCCGATAACAGGAATTCAATCTATCTAAGGTGGGAAGTTTCGCCCTTCCTGTCTCTGAAAATATGGCCAAATGCCATGAAATCTGAAGTAGGAGGAACCTTTAGGCTAGTACTCATAGCGCAAAAAAAACTTTCCAACGTGTAAAACCGCTGTGCGGGCCCACAATTTACTTGGGTATTTACGAAGGTTTAGCTGTACAACGCCGCTAACCCCTAACCCCACATTTGCGTGCGGTGCGCGAGAAATGCAACGTGACCGCGACATGCCGTCTTTGACGACAAAATGCGGACACGGACGACTCACGCTCACAGAAGAAGATGCCGGTTATCACACGATTCACTTCGCTGCGGGAATCAAATCTCTAGGCGGAAGACGCCAATAATCACGATGACCTGAGAGGATATTGTGGTATTTGTCAGACAGATCATCACACCATCGATGACGCTGCATTGACGCAGCTTGATGGCGGCCCAATCATGTGCCTAGTAGGGTTCTATATTTCTAACAACCTATCGGGCCCGCTCGGTAGGATAGAGGCCGATGCTGGCCATGGTGATTTATAAGGCGCTGGACCTGGCCCTGAAGGATGGCATTCCATTATCACCTCTTCGCCGTCAAGAATGTCAACAAAACATTACGCACGAATCGTGCTCAACGAACGACCTGTCGCCGATATCAGCCCCACAACCTTCCGCATTGAGAATATTCCCTTTGACCTTCATCCTGTACAGGGTGAAGTGCTTGTCCAAGTTAATTGGCTCTCACTCGATCCTGGCATGCGAGGCTGGTTGGGAGATACCAGGAGTTACATGCCCCCTGTCCAAATAGGCGAGGTCATGCGGTCCGCTGGGTTGGCCACCGTCATAGAAGCGGGTGAAGGCTGTAGGCTACAACCTGGTGACGTCATAAGTTGTTTGCCGGGTAAGTGGGCCTCGGTTCAATGTCCTTGGAGGGCGCTGTGCTTATGAACAGGTTGGACGGAGTATGCTATCTTGAACGAAGATGCCACTCAGAAACTCGAGTAAGGAACACCGAATCATGTACCTGGTTGACATACACCCTGAGAAACGTTTGCCAGCATTCCTCCAGGAGCGGAATTGCTTGACTTCTTAGGAACTTTCAGCATTTCCGGTATGTACCTCACCCTGGCAGCATTTCCCGTGGTCATCGACTGACCTAGCCACTCTAGGGGGTTTACCGGCGTACTTCGTATGTGGACTGGCTTGACGACCCTCCCATCCGCCATAACTGTTGCATGATAGGGTCTATTAGATGTCGCAAAGATCAAAGCTGGTGAGACACTCGTCGTCTCAGGAGCCGCTGGTTCCGTTGGATCGTTGGCGTGCCAGATCGGCAAAATACGCGGAGCAAAGGTCATCGGAATTGCTGGGACGGACGAAAAGTGCAGGTGGCTCAGAGAGGATATCAAGATTGACGTAGCCCTAAACTACAAGAGTCCCACATTCCGCGACGAGTTCAAGGACGCGGTCGGATATCTTGATGTGTTTTTCGACAACGTCGGAGGCGAGATCCTTGACTTTGCCCTGACCAGACTCAACAAGGGAGCGCGGATTGCTTTATGCGGTGAGTCAAATCATGAAAATCTGTTGTGAATATGCTCAGGGTCGTCAATGACATTCGTCAGGTGCCATCTCCGATTACAGTATGTTCGTGGTTGTCGAGATAACGTCTAGTTTTGATGGTCCCACGTTACAGACTCCCCCAATCCAAAAGGTCTCTCTTCCTATATGAACCTCATAGGTCAACGGGCGAAGATCGAAGGCTTCATTGTGTAAGCCCCTCTGGACGACTCATACTGACTTACGCTACCTGATTACTTACCGACATATCTTGTCTGTAGGTTTGATTACGCAGACCGCTATCCAGAAGCTTTGAGAGACCTCAGCAAGTGGGTCTCCGAGGGTCGCATTGTGCGAAAGTTCCACATTGTTGAGGGGTTGGAGAAGGCACCCGAGGCGCTCCCATTGCTGTTTACTGGGGGCAACACCGGAAAATTGTTTGTTCTTACGTCATCTCGTTACCGAATTCTCGCTCTGACCCACTGGAATTTCAGAGTTGTTCATGTGTCCGGCTCCGACGCGAAACTCTGAGGATATGAATACGTCTCGAGGTTTTGAAGAACGGTTATATGGCGACATTTTGTTGTGGAATGAATGAATCTATTCTTTGTGACAGGAATGCCCATGAAACTTACCTTTCGTGCGACTCCAAAAGGAAGCTCAGGTTGCAGCAAGGCCTCGTTGTCTGACCCAGCATCGTAGGGTGTAAAATCTATGCTGAGGTGGCGCCGCTCGCCATACATACTTCCTGCGTTCCAGAGATGCAGCGTGATTGTGTTGCAAAGGACGTGCGTATATCCCCATGAGTGAGCCGAATAGCTTGCCTTCGTGGCAGCTGGATGCAGCTTCTGTCGTGGCTGATGGTACTGCCGTCCCAACTCGGAATTTCCGTCCAATGGCTACCCTACATCTGGCATACACATCGCGCTTCGAACCACACGGAGGACTCGGATGACAGTGTATAAAGGGCCCCGAGCAGCACCAGATGCGATGTCTTGCCCTTTCCAGAGGACCATTCCCACTCACGCCCGACCATGACCCAAATAACACCCCCAGCACACTACACGAGAATTGTACTTGCTGCACATCCTAAGACATATGTGGGCCTCACCACCTTCCGCAACGAGATGGTGCCATTCGACCTCAAACCCGGGCCGGGTGAAATCCTCGTGCAGGTCGACTGGCTTTCTATTGACCCCGGCTTACGAGCCTGGCTGGGTGGGGCCTTTCGTTATCTGCCTCCCCCGCAGGTTGGCGCGGTCATGCAGTCCCACGGGCTCTGTACCGTGGTTGAAGCTGGTGACGGCTGCGAGCTACGCCCCGGTGATATCGTGAGCGGTCGACCAGGCACGTATACCCGACGCTGTTCCTTTTTCACTGTCTATATTTGCGGCCAGATTGGGCGGAGTACGCCATTATGAAGGAGGCAGAAATAATTCAAAAAATTCAGTGAGCACAAGCCCCTTGAAGCATGTGTTCGTGGGGCTTGGCTCGTCAGGGTCTGATTGAAATCGATTACACAAAGCATCCCTCTAGATGCGCAATTGCTCGACTTCATAGGGCCTCTGGGGGTAGTTGGTACGTACCCTACGTTGTGTTTCGTGAACGTCTCTCCGATTTCTCTGTTTCAGGTGGCTTTACAGCATACTTCGTGCGCCGTCCAATCGTCGACGTAGCCTGAGCCAATAACGTCGAGAAACAGGGTCTGTTAGATGTTGCCAAAATCAAAGCCGGTGAGACCCTCGTGGTCTCGGGAGCTGCTGGCCATATTGGTTCCCTGGTGTGCCAGATTGGTAAATTATACGGCGCCAAGGTCATAGGAATCGCTGGTCGAGATGAGAAATGCAGATGGCTCAGAGAGGAGATCAAGGTCGACGCGGCCTTGAACTACAAGAGTCCTTCTTTCCACGACGAGTTTATAAATACAGTCGGATATTTCGATGTGTTCTTCGACAATGTCGGCGGCGAGATATTGGACTTTGCCTTGACCAGACTCAATCTCAGAGCACGCGTCATTATGTGTGGTGAGTCGAAGAAGTACTTCTAATGTTGAGGTTAACCTACGTGTATTCGTCAGGAGCGATTTCTGATTACAGTGCGTGCATTGTCCAAACCGGTGGGAATTTCATCCATGATCACACACCCCTAGACAATCCCAACCCAAAGGGAATTTCCTCTCACTTCAACCTCTTGGCGCAGCGAGCGAAGATTGAAGGCTTTATGGTGTGAGTGGAGCATCGTCTGCTTCAAGTTGCTGTGCATCGACTGACTCGGGGTCCATCATTTCATGTAGATCTGACTTCACTGAGCGATATCCTGAAGCCTTGAGGGCACTCAGTAAATGGGTCTCTGAGGGTCGTATTATCCGGAAATACCACATTATGGAGGGGCTGGAAAGCGCACCTGAGGCCCTCCCCTTACTCTTCGCAGGTGACAACACGGGAAAATTGTTCGTTCCAGCCTCTACCACCTCCTTGATGTTCCGGTGTTGACTTATAGGACCCCAGAGTTGTTCGTGTTTCCGGCTCTCACGACTAGCTTGAGTCGAGCCGTCTTATCTCCGGCGCCACTGACTCATGCGTAGAAGAGCTGCTGAGTGAGTATTGTGGTGTGGTCCACCTCGTGTCATCGAATGATCGGCAAGCGAGTAATCGTATATTCAATGATTTGACCTGATTGTTACTGTACTTCGTGATTCGAATTTACACTAGAATTGGACTAAATAAGCTTCAGCCTTTTACTTCTCCAAACGCTCCACACCGGGGCCGTTCTCAGAGTCGGTCGAGGGGCCGTAATGGATGGTGACTTTTCCATCATAGCGCCGTAGACGCTCCCGTTGGGCCATACAGCTATCATGGTACTCCTTCCCAATAACGGTGACGGCTGGGATGACATGAGTGATAAGATCAAGAAAAGCGTGGCCAATGACGGTGTACGACGTACCTCGGTTCGAGTCCTTGAAGACGAATTCGTAAAACGCGTACGCGGCCACGGTCGCAAGGATGTTGGTCAGCGCTGCGATCGCGGCATACCTGCCCCCACTGGCTCTCGTGCCCCAGATGGCAATCGCGGCCAAACGCCCGCCCACATCGCGCGCGGTGTTTGCGGCCACTAAAAATCACGGAAAAAAGGTGAGACATCTGCATGCTCAGCGAATCATTGATCACGCACAGCCGTTGCTTGCAAATCCCCAGATTGCAGTGCCGCTGTGAAATCGACGCATGATCAGTTTTCCGCGATTCCTGTCGTCGCTGAAAGGACCACTCACTATGTCAGGCCGACGATCCAGGGTGTAGCGACAGGCGGCGTAAAGAAGTTCGTTGGATCAAGGCATGCAGAAATGACTATGCCGATAAAGAAGTCCTATTTGGTATATCTTAACGACGATTCGGACCTGCCATGTGATGTACGACCGCATACCGATACGAATTCGTTAAGGAAGACCAGGCCAAGGTGGGCCGCAGGGTTGGCATACAGAGCAAAGATACCAGCAGGCCCAACGGCTGAGAAGTTTTCAGCCTCGTACAGGCCTGCGGCTGTGAGGGCTGCTTCTGCTTCCTATGAACAGGTGAGCTATCATTGCTGAAAATACTTGCAGTGCTAAACGGACTGCAACAATGAATACACTAACCTTGATGAGAAGATTATATTGCCAGTACACGAGCATGCTAGCCACGAAGCCACCGAGAATTTGAGCGGTGATATATCTTCACAACGAAGGTATAGGTTTGTCAGACGTCTCTCAGAGGGAGATGTGGTTGCTCACCTGATTGCTCTGGCTGGGGGGAAACGATTAAAGAGAACGTGAACCACAGTCACCCCAGGGCTGAAGTGGCCTCCAGACGTCGCTGTGCACACCACGAGCGCGACGACGATTCCCAGACCATAGGCAACACCGACGGTAAAGAGGGCTGTCGGATGGGTTTTCGTAAGCGCCCATCTCGGAAAGTTCGAATTGGACAAACTCACAGCCAACGCCATTGAACCTCAGAATGTTGCCGACGATATAAGCGGCTGTGGCGCCAAGACCTGCGTAACAATAGCAGAAAACTCCGAACTATATGCGATCAGGGCGGACCGGATGAGTCCCGACAAAGAGATACGTTCCAGTAGTAGACTGACCATCTCAGCAATGCACTCCACTAGCCAGTGGGCCCGTCGTTGGCGTACTCTTTCCCATGAGCGAAAGATGGGGGGGCGTGGTTCGATGTCCGCGAGCTGTTGGTGGTGGTGATCTGAGTGATGCAGGTGGGTTGTGGAGGCTCCAGCCATTGTCAGGGCTGTATTAATGACGTTGCGTTGACCAGAATTGTCAGTCAAATCGATGTAGATTCAGTCACAGTCGTAGGTGGATCAGCCTGGGTGGGATAGAAAAAACTTTGGGAAGGGAACGAAAAGAGGGAAACGAGTCCTCAGGCGCTCGAAGAATCTCATGCGGCCAGACATTTATACATAACGGTGGTTAAAATGAAACGAAACCTGTATGCGGCATGGCGTACCATTCGAGCTCTCACAGGTATAAAGCCACAAGCTTGGACGCCGTGCGATCGGATTGGCATTTTGGCGCTTACGAGTCATGAGGTACCAATTGAGCATCACCTAATAATCCCATGATACCCCGTCAGCAGCTGATATGGATTCTCCACATTCCAGATTCCAGGTTTTCCGCGACCGCTAATATCGCCGGTTGCCCATATAGGGTGTACCATTCCCAAATGTCCTAGCTGGTCGGGTGAGCTTGGCTGACAGCTTGTACCCCACATTGAAACCCACCTTTTGTGCACCTCTCACCCCCTGCTAAAAAGGTAGACGAAACACCCCTGCGCCGAGTCGGGTGAGTTTCATCGCACGGGGCATGTCGGGACAGAATTCGCTGGGATGTAAAAGTTTATCAGGTTTTGCCACGTTGTATTCATACGTTCGGTATGCTCCATTCATGGATTCCTTCGCCCTGCCTTTTGGAGCAGCCTACTGTACACACCAGCTGCGGTTTGGCAGGATCGGAAGAATACAGGCGGAAAAAGCAAACTACAGCGGGACTTGGTTTAAGCGCACCATCTCTTCTTGGGCGTCCTTTCACCCGCCACCTTCTGGTCTGCAGTAGTCTCAGTCCCTCTGAACCAGCTGCCAGCTATCCTAGTGTCAGCCTCCGAGTGATGAACAACTGTCATCTGGTTGGCAACCCCCCGGAATGTGATCGGAAAGGGACAAAAAAAACCTGTCGGACTGTCAACCCCTGATAATCTTTACTGTTGACCGTAAGATATGGTTGCAGTCATCGCGGATCCCACGACAGGGTCTCACGCATATTATGATGATACAAAGGAACTTTGAAAAGTTGTCGGATAGTGAATTAATCGCGATGTCAGATACAGGCTCACGCGTGACTGCTCCCCTTGATCACCTCATGTAGGTCTATGACGAAGTCGTCATGTCATATGGAATACGTCTTTGAATTGCGAATTCGAACCGATGTGAATAAAGTACTCTTCTGGATCTGAGAAACAGAAGACGATGTGAGAGCGCATTCAAGGCAGCAAGCTGCAAGGTCCATCAAAAAAACTGGCAGGAGTGGAGACGAAAACAGGTGGAGTTCGGAATCAAATGAGCCACCACGTGGCAAATAATTGGGTCGCCGTACTGTCACCGCCCCGCCGCTCCTCACGGAACAGCCTTCGTACGTACTGCCAAGGTCATGGTTGAGGTCCCAAGCATGAAAGTGCCAAACCCATTATGGAACAAGTACGTATTCCTGCGAATTGCAGGGCGTGGGTGAGCACTACGCACTACGGTAATGATCCACCAGCAGGGCGCACGTCGATAAAGGACAGACTCAGGCACGGAATCAAATTCGGTATCATTTCGTCTCGACACCCAAAAGTGGCGATTGACCACCACACTTCATCCATGACGATCCGTGTCCAGTGGCAACTCTGGGACTAAAAGGGGAACAGTGCCGGGGATGGAATAGTCCTATGAGTAAATGCTACGTAGAGAGAGCCAACTGCAGACCAAGAGAACAAGGCGAACCGAGTAGACACCGTGGCACAGGGACGCGCCCGAGTTCCTTGCAACTGACATTCTGGGCAAAATTGCATAAATGCAATTATGGCAGGGCCATCGACTGAAACCTACAGTGTCCGCAGGGCATTTCCCGATAGAAACGGGTAAAGAACAAAAAAAAAAAGAGACGCCATCCCTGAAGGATGAAATTGCATCGTGTCCTCGGGACCCCAGGTCTGGAACTACTACTCTATTTCGGTTTGTGGGCCAGGCTCGGACACACAATCAAGAGAAACAGCCCTCTCAGAACACCGTCTCCTGAGTAAAACCACACAATTAAAGGGCAGACGAAGGTCTATGGTGCTGTTGGGTGGCGATTTTGATATTAGACACCGTGAGCCCTGCCCACGCCGATATGTTGGGGTTACAATACCACGTGTTGTGAGCAGGTTATCAACGTATATCAACGTTCGCCTTGATTGAACTGTGACAGAGTTCAGGAAGCATTGTGACGTGTCGTGAATAATTCATCAGCAGATGTTGGCTTTATCAAGGTTTCCTTCGGACGACACTTGGGTGTCTTATCTTTGAAGCCTTCTCATTACGCGATTGCACCTTAACTCGCGAGGCCTGCCCCCGCCGAAGCGTGTACCACCAAATTTCTTGATTAAAGTATTGTAAAGCTACCAACACGCTCACCTTATCGTTGGTGCAAACGTGAAAATAGGTACGACTAGGCGGCCTATGGGTGCCCACGACACGTTCCGCGATCCAACATGTCCCTGTGATGACCGGAAACACCACGCCTGAATTATGATGTTGTGCCTGATGAGTGCCTGATACTGTCCCTTGGTGTCCTGCATGTCTCGCACCAACTATCGTTAGCGGCCATCACATCACCAAAGGGCCGTGTGTAATACACCATACCATCCTTGCCCAGCCGATGGACGTGCGTGATTGATCGCTTTCGGACCGCAGTAGGTAATATCTTAGCAATTACGAAGCCGCGGACTGTTCCATTCTGGGGGACTAGATAAGATACCGCCGAGTAAGCTGGAGATAGAAGGTGCACGATAAATTCTCGAGTTTGCCCCGGTGGGAATTAGGGTGTCCCGTGATATGCAAAGAGCATGGACTACCCGTGTGCTCCGTGAAACCCCGTTTATGGCCAGCCACCATTGTTGGGCATGGCGGGTGATCATGGCAAAGTTTCCAGCATTAAAGGAAATTAAGCACACAAGGGCGTCATACTGCTCAAATGAAGTTCCAATTTCACGGTGGCGATAACGCAATGTGACTGCGCAAGACTTCTCGAAACATTGCAAGCATCGCTGACCGTCGCTCGTGAGAAGACTGGCGGATAAGGGTTCACCAGCACAACACCCACTACTGTTCTGCCCAGGGAAAGGGGGTAAAGATACCAGATGATGGAGAGAGGTGATGTGATTTGCATCCCAGCATGGTGGGGTGTATCACAGAGGTGATTGGCCGTGGATGCGCCACATGACTTTCTTGGTTTTTGATGCGTATGATTGACCCCGAAAGTGAAAGGGCATCATGAGCGATATGGGAACCTCGGATTGGTCTAGATATCGGATATTGCTAACCGTTATTCCGCCATCAGTGGGGGTGATGGTTGTGGTAATCCCCGGGGCGACGTACAAAGGGGCTAGGGTTCACCGTACCGGGGATAGAAGTAGGATAGGTGCGCCAGATGTGCCATGGTCTGGTGGGTGGTAGAAGATAGCGCGAAGACGGGAAGGTGGCATAAATGGACATCTCAGGGATCAGGCTTTCGAGACGCTTAGATTTCCATAGGTGCCTCGTGATATGAAGGCGCTGTAGTGGTGACATGTGAAGCGCTCCGACAGAGAGCACGGTTCATGGTTTGATAGATAGCTTGACAAGTATAAATTACCACCTCATTGTGCCGTTTTGTGCCTGCTCTGAAAGAAGTGGACTCATGAGGAATGAAGGTTTTTTATTGATATTCTGTGAATGGTAAATACCACCTCGCCAAACCGTGATATACACCTGGGATGTGTGAAACAAACATGCATCAAACAGTACCTATAGAATCGAACTCTCTTCACTACTGCGGAGACGACGCCCAGTTCCGCGGGATGCAGCGAGGCAGGGTAGAGTGGAAGAGAGGAAGCCATAAGACGGGGACGGAGCAAGTTTTTTTCGCCCGTTGGCTGCTCCCGGGGGAATACTCATTCTGAAAGGGCAATGGAAAACACCAAGGGCGTTGACGATCAACGAGATATTATTATCGCATACGGTACGGTACAGTATGATATCACCACACACATCAAACGGCAAATGCCGAATGTTTTTTTTTTTTTGATATGCAACTGATATGCGACAACAACAAATCTGCGACTTGCATATATCTTCTAAACGGAAGGCGGGAGGGTGGAGGGGGGGCAGTGGATGACAATGATTGGGTAGTGGTAGTGTGAATGTAGGGACCTCGGATGAATGATGGCCACCTCAGGGATCTTTCGGGAGTGGGCACGACCCATTTTGATGGGACCCAATGCGTGATACCTTTAACTGGGTGGTCTTTTTTTTTTCTTTTTCGTGGAATAGACGAGACAACAAGGGTACAGAAGGCGAGAAGGAGAGCATGTGAAATAATCGAGTGTGTGTTGTGAAACGATGGTGGCGGAGGAGGCTGTTGCTGTTGTGTGTTAAACGGTTCTTACTGTAACTGTTGCTGTTTGCTGTTGCTCGCATACTCGCTCTCCGCCTCCTGCTCGAGGTTCAAGCAATCTCCTCCCCCCCGCCCATCTGCGACACTTTCTTCCCTCTTTCTATATTACGCAGGCCTTTTCTTTCTTCCTAAACCCTGTGCACGAGTTCGAACGAGCCCTCTCGCCACAATCTCTCCACTTCCACTTTCTTCCCCATCTCCTTGACCATCTTCGCTTTTTGCGCTCGTTTGGCACTCCCTCTGTCCATTTCTTCTCTTTTTCGTTTACTGCATCTATCTATCACATGGCTGCAACAGTACGACAGCCAAAGCCGACCAAGAAGGGCTTTGACAATCCTTCTAACCGGTCAGTCTCTCCTTCCCCCTCCCCCTTCGCCTCTTCCGCCTTTCTTAATGTTCCTGCTATCTCATATAGTCGCGGGACCGCCTGGGGCGGAACGCGTTCCTCTCCGTCCTTCTCTCCCGGTCCCAATAATGCTCGTCTCCCAAACGGCCCTCCCCCCGCCACTTCCTCGCAGGCCGCATCTTTCCCTCCTCTCGGCCCTTCCACGCCCACCCCTCGCCAGGATCACAAAGTCACACTTCAAAACCTCGCGAGTCTCGCTGTATGTGTCCCCTATCACTTGCCTATCGCTGCCCGTCAGGTGCTTATGTCACTTACTCAAAAGGGGACGACGGTCACCCTCATCACCAAGACTTCAAAACGTTACGAGGGTGCCATCGCTTCTACCGAGAGCGAAGGCGACACAACGGGCGTGACCCTTCGCGATGTAAGGGAGCTTGGCGCCCCGAACGCTCCCATCAAGAGTCAACTCTTCATCGCGTCGACAAATATCGAGTCTTGGTCCCCTGTAACCGCCAGTTCGAACACGCCTAATCAACCCCCTTCGACCACGGATTCGCGTGCGGACACTAAGGAAAGGACATTGCTTCAGACTCTCGCAGGTCTCACTGTATGTACATCAACATGAAGTGCATTGCTTTCGCACACCCGCTGATTTGATTAGGGCACAACCATCACTCTCACTACCAAGGCTGCGAAACGCTATGAGGGCGTCATAGCATCTACTTCCGGGGAAAGAAATATCGCCGGGCTTACTCTATGCGACGTTAAGGAACTTTCTACTCCCGGTGCCCCTCGCAAGGACCAGCTCTTTATTCCTGCACCTGATATCGAAATTTGGTCTTCTGGCCCTGCGGATGCTAAGGTTCCAAACGGGGATTGTGCGTATTACCAGTTCTATGCAGCTTTTCTCACCCTTAACACTGCTCTTCTGTAGCATTCAAGACCGATACTGATATCAGCCAAAAGGCACCCCGCCGCGAACGTGAGCTTCAGGCCTGGCAAGCTGATGCAGTCCCACCTGTGGTCTCATCCACTGGACCCACACATGGACAACACACTGACGATATCACATTTGGTACTGGGTCCTCGGGACATGCGGGATGGAATCAGTTCACTGCCAACGAGAAGCTGTTTGGTGTCAGGACTGGTTTTGATGAGGAGTTGTACACTACTAAGCTGGACCGATCTGGTGCCGATTTCGCCGAGCGAGAGAAGAGAGCGCAGGCGTTGGCGAATGAGATCATGCGAGTACGTCGGGAAAGTTACCCACCTTTATAAATATTCACGGAGGCTTCTCAGGGTGTAACGAACAACCCACACATCATGGAAGAGCGCAAGGTGAACAACGTTGAAGATAATGGTGTTAACGAGGAGGAAAAGTATGTCGCACGTCTCACCCTCTCACCCTGCCATTAATGGCGGCGACTTACTGAATGCTTTCAGGTATGGTGCGGTCGTCCGTGGCTCGAATGCCTATGTTCCTCCAGGAGCGAGAAAAACTCTTTCCCCTCTTGCCCCCACCACAGCTGCGTCCGGTGGTGCTAATGCTAAGGGACGCGAGGTCCCCAAGGTGTCCATTAACGCTCCCGATGGTTCCAGTGTTCCCCAGTCCGACACGTCCACACCAGCCTCGTCGTCTAAAGCACCCTCTCCCACTCCAGCGTCCCAGAAGGTAATTCCTCAATCAATTAAATTCCCACTGCTAATCGTGAACATTATGTGGTCTATAGCCCCCGGCAGATGCACTTCCCGCATTCCGCGAATTCGTGACGCACGAGAAGCAGCGGTTGACTCAGAAGCGTCAGGCATTAGTCAAGAGCGAGAGGGATAAGCGCATGGCGGAGCTGCTCAAGTTCAGCCAAACTTTCAAGGTGACTATCCCCAATATATCTCTTTGTGCCATTGTTCACTCGGACCTATCCTCCAATAGTTGAACAAACCCATCCCAGATGACCTGGTGAAGATTATCGCCAAAAATGAGGAAAAACAGCGTGCCATCATAGAAAAATCCACCAAGGACGCTGCATCCACACAAGCACGCGCGATTGGCGCTACTGCGGCGCTTAGTGCAACACCCACAAATATCAACCCGCCCACTGTCCCAATTGCGCATAGGGATAGGGTTGTGCCGTCTACCTCTGGTAACGTCTCAGGGACCAGTACCGCTTCCTCGAAGCTTGTTAGCAGTCCTTCTGTTGTCGCTACCAAGACACCTTCCACCGCCGCCTCCAAGAATGGAAGGATCGGTATGTTTATTCAGCCCATCCCACCCTTCAAGGGCAGGAAGCCGCAACAGTCCACACAATCGTCCAATAATGCAACGCAGACTGCGGCAAAACCTTCTGGGTCCGGTTCAGGTGTACAGTCTACCAAGAATGCCGAGGCTGCAAAGGCAGAGGTGGCTGCGAACAAGCTTAATGTCAATGCGACATCTTTCAGGCCCAATCCGAAGGCTGTTGCATTTACTCCCGTAATTTCCCTTCGCCACCGTTCCTGTAAGCTTGCTGACGCATCTGATCCCCGTTTCAGGCTTCACCGAACACGGCAGTGGGTCCATCAGCGAACTCGTCGCCTAAGAACAAACCTGAAAGCGTATGTGGACTTTATATGTGTGTTGCATGTAGACCGCTGATCTCATGCAAACATTCTCCGCAGTCCTCGACTTCACCTCCAGTGCCTAACCCGTTCTTTGGGAAAGTCGCGCTCAAGAAGACGCCTGTACATGTCAAGGATGATTTCAATCCGTTCAAATTCAACAAGGTCGCCGAGGCGAGTGCCGTCAGTGCGTACTAGCCACCTTTGTCTTCTTTTGCGCGGTGACTACATCTATCCTTGTCAGACGCAAATTGGCCATATCAGGGCAAACGGTACATGCAAATGTTCCCGCCAGTCCAGACCCCGCTCCCGCAACAATCACCACATATCCCTCCTGGGCCACCCCCAATGCCGCCGCCCCCATACGAGGAAGATCAGTCAATTCCCCGTGGATATGTGTACGCATATCCTCCCTATGGGTATCCTGGACAGGTTCGTCATCCATGCGAGTCCCGCTTGGAGCTACTTGAGTAATTCGGTTGGCAGCCCATGATGCCTGGCATGGCACCACCACCTCCCGGCGCCTACATCCCTGGCCCCTTCGTGCAATCTATGCCCTATCCCCCAGGTATGCCACCACCGAACCGTGAGAACTGACTTGGTTTTTTCTCCGCCTTTCGCTAATTTTGCCACGCAGCGGCTATGTACGCATCACCGCAGATGGGTCAGATGCCACGTACGTCCCTAAATTTCGATTTTTAAACTCCTGGATGCTCAACGCATCTTCAGCCCCGCAAGCGTATATGCAAGCTCCACCTCCTGGACAGTATCCACCGCCGCCGAACGGTGCGGGCCCTCGGCCCTCCATGCCCCCTACCCCAATCCCCGCACACGCGCATCCATACTATCACCAAAGTCCGCAACGTAAGGCACATTTTTCTTTCCGCGCTATTGATCAGACAGTTCATCTAAATCCCACAGTCCCTCAAGCTGTCCCGTATCCGATGATGATGCCCCCGCCTGGTGGGCCTGGTGGCCCACCGCACGGCTACGACGGAGGACCTGCACCACCTGTGCCCATGGGTGGTGTCGGCCACGCATGATGTAGGAGGTCGTTGGTCATTGTTGTCTGTCTGTTTGTCTTTTTTCTGCTTTCTGCTCGGAGGGTATGCGCTGCGCAGAGCTCAGGGCTGCATGGCTGCTGTGTGTACGGCGTTCGGGCCAATCGGTCTGTCTTCATCCCGCTGTCCCACATTCCTGTATCTACGCTGTCCGTGCATTCATTCGATACGCCTGACCTTGTATCCCCACCATAAATCCTGCAAGGGTGTGTATTGCAAAAAAAGGTAATAACAGAAAAAGAACAAAATACATCATCGATGCCCATCCCCACCCAGAGAAACTGCTTAGTCACCCCGAATCACGGACAGCTCGACTTTCTTCAATAACCCTTTCAGGGTGTTGCTGCTCCTGTTACAATTCGCCTGTAACCACGTTTCCATCTCGGCTCGCAACAGTGAGAGAGTGTCTGTCACGGGCAAAGCGCCATCCGTTCGGACAAGACATGGGTTGAGCAGGACGTCGAACAGCCGGGTCCACAAGTCTGCCTGCCAGTACCGCTTGAACGCCGTCGCAAGCTTGCATCTCGGTCCGTCGGACTGCTGCTGCTGCTTGGCACCGCGGGTGCCGCCGCTGCCGTTCTGCGGCGTGACGTGTACGATGGAGGACGCCTCGATGTACTTGCCGTAAAGCATGCAGTACACGATGCCCGCGAGGCCAAAGTAATCCGCCTGGTACGTCCACGGGCGACCGTCACGCATCTCGACGCAGTCGCGCGCGTCCGTCGCCCAATCGGCGACGAACGCCTGTCCGTGCGGAAACATCCTCGTGTCGATCGCGCGTCCAAAGTCGATCAGCTTGATGCCCTTGCCGTGCCAGCCGCCCGCGCCGGCGGGGTCGTACTGCGCTTGCCAGGCAGAAGAAGCGGGGACGTCCTCGAGGCGCACGAGGCAGTTGTCGATCTTGAGGTCGCCGTGGATGATCCCTGCGCCGTGGAGGCCCTCGAGGAGGCGCAGGAGCTCGACGGTGAAGAACATCACGAGGAGCTCGTCGAGGCACGCGCCTTGTTGCGAGGTGCCCGACGCACCCGCGCGGTTGATGATGTCGAGCAGGGAACCCTGCGTGCAGAGATCGAGGACGAGGAAGCTCTCGTCGTGGAAGGTGTAGAGGGCTTGTGGGTCGATGACGGACGATCGGAGCCGCGTGGGCAGGTCGGCGTGGACCTTGCGCAGCATGCGGAATTCCCAGGCGTTGCTGGGTCTGACGACTTTGATCGCCACTCGACGCGATTCTTCGTCTTCGTCTTCGTCCTCGTCATCCTCGTCGTCTTTGTCGTCATCACCCTTAGACTTGGCGTCAACAACCTTGGCAGCGAACACGGCGCCAAAGCCACCCTCGCCGAGCTTCTCGTACACCCCAAAGTGCGCATCTCCGAGCTGCAGAGAGAATGTATGCCCATGACTCGACGAACGGCTTGAACCCCCGCTTGTTCTCATCTGTTTCCGTGCAAATTTCTGCAGGTCATCGAGGAGCTGAGATTCCTGAGGCGCATGGTAACATTCAGGATCAGGTGGAAGGAGAGAGAGCAGTGTTGAAGTGGTTGAAGGATCAAAGGGATTGCATGGATTCGGTGGGTTAAAGTTGGACACGGCCAAAACCTCGTCCGACAAGTTCAGCGTCCCGGTCTTTTCCTCTACTAGCGCAGTTGCGGCTTGCAATTCTGAAACTTCTTTTGTCTTGTCAAGGTTCGGGATCGTGTGTCCTTCTGATAGACGGAACGGTGGTGGCCGAGAAAACAACGACTCCTCGAATGATGAAGGTGCAGATTCGTCATCATCCGTCAGATTACGGATGCGCTGGGAATTGGCCGCCCGCTGGTCGACAGAGAAGACAGTATCTCCTCGAACTTCCGCTGCTAACCGTTCAGCTGCCTCGACGGCATCGGGTTGTCCGAACGTCCTTTCTCCATACTCGACTAAACCTGACACGTCACCATCCGGAGCAGAGAAACGGCCGGTGGACGTGTATTCCAATGTCCGTTCAGTGATGGGCGTCATGACATTGAATTGACCAAATCGTCCGCCAAATGGCGCATTGTTAGCCGTTTCAAATTCTTCAATATCTTCTTCATAATCCACGGCGTCGTCGGGTGGTAGGTCTTCGTGTTCCTGATCATCTTCATCTTCAGACAGTGCTTCCACCACTTCCTCCGATCTCTGAGGTATAAACGTTCCAAGGGGTGTACGTCTACTTAAAGCCGAACGAGGGAGCGCGTTTGATGAGTCCTCAGCGGAAGAGGCGAGGCTACCAGGTTTCGAGAATACAGAACTCTTCTCTGGCGGACGGCTGAAGACCTTAAATGGGGCCTGCGCATCACCAAGCAGCGTAAGCTTCTGTGTACCTAGCTTGGGGGCCCCATTCTGTCCTGCCGCCTGGGAAAGTTGGCTTTCTGATTGCAGCGAATGTTCGGTTGGTTGCTTGATCTCCTCTTTTGTGACGGGAGTAAAAACCTTAGAGAAGATGTTTGGTTTATCGTCGCCCCCAGAACTCTTCGTCATAGGTGCTAACGCAGCAGTTCCCACATCCTTGGAGGCTAAGGCTCGGCGCACAGGCATGAATGAGGGTGCTGGAGGCCGTGCCTGAAGGTTCCCATCAATGAAAGGTTTGAACTATACAGACATCATCAATTTTTTGGTTTCGTGGAAAGAAATTTGTGAATACTTTAGCTGGGGCAGCGTTTTCTTTGCGGCCCGCGTTTTCATCTACGAAGGGTGTGAAGCCTATCAAGAGTAATCAGTGACGCGGACACGGTTGTTCGGAAGCGAATTTGACCCTCACTTGGGGGTACCACCGGATGACTGGCCTTCTCGACCGAAGCTGGACGAACTTGAGGGAGCAGACTGAGGGGTGACACAGGCTCTACAGCGCGGACAGGGGCGTGTTTAGTCCCGGCCATAGCAGAAATGCGGGTTGATTTCTCAGGTGAATTGTACATGCCGAACACATCTTCAAGAGCTGCTTTGGTGTTGATGGTGACAGTGGGCTCTGCCCCCGCAAGGCTTCTTCGAGCTGTATTGTTACGAGTGCTCTTAGATCCATCGTCATTGAAGTTGACTCGCATCGTTGAAACGTTGGCACGCGAGAGCTCGGAAGCAGGAGGTGGCCCCCACTTTTTGCCCAGGAGACCCATAGAACGTGCACGAGCTTCCGACATACTGTACTCCTCCCCTTCCTCTGTAAATAGCAAATGAAGATGAAGTCGGAGCTTCTCCGGGCGCTTTCCCGCAGCCGGAGGTGCGAGCATGTAAGAGTACCGATTATGAGAATGAGGTGTCGATGACGAGGACTCCGAAGGAGCATGAGATGACGGGCCAGAGCTGGGTTGAGTTTGTGATGTTGCGCCGGAGTTGTCGTAGTTCTTGAGTGGTTGTCGGCGTAATAGATCAGCTTTGGCCGTGCCTTTCACCTTGGGAAGGGTGACCTCGGGCATGGGTGGTGGTATAGGTGGTTTCGAGGACGTTCTCCGCCGGAATTCGTCATACTTTTTCTTTAAACGCTCCACTGGTCGTGCTTTGCGTTGTATGCCGGCGCGGTAGACTTCTCCTGCAGCTGAGTGACTTCGAAGACATGGGCATGCCGAATGATACATATAGAACTATTCATGACGCACCGACCGTCTCTCTCCAGGGTTAAGGCATAGTCCTCGAAGAGAAGTGCATAGACCGTCCCGATCCCATTGGTAAGGATGAACTTGTACACCACGCTTGGCTTGTCCACGAGAGAAGCGTAGAGCGTCCACAGCTTGAGGTACCGCAGATCGCTTTTATAACTGGAGTCGCTCTTATATCTCCTCGTTGCTTCTTCCAGTAGTTCAATAAGACCAGAGGACGCGAGGTGCTCGCGTGGGTATTCGGCAAAGATCCACTTGACAAAGCTGTCGTACAACGCTAGTGGGTCATCGGCCTCGTCGATTTCTGAGGCAATCTGTGATCGTCGTCTTGAGCTTTCGGAATTAAGTGCGTCAAGGGGTACTTTCTTGGCTGTTGATGCGGAGGACGTCGAGCGGAAACGTGACATGATTGCTGTGCATGTGCTAACGCTGCACTGGGCCAAAGTTGTGGGTTCGACGCGTATTTGGCTCTGTTGACGCGTTTCTTCACGCGTCTCTGAGATGCGATCACATGACCCGTCCGCAACCAGCAGCTGCCAGTAGGTTAGCTGCCACAGCACAACCAATACTGGAGCCCCGAAGAAAATGGGCCCCCTCGGCCGCCTTCATATCGAATACCCAGTATGCCGCTCCTCTGCAGAGCTTTGGACGTACTCGAGACGTGGATCACATGCGGGTCGTTCTGACGCCCTTGTCCAGTTGTCCTCGTCCTTCATCGCCACCGATTTTGTCTGGCTCCTTCCGACCCAGGATGGCCGGCTATGACATGTTTTCGTGAATACCTCGCAATCACTTTTCCCGCATATGGATATGCTCTGTGGGACGCAAGTCCAGTGAGACCGCCTAGACTCGTGAAAGTGAGTGACTTCGGTTTCATACGCTGGGGTAAGTTCTATCGCCTTTTTTCCTGTCCTTTATTCCACGGATGATCTATCGCATGAGCTCGGAGTGCCAGAGTATCATCAACCGATTGTCCCTAATTTTCTGGTGGTATTGTATGCACACCAACTCTTCCTGTGTAAGG
>Ga0307510_10002351_pt1 | contig 21381 bp, 21 predicted proteins | sample 12_EM_MG_FD_207224 | JGI IMG/M metagenome (GOLD analysis project Ga0307510, IMG submission 207224) | Populus trichocarpa ectomycorrhiza microbial communities from riparian zone in the Pacific Northwest, United States - 12_EM | ecosystem: Host-associated > Plants > Roots > Unclassified | place... | reverse complement strand
GACATTGAACTGGACAATAATTAGGGAATGAAGTGGAGGGACTAAAATGAAAAAAGAGGAAAAAAATTGTTCGTGTGTGCATCACTTGCACTAGAGTGTGGACAAACTAGTGTAACTTGTGCAGCACATGAAATTCTTCCCACCATCGATGATGACTTTTCCTAGTATTGTTGTGCTAATCTCATAAAAAAATTTCTGATGATATCCTATGTGTCAAAACTCTAGTGTGGCTACAACATCTCATTCATCGTTACTTTTTTTTTCTTCTACGCGTGCTAGCTCCTTTCATTATTATTATTTTTTTTTTTTAGATAGCATCTCCAATGAAAGATGTTATTTAGTGTAATTAGTTTATATACACTCTAATGATAAAAAACTATTTAGAAAAGCTAATTATATATTAATATATTTGATACACAACTATTTTAACAACCTGATATGATTCGGTTGACTTGACAATTAAAAACAACCCGAACAATTCTCAATTAACCCAATATTAAAGGATGAAATTGAAAAAAATCAATTAAAAAAATAACTCGAGTTAACCCGGTTAAATTTGGCAAATCCATGATATCGATCGTATGACTATAATAATCTCATTAAAAATAAACAAAAAAACTTAGATTTTTTTTTAAAAAAAAACTAGTGGAAAAAAAATAGTATTGCAATGAATAGTATTTTAGTATTTTTTGCAATACATGTAAGAATATCCCTTTTACAAGAGAAATGGTAAAATAACATTTTGTTTAACATTTCTCTTGGAACATGTAAAACAAACATTGAAGAGATAAAATAATATTTTATTATTATTTTTGTGCTCTTTAGGCTCTAGGCCCAAACTGTAGGGGCTGATATATTTTTTTTAGCATCGCAGGTTACTAATTCACCATTCCATTGAGTTCAACTTGTTTGTGAAAATCCTACCAGAACAGAGTGTGTAGAGGTGGTATGGTACGGGGAATTTGTTGTCCCTGGTCGGTTTTCACTTCGAGAAGCCCTTTCATCCACCTTTAGACACAGCTCGCTATCGTAAGCGCTAACCGCTGCATTTCCATGCTTTTATTTAAAAGACACGGTATACGATTTCGTGAGCATAGCAGATTTAACTTCATATTCTTGAGCAGTCTGATAAATTTATTGGATTCCGAAGAGGTGAGTTCCGTTTCAAATGATTAGAATTTTTCACTGTACTCGTTTGTTCCTTTTTTTCTTCTCGCGCTACCAAAGAAAAATTACAACGCACCGAACCTCCCAATTTTACCCGACTCAATTAAATTGAACTGTCTTCCTCTCCAAACCTGAGCTTGTGAATAATGTCTTGGTAAATTGGAAACTACATTCAATTCACCACTAATAAAAACATTCTCTCTGCAACTTCGTTTCTCATCATCACCTGAATTTTCTTCATATCAATTATCATCAGATGTAGAAAATTTAGATGGGTGTGGTTTATGATCCCCTGCATAAAAGGGGGTACAAATTAATGAACCATACTGAACCCTATAACCTAGGATGATTTTATGGAGATGAAGCTAAGGAAACAATCTGATTTCACAAGGAAAAAAATGGAGGAAGCTACATGGAGTCGGTCTTTTGAGAAAGATTGGACAGCAGAATGAACCAGGCATGCCCAAAGAGGAAGGTCGGACAATAATTTCAACCAAGCATATGATCTTGAACTAGAAGACCATTAAGAAGTGGGCGCTCCACATCCACATCCCTCGAGATCATCCTATATTGACGGTGCCCTCTGCCACCACACAATCAAACAATAAGATCAAAAGGTTGAAAATATACCAGGTTAAGCCATGCCAAAGAAACGTATATACATGCAGCATTACTTCTGATATAGTGGCCCAAAACAAAAAACCAGAGGAAAGCCAGAAGTGCACAGTTATATCCGGAACCATGGCAGTAATGGTTATCCACCCAATAAATCAATTAATTGCCTTCGGAATAAGAACAAAGAAGAAAAAGCTTTCAACATGTCAAGGTGTTTGAACCGGATACTGCAGTTACCAATGTAGCCTTCAAGTACATAATGGAGAACTGAACACCCATCAACACCAAGAGTTGTGATCACCATACGAGTTCCAAGTCACAGACACAACATGTCAAGGTGTCTGCCATGTAAATTTTTCCACGAAGATTGCTGTGCATCCATAAATTAAGTGCTGAATGGAAAAACTTCACCATTGGCAGTGATCATATGCATCAGCAAGGCCAAGGTGCTGCCATGGCAACATGACCATGGTTTGTGTTCATTTGATTGGAAGGAACATCCGCATAAAGCAAAACTTAGATTACCCTAATCAAATTCAGTTCTTCACGCATGTATAATAGCTAACAAATATAACACAAGAAAAGCAGCATAGAGACCTTACACTAGTTGATTGGAGCTCCACATTAGCTGAATCCTCTCTATCCTACAGTACAGAACATAACTTCAATTATTATACAGTCCACTAAAATTGAAAACCACAGAGAAACAAATGCCATAAGCACACCTCAATCAGCAAGTCCTTTCTTGTAATCATTCCAACTACCCGAGATGCACGAGGAACAACAAATATATGCCTCAACCCTAGTTGTCGGAAAAGATTATATACCTATACCATCAACAAGATGCAATTTTTGTTGGATGAGATGATAAATACAAAGGAATGAAACAGATAAATTAGTAATGGTGGGAAAAAGACCAACACCTTTGTTAAAGACATATCTTCAGGGACAACGTATGGAGAGGGGTTCAAAAATGGGGCAAGATCAATGTACATTTCCAAGTCATCTGAACTTAAATGAATATCCTCTATAGAAATTCCTTTACTGGAAACAGGTTTCACAAACTCACTGAAGTTGTGCCTGGAGTGAATAGAACCCATTAGGTTAAAAAATGATGGCCAAATAAAGAATTATGCCGGTAACAAAAATAGTAGCAGGTATCAAGCCTCCAAGTACCTGATTGATTTCGATACACCTGCTGGATCACATGGTAAAGGACTATGCTGAAAATCCACCTTGGATTGGAGAAGGACTAGCAAATGACTGCAATGTTAACCAAATACTAAATTAGTTTGTTCAGCCAGTGCATTGCCTTGGTTTCTAACAAATAAAAAAAACATAAACATGTTCTACCTGCGAAGCACAAGTCCAATTACAAGTGTTTCCCCATTTCTCGTGTGATCAATCACCTGAGTAAACAGTAAAAATAAACTTTAGGCATCTCAGGTGTAAACAAGCGAAGATGAGAAATGGAAGCAAAGCTTACAGGAAAGCCATTGTGTATGTTGCTCTGCAAAATAGAAATGACATCTGCAACCTTAACAATACGGGGAAAGGAGACAACCTACAAAGTTTAAAAATACAAAAAAATCAAATCCTTGAGTTCAGGATGGCATGCAATACAACCAAAGAAAGGAAAAAGGAAAAAGGAAAGCAGAAAGTGTTGTTCTAGGATTAAGGTCAGCAGAAAGTCCTGAAGAGCATTGGATAGATTCTCCCATAAAATGGATTCATAAAAGCTCCAGAGTTTAGGATGCCATGATTTGAGAACAATTTACAGAAAAGAATAGAGAGAGATAGTCAATAAGGTAGACCAACGTTTCAATCTTTTATTGGTAGATTTCAATTAGCCAGGCCATGTAGTAGTTAAAAGGTCAATACTGTTAGAATTAAGACATATGCTTGTATTGAGTTATATATTAAGTTTCCAAAGCAGCAACCCTCTGAAATATTGACAGAAATATCAAGCGTTTCATTGAAATCACCTTCTGATTTCCACAAGCTTCCTTTGCCTTCATGTTTCTCATTTGGTATTTAGGTCTAGATTCCAACAGTGGAATTCCTCTCAATCGTGCTTGTTGTTCATAAAGACCTTCATTGAATGCATCACCAACAGCCTGCAGTGAGAAAAGTCTTAGTATTCACAGAGCATCCATAAGCAAATACGCAAAGCAAATTGAAAGGTATACCTTTGATATCAGGAGAACAAGCATGATTAAAGGTAAAAGTTTCAAGTTGTTTGTGATCTCAACCATAATTACACATAAAGAGACAGTCATTCGCATTGAACCTCCAAGAAAAGAAGCTGCTCCCAACAGTGCATATCTAGAAATCCACCAAGAAGCATATAGAAACACTTCAGAAACAAATGAAGAATCCAACAAGTTTGCATTGTATGGATGAAGGCAAAGGACATTCTTGGAGCAAAACATATTAAGTGAAGAATACAATGGAAAAAAAGAAGGGAATGAAAGCAAGGAAAAAAAAAACTGGAATATTGGAAGACCCAAAATTTGTCCAGGCACACATAAAACAGTTTAACCAGGACAGCTTTTGACAATATGCTAAAGATGAATGCCCGAGTTCTATCATCAATCTTCTACATGCTTGATGTCTAATAAGTAAAAATTTCATTGAACCAAATGAGAAACCTACGTTCCCTCCTCAACGTTGACCTTGTAAAAATTAACAACAAACATGCCAACCAGGCGCCCGTACGTGGAGCCTATCATAATTCCAGGAACAAACTGGCCAGCAGGAACTGCAGTACCAAATGTCACCACTGCTAAAGTATAAAACATAACCTGCAAAAATTATAAACCAGGAGAAGGTAGATTGAATTACAAGCCTATTTGTTTGGATAGTAGAAAATAAAGAAATGGGAAGCTAGCGGAATAAGGCATCCTCCCACCAAAATTGAAAAACAACTTCAAACAATAAAGCTTCACAATGCCATGGAACATCACCCACAACCATGTGAGAAGGAACAAAATTTATCTTTGGGGGTGCAAAACAGATGATATTTAAAACCCATGTCTTGCAAAACAGATGCATGAGGGCTTGAACAATATGCTGGACAGCATATGCCTCCTTGAATATATTAGATGCTTTAATCTCTTCCATTACGGATTCCATTTATAATATGTTGTTCCTCTGGTGATGTCCTTGTAGAAGCATTCATTCTGACATTTCTCCCATCAACCCATAAAAAGAACAATTTTTTAATTGCACAAATTTTCTTGTCCACATAGGAGCCCTAGGCAGTCAGTTTTGAGTTTATAGAGCATGAAACTAGATAAGGAATATCTGCCAGTTTCAAATCGGAACTTGAAACAAAAAAAGAAACAGTATAAGTTAATTATTGACGATGCAGTTAAGGATATAGTTAATTCTGGGATTTTGATATTATTTAGGAAATTTATTATTTATGAAATGGTATTACTATAGCAGTGATAATTAATCAAAAGTACTAGCTTATTTAGGACTTTTATGGCTTACATTCCTACACAAGCATGCTTGTGTGATTATATTTTTGGGAGTTGAAGAATTGAGTTTTTAGTTAAGAGGTGGATCTTCTCATGTTTCTTTGTTCTATGGATCTCAGCAACCTTGATTTCCAGGTCGACTCATGGAAGCTTCTTCAGAATCAAGAGTTTATCCTAGTGGATTCTAGTGAAAGACTCGAGATTCAACCGCATTAGTCTAGCAAAATGAAAAACAACATGGGCTTGTCTTCTCGAACACAAAGTAGGAAAAAATGAACCTACCAGAAACGTCAATAAACTCTGGGCACTGAACTCATGGATTGTCTTTGCACTAAACAGATTCCTTATGGCATCATCCTGTGATAGCCAACTAAATTCATTAGAATGTAGACCATAAAAAACCACGTTAATAAATAAATAAATAAATGAAGAAATGAAGAAAATGACTTTTTAAGAATTCTAGCAAAACCTGAGTATTAAAGAAAATCGTTGCAAGATCATTGTATTCCTTGTCCTTGCCACAGTAAAACTGCAAATGGCAAGAAGTTAAACAACATTACCCTGAGAAAGTACATAGAAATAAAACACTAACATATACTGTTGCAGGATGTTCCAAGTATCAACAAGTCTTACAATCATGAGGTATACATTATGCTATGATCATGAGAATTATTGAGCTAATGAGCAAACAAAATAAAACATCAAACTGTGGGTTACCCCACCCAAAAAAAAATTGTGGAGAAAATTTAGTGAAACAATTGAGTTTAATTCCTGAATTTTTTATAAGAAAATAGAGAAATCTAATGTGTATAATTCTGAGTTCATCTTCAAACCAGAAACAAAATTTCAGTTTTTCATTGTTCACCTTTCTTTTCCCACACAGCAAAGTAGCAGGGAAATATGTATTTATTATTGAAAGATCAAAGAATGTAGTAATTATTAAACTATGTAAGTATGAATGCAAAAGGAAGTTCTTGCATGAAATTTATAGGCAGGCAGGCAAAAAAAAAAAAAGATTTCATGCGTATAAGAAAATATCGACTAATAAAGCTAGATCTTTACATTTACATAATTTCCATACATCCCTGGGGGCCTTGGGCATTCAATGCCAGAGTCAGGATCTGATTCAGGGCATGGATTGCATTTTCTTAGAAGTGGTAGTCCAAAGGAAATAGCTGAAGTAATAACAGAGATGAGGCATGCTTCAATAATCTGTCACAATATTGTTAAGAGTGAAGGGACAAAATGTAAAGCATTAGGTGACATCACAATCTTGGAAGAACCAGCATAAATACTAAAAAAAATATTAGGACTTCTGATTTTCATCCTATTCTGTTACCTTCACTCGGTTCCCATTCTTGTGCAGATAATTCCGTCGCCAGTAGGTTATATGAAGAGTAAGCTGATTGAATAACGCACCTAAGTAAAAAGGAGAAGAATTAGAGCAAACCAAAAAAAAAATGTTGCCATGTCGTGAGCAAGGTATGAAGGCTAGTCAATAGGAAATTACCAAGTAGACCACCAATAACCCCAATAACTGCCATTGGAAGTAACTCCCCAAAAGAATAGTCCTCTTGACCACTGTCAAAAAAATAATTATAAAGCATTTAGAGAATCATTAAAATCTTAGGTTAGGGATTACCAAAGAAGCACAGCAGAGCTTAGATCTTAACTCTGACGTGTCCCATATTATGAAACCACCAGAGCCAAAATGCCCACACTTCCCACTCTTACACCATCCCATAGCAGTACGCACCACAACCGCCACAACAGCAGAGGTAAAAAAGACACGCCACATAAGTTGACTCCTCCACCTTCAAAGGCACAGCAGAGATGTTTAATTTTTTAAAACATTTAAGGAGACAGATCAACTGAACTTTCACAAGAGAATCAAACACATGAATGCAGGTCACATTCATATACAAGAATGGAAAATGCACATGAACACATGCTTGCGCACATAAAATGCAATGATATATCACAAAAAAAATTTCAAAAGAAAGGAATCTTGTTTGTAGTTGGCACAAATGCATTTCTCAGCAGCATGATCAAGAACAGAACTGTCTTACCAGGATGTAACTTCTTCCAAAGCAAATAATACACCACCAACAGGAGCTCTAAAAGCAGCAGCAACACCAGCCGCACACCCACAGGTCACCTTTTCAGAACATTAGACAAATGAAAAATGAACACAATAAAGAGGCACGCCACGTCTATTCTTAGAAAAATAAGAGGCCATATTGAAAACATTTTGGTATATACCAGAGCAACATAAAAAGATAATGGCAAATTCTCCAAAGGCAGTTACAGATGATGTAATGGGATTAGAATGATGATATCAAAATCTCCAACATAAAACAAGATTCATGCTTCCATCATCTATATTGACACCCTTTTTAGAAAGCATTCTTTACTTAACCAACAAAAAAACTAAAGCCACAACTGAATATGAGCAATATACACACATTTATTGCTCATATCCCGTTATTGTCTGCTGAAATGGATACTAGAAAGAGACCTATGAAGCAACCCTGGCCTTCAACCATTGTGAATGAATTGACTGCTATCAATCCTCAAATCAACAATTTCTTGGTTGCACAGTACAATGGCCCCTAGACTTGCTATAAACACTAGAAGAAAAACTTAATGATTTTTCACTTGCACTCATTTATCCTATAAGTAAAGCTTTAGAGTTATCATTGGAGGAGGAAGTTAAATAGAAACTGACACAACATTCATAGTGCATCCTTCTCCAATATTCCAAAAGACGAATACATAAGAAAAAGAAGAAAAAAACACAATATCAGTGGACAAGTGATAATATCTAACAAGCAAACAGGTGTGAGAGGCACAATTTCCTAGAGCAAAAAGTCTAAGCTTTTGTCTGCCTGAAGTAGGAGAAATTTGTTACTCACAAGATCACGACGATCGCGATCACTCTTGAAAACTTGAAGCCACCTCAAACTTAGATGATATTTTGTAGATCCACCCTAAATTAACAAAAAGAAACTAGGGTTGATGGAGAACCACAAAAAAAAAAAATAGATTCTGAAACACAAGATTTCAATTCAAGAACATATCCCACTCCATGCATTAAGTTCTTACTTGTCCAAGCAAGGAAGCAATACAAGCACCAGTATGAACAAGAGGACCTTCTTTTCCTAAAGCAAGGCCACCTCCCACAGAACCAATGCTTCCAAATATCTACAAATCAAAAGTGTAATACTGTCAAAATCAAGGCAGGGTGAAAATCTCACAAAAGACAATTTATTCCCCAAAAGCACTATCGCACCTTTCCAATCAAAGTTCTGAAGAGTAGAATACCAGGAATATCAAGCCCTGCACACATAAAGGAAATGAGAACTGCTAGACACGAAAGTTGAAAAGGCTCAAACCCAAACAATACCAAGAAATTCGATTGAGATCTCCAGCTTACCATTCAAATAACCCTTAATTTCTGGAATACCAGAACCTGCTGCCGCAGGTGCAAAATGTGTAACGATATATACAGATGAAAAGACTAAAACCAAGTTAATTAATACATATATTACAAATCCAGCAAAATATGATCTCTGAATTATTGAAAACGTCAAAGAAAACTTCCAGCCTGCAAAATTCTCGACAGATATATTGATGAAAACAGCCGCTAATCCAGTACCTGAGATCACAGAAATAATCTTTAAAAACCTCATAATTAACATCATGCAACGAGCTGTACTTAATTTAAAATCCAGGAAAACATTACTATTTATTCAATGATTAAAATTGTGTTTGCGATTATTTTTCAAAAAAAAAACCTAATACATCATCAAACTAAGTTCATAAAACTGAAACGAAAAAAGAAATAAAAAAAAAAAACCTTACCAATACCAATGAGCAAAGCTAAGAACCACTTAACTACCACTTGATATCCAACATAAAGCTTCCCTCTTTGCGCCTATCAGATCCAAAACAAAAATAACGACACCGAAAATTAATCAAAACATAAAAAATAAATCAAACTAAAATGATAATTAAAATAAGAAGAAAAAACCTGTTCATATCGATACGCCTGATTCTCGATAACTTCATAGTCAAGACTCTCAGCAGTGTTTCCATTGCTGGTTCTCAACATGCTAACACCGTCAACCTCACCGTCCTCTGAGCTTGGAATCCGAGACCACAATAGCTTCGCAGTCTCCATTCCATTATGCAATTGATTCGATAACATTATTTATTTATCGATCTCTCTCGCTCGCTCTTCAGGAAATCAAGCACTAAAACTAAACCCTAATAATAAAATCCCGGAATCGGAGTTTCTGCCGTATATATGGAGAATTTTGATCCCGTACGGCATTTAATAATCAACAGACAGCATAAAATGAAATCGAGAATTTTGCTTTTAAAGAGAAATCGAACGTCAGGTAGAGAAGGAGAAAGACCGGACTGTCGCTTAGAATCGCGAGTGACCTCTCTCTCTCTCTCTTCTCTCTCCTCCCTGGTGGTGTTTCTAGCTTTCTGTTTCGCTGGGTTTTCTTTTTTTCGTTTTGTTTCCTCGCGTTTTCTTTTTCGATTAGAAATTTAGAATTTTGACTCTTAAAACTGAATTTCTCTCTCTTCTTTTTTATTGTTGCTTTGCTATGAAATTGGTTGTACGTCAGGGTGTTTTGGACCTACCGTTTTGGTTAAAAATAATCGACGTTTAGGGTCTTTGAGGACAGGTGCCCTGCTTAGCAGCTGACAAGCAATCTCTTAACCTTACATTTATTTATTTTCAAATCTTTAATTTGATATAATTAGGCTTTCTTTTTATAACAGTTTAATTGTATTTGACGCACGGATCAAGTGTATAGAAGATTTGCTGTTTTTGTCAGAATACGAAGTGGGACTCGTTTGGCTGAAGGCATTCTTTCCTGGAGATTGCTTTACTTTAAGATTTTACTGCATGTTGTTAGGAAAGAAATATATTGGTCGAGATTTAATCTGGTTTATTAAAGATGGTTAGAGAGTCAGAAACTAGCGTAACTGTTAAAAATAATTATAATAATAATTAGCATTATGTAGAAAGGGGGTGGAGTTTCTATATATTCATTGATTATGATGGGAAAAAAAATCATTCATGATTAGTATCTATTTTATACACACAAAAAAAATAGAAAAAAAAAACTATACTTTGACGACCATCCACCTGAGAATCTAACTAAAAAAATCTTGCGTAATGCATTAAAGTAAAGTAATCAACTAAAATAAAACGAGGTTTGTCACGTGTTAGAGCGCCTTTTTCAGTTCACTGTGAACCATTGTGCTCAAGGAATCCTCTGGAAAATCCATTTTGATCCTTGATTATTTTTTTTATCATATCCGATCTTTGTAGTTCTAGATGTTTGTATTTTGATTTTAAAATTTATTTTTCTCACGTTTTAATCTTTATGAATTGAGAGATGAGCAGGAAAGTTGTTGGAAAAAAAATAAAAAAAAGTTTTGGATCAATTATATTTCGACCATAAAAAAATAAAAATAAAACTGATATTAATATTAATGGGTTTGTTTTGAAGGGAGAAGTTAGATAAAAGTAATTTTAATATATTTAATTATGTTAGAAAACACATATTAAAATTTAAAAAGAGTTTTTTTATTAGATTTAATTATGGGTTTTTAGACTAATTAAAAAAGAATGTTCCAGAGTTGGAAAAGAAGTTACTAAAGTTCCTACAATATTTTTTAAACACTTTTAAGTAAAAGCATATTAAAAATTGGGTTTTGAAGATTTAAAAACCTAGAGCTCGATTCTCCAATCACCGAGATGATCAAAAAAAAATTTTTTTTTAAATAATTGGATGAGTGACATCCACTCCTTTGAAAAAACACAGGAGTGCAAGCACACATAGGCTAAACTTGTGTTACTTGTCTTTTCAAGCTCAAGCGTACATGACATAACTTTTTTTTAAAAAATATTTTTAAATAAGATTATTAAAATAATATTTAAAAAATTATCTAATTATACCATAATTTTCAAATAAAATAAAGCTCGTGATGGTATTATTAATAGTTACTTTATAAATATTATATACCAACTTAATATGTAGTTTTTTTAAAATAGCTCATGGATTTTAAGGATAATAAAATATTTATTTTTACAATTTTTATATAATTTTATTAAATTAATTATTCTTGAATTTTTTTCATACAATTATTTAAAAATTGTCAGTTATGTTTTTTTTTTAATTAAAACTTTCTTTTTAAATCATGATATGTTTTATTTAAAAATCAATATTTTTGATAAAAAAAATATTTATATTAAAACGAAAAAATACATGAATAAGACAAAAGAGTTTTAATTAAAGAGATATTTTTTTTTCTTCTTAAATTAAATTAGTAAAAAAAATTTATGAATATTTATTGTAACTAAATTTAAATTTTATTTAAAAAATCCCGCTACAAATATATTTTTGTTAAAACTAAAAAAATACAGGAATAAAAATCATTTTGAATAAAACAAATTCATTTCTTCCTTATGATTTAAATTATTGTCTTTCTTAAACTCTTCTAGTTCAATTACCATAAAATAGAATAAAATAAAATAAAATTCTCGAAATTATACAGCCACACTGACCAGTAAAACTCAATTGAAAACAGTTTGAGCATTAAGACCAATAAAAAATGAACACCACAAAGAGCGAGTTGAAGAATTCCTAGGCTCCAGAACACAAGTGAAAGGAAAGAGATCCATAAAAAGCAGGCTACAGCTCCACCACCAACATTCACTCAAAAACACAAGTGGGGATGCTGTCCTAATCAATCCACGGTTGTGCACTAACAGGAAGTGTTCTGTTAAATTTTGCTGTATCAATGTTTTTATTCATCCACTCTTGTGTGAATTTCTCTTTTCCATAAATGAGAAATTATATTAGATTAAATGCAATTTCTAGGAATTAGTCCCGAATATATATATATATATATATATATATATATATAGAGAGAGAGAGAGAGAGAGAGGATCCTACCAAGAGCATCGATGGATGCAAAACAGTAGAGACTACTTGAATAAAGCCTAGCTAGCTACTAATGCACACTATTGTAGATGGATCTTAATCAACAGGAGCTTCATTCTTCCATGGCTATGCAGCATGGTGCATTTTGTTATTCCTGGCTTTCCAGACACAAGCATGCAAGTCTCGGTAACATTGCCAGGAATCCCTTCTGCTGCAGAAATTGTTTATCCCAACACAATTCATGATTCCAAACTCCCACCTGTCTATAATCCTTGCACGCGACTTGAACTTGCTACGACACTCTTCTAGTAACAGCGCACGACGAAAAAGATGTGATCACTGTCTCCATTGATATTGTTTTTTTTTATGAGGGACCATTTTAATAAAACACTAAAAGTAGAAGGACCCGAGCTCATTTACCCTCTTTATTTAGATATTCGATCGAAGATAGACAGGACAACCAACAGACAAAGCTATGTACTCTTGTCTAGGGATGTGATGGTCCCCAGATTAGCTCATATCGGTTCATTCTGGTCCCTTTTATCTTGAAAATCTTCGATACACTTTAAATGTGAATTGTTCATCAGGACTAGGCTTCCAAACCATAGGATCCTTTTTCAATTGAAAAGGCTGAGTAAGGCCACATATCTTTGGTAATATCTTCTTACGATATGATCTAGCAGCAGGCCCATGCCATTCTTCAGGAATAATCACTTCCGATGGTTCGGCAGGTTCCATGCATGATACTGTTACCATCTGCTTTGGTAAGAGGACAATGAGGATGCCATTGATGCCGCCACATATAGATGTTTGTACCATTTCCCAATTTACGATCTTTTACTCTTTATCCCATGCAATACCTCCGAGCTTCAACCGTCATCTCCAATCCAAGAACAATCACTTGGAAAGGAGACGCTACAGAAACTTTTGCCCCTCGATGCATAAATTGAAACACCATGCCACCCAAAGAAAACCTGGAACACAAACAATGCACCAAATGCTTCTTAAAAACACAAGCTAAATTCCATTCTCTCAACTTTCTGATCTCTGCCCCCCTTGCTTGGAAAGGGGCTAGCAGGCAAAATTCAAGCGACTTTTGCTCCATGGGCAGAGGCAATAACTCGACCACTCCATAAGAAAGCATTGCACTTCGGTCCGTTTAACAAAGAGATTCCAACCTCAAACTAAATAATTCCTGTACGTGATCAGAGGCTTCTTAGCAAATTCGAAATCATCACCGAATACATCTACGGATCCGTTGTGCAATTGTATGATCAATTTCCAAGCTTCGTAAATATCAGAGTTTTATTTCCTTCATTTTGTTTGAGAGCCCAAATGAGCTGTGGTACGATAAACAAATGATCATATAACGATGCAAAATTTTATATTATTTTTTTGTAAGAAACTCAATGAGCTGTGATACAAACAAAACAATCAAATTTCTTTATAACCTTATTCAAGGCAACAAAAGAAAAACACAAACAGGCATTGACATGCAGAATTCTTTGCCGGGGAGGATTACTTTAGACCTTTTTTCTGTCACGTCCAGAAATCATATTGTCAAGTGAAGGCTGCTATGAAGAGCTTGGCCACGTCTCTATTTTACTGTTCTTTCTCTGTAATTTTCTTCACAACACCTTCTTAGAAGAGGGATCAGATGCAGCCAGTTCTGCATACATATTTGATATTGCTTTCTCGTAGTATGCCTTTGCCTGAGGTCTCTTAATCTGAAAGCGAATAAGCACAGTGAGAAGCTGTAGCTGGCCACTTTTACTTTTCTTCACAGCTTTTACAGCTTATAGGTTTTTCTTTTTTAAAAAAAAAAACGGTGCACTTGCCTTAAATGTTGGGGTCAGAAGACCAGTTTCCACTGTAAATTGTTCTAGCACCAGTGTCACAGCTTTTACAAATTCAAAACCTCGCAGCTGCAGGACAATATGATCAACCAATAAAAGGTTTAAGGTGAAAATCTCAAGGTAAAGCTACCATTTATGTGCTCAAATTAAAAATTCGATTTCTCCAAATGCACTACCTGAGCTTCCCTTCCGACAGCATCCATGTCTGCAAGTATAGCAGCCCTGACTCTAGGATCATTGCACAGTTGTGCTAAATTTTCATACTGCACTTGCACATGGCCAGAAAAAAAAGCATCAGTATATGGTCAGGGCATTCAATTACTACCCACATATTCCATAAATAAGTCAAACGTGCAGGCACATCGTACTCCAGCACAAAAACTGTAGCAATCAATGATTTTTTTTTATCCTTGAATAATTGTGAAAAGCAGAGTAAAACTATTGATCATCTATTAAAAGCCGTTTCTGTAATCAGCATTCCTCCTCAGGTAAAAATAAATAAATCAAGGAGCTTCATGCAGTTACGCAAGATAGAAAAGTAATCTGATTCAAGAGCTTGGCAGTATCAGAATAATACTGGAAACATCCTGTAAAAAGAAGTGTAAAGTAATGACAGTTCAATTTTAGTTATATCTAATGATTGAACAACAAAATTGCAAAGTGAAAAACTTTTAGCTGAAAAAAGGATTTTTGAATGCAAATAGAAGCAGGTAAACCGAAGGTTGATGAGGCAGCTATAATTCTTTCTTATCAGCTTGAATTTAGTAAAAAGCAAATGCCACCTTATTGCCTTCAGAAGCAGCCCATGCTTTCAACACATCATGGTCTACTGAAACAACAGCTACCAAAGAAGAATTTAGGCTGTCCCCTACAATAGAAACAATTAAGAGTCATCATAAGGGAGAGAGAAAAATATGTATTAAATTATAAAACTTATCTACATACCGTAGACAAAGCACTGGGCAATAAACTTGCATTTAGCATAAACATTCTCAATTTTCTCCGGAGCTATGTACTCTCCTTGTGCCAGCTTAAAAATGTTCTTCTTTCTGTAACAGCAAATAAGTGTTCCCATTAGAATGCAAAGGCATGCATTCCAAAATGCAATCACCAAGTTCCAATCAATGACATCATGCGAATTGAATTTAGTTTTTCTGAGGTGTCCTACTCCAGTCAAAGGAGCAAAAGCATCCAGGCTTCTGTAATTACCACAATTTGAAAACTCAATACTAATAACGCTTCATGAACGTGTAAAAGAAGTTTTACAACATCTAATTCACAAGAAAACATGTCGATGGCCATCATGCAAGGGAACTAAAAGGTAATGCCATTAGTGGAATTCTTGTCATAAGCTAGCAAGTGAACTCTAGAGCGACTATCTCCAAACAGAGATTCTCTTGTCAGCCCAAATACAATGTTTGCAATGTTGATAAAATAACCAGGTTTGGTCTAAACCCCACCCAAATGAGTTTATTTCAAAGGTGTGGATTGATTATTATTATTTTTTTTTTTTTTGCATGCACATAGCATCATTCAAAATTTATCCCAAGACCGTCATTGATTCAAGAATTCCAACCAAACTCTAAGAGTAGGTATTATCATCTATCAATTCAACCAAAGACTACTGATTAGAGGTATGGAGTTCACCTATCAATAATCTTTAGACGGCCTCCAGGTAGCCATAATCCTATATCCCCAGAATGAAACCATCCTTCTTCATTGATTACTTCTCTCCTGCATTGCATCATTATATTGTCAGTTTTACTCATGTCCAAGTCAATCGTGTAAAAGAAACAGCCCACAGGTAAGGTGAGTACGTCTGTTCTTCATCTTTGTAATAGCCTTGGAAAACAATTGGACCCCTTATACAGATTTCACCACGAGGATATGGCTTATCATCAGATGTGTAGTTCATTTCTGGAACATCCACAAGCTTTACTTCTGTTACAGAAAATACAAATTAATAAAACCCATCCCGAAACAAAATGAAAAATACGTCAGAAGAAAGGCAAATAGGCATGTAAACTCAAGACAAACCCACCACAAGCTGGACTAGGAGAACCAACATGACCATTGAGGTTGTCACCCTCATCCATGGAAGATATAGGAGAAGTCGTCTCAGTCATTCCATACCCTTCAATTATCCGCCCACCAAAACAGCTGCCAATTTATCCAGAAATCATCAAAGCATTATGAAAGAAAAAAGAAAGGAATTTTGCTAACAACATTTTGTAGACTAAAAGCAACTAACTTACATCCTCAAAAACTCCAACACATCAGGAGACAGCGGTGAAGCACCTGACACAATTAAACGAACTCGCCCTCCAAGTCTATCCTTAATCTTATTGAACACCAGTCTGTCCCACATTGGAGATGGATTCTTGCCTGCAGCAATATATATGCAACAATATTTGTTAAACATCCAAGAAGAAAAATATTTAAGCTATTTAGACTATGACATGGAATAAAGTACTTTAATGTTCTCTGGTTCTGGTTTTATGAAGTTGGACAAGTATACTTTTTGGCCAATGCTACATAAGAGCTTTGTGTGATTTTATATCTTTCAAACCGTTGCCATCACCTCCATCAAATCATAAGACTATAGCAGCGAATTTCATTTAACAATCTAGGTACAAGAGGTCCTAGATAGAAGAAAACCCCATGCTAAAACAAACTTTATCGATATTATTCCTACCATTCAGTAGTGCTTGCTTCTTAGCATTATAAGCAGCATTGAATAACCTCTCCCTTAACCCACCAGATGCCTTTACAGCATTCATAATACTGCAAACCAAGGTATTTGACTCAGTTATAAAATGAACATAATACTCGCAAGAAAATATATAAATTCAGCAGCTATGGACAGTAACTTCACCCTGCATATATTCTATTGTAGAGCCGAGGAACACTGCAGAATATAGTGGGTCGTAGAGCAGCCATATCATCCATTAGTTTCATATTATCCTGCACATAGAGGTTATAATGTAGTGTTTGATGTTGTCAGGATAGAAAAGAAGGTTACGAAACCTAGGCTTTTTCCTCTGAGGGTATGGATAGTAAATGGACTCCTCAATCAAGTTAGAACAACCAAATGTTTGAATAAAATATTGCATGATCTGTTTCCTTAAGTAGTTATTATTCAGAGGGTCACTTGTCTCCAGAAACAAAGTTCCATCTACTTGTTAGAGCTTCCTACAATTTTTCATCATGTAAATGGGAAGCAGCAGCATATCTTACATTGCATCAATAATATATCAACTCGAACAGCAAAAACATAACGAATAGCTTAGTTCAGTCATATACCCCCTGGTAGAATCCAACAGCAACTCCACAATAAACCGTCATGACCTGGTTTACCCGTTCATAAATGTGCGCCAAAGGCAAATATGAAATGAAACTGGCAAAATAGAGTTCATTTCAGTAGGAGAAAACAGTTTCATATATAAACAGGGTACGATAGCACTTCAGCACCATATATAAAACCAGTAGAACTCACATATCTGATGTGCTGTATGAAGTAGAAAGCGAGATCCCAGCAACGCTTGCAATAAAGTTTCCATGGGTCAATACAACTCCCTTTAAAGAATTCATCAAAATAATTTCTTTTAGTTGCTGGTTGAAGTAAGAACATTTCTAGAAAATTATGTTGCCTGAGAACCACAGAGTTGAATGCATGAGGCAAGTATATCTACCTTTGGTGTTCCAGTTGTACCACTTGTGTAACAAATGGTAGCGATATCCTCAGGCTTTGGCGGGTGAAAGGGCTGCAGGCTACTGCGACCCTAATAAATAGTCATTTGCACAAGGAAATTATCCATTAAAGATAAAGCAAAATGCAATAATCTTGTGCAATATCACATTATAAGCCTTGAAACAGGATAAAATATAATAAAAATGACTCTTGATCTTGAACTAAGAGAGTTCACCTAAATGTATAGTCATATGAACATGTACACTGGAATTCATGGGTTAGTCCATGTTCGTTACATGCCATTGTATGTGAAGCATGTGAAAGCCTAGAAAGAAAACTATCATTCAAGTGTCTGAGTTTCAAGGCCCACATCAACCAATTCGAAGAGAAAGAGAGTTCGCAAGGAAACAACAATTAGCTATCCTTGACAAAGGAGGACAGCCAGAGCAAGTCCAGCTTCAAGAGGGTATGAACTGAGCGTACATGAAGTGTATCAATTATATGATTATAAAGATAAAGAAGGATATAAAATTACCTGACTCAGCAGTTTTGAATATGTCACAACCTGAACTCCAGTTGACGATGGAAGAGATGGCATTTGATCATCTATTCCTCCAACCACCTGTTTTATAGGAAAAGCAAATGAAAACTCTAGAACCAACGGGGTATCACTTTTTTTCTATGGTAAATGGCCTCTAAATATCCAATAATCGCAACCTGCTCAAATATTCAATTAATAGTGACTGGGAGGATTTCATACCACAATTAGACGTGCAGATGGAATCTCAGACAAGAAACTCAATAACTGCAAATTCCAAATGATATAATATTTAGTACTGCTGCAGAAGCTCTAAGTCAGAAGCTTTCAATTTCATGTATTATAGACAACTGAAAGAATGAAAAAAGTTGAATACAATTATAAAAAGTGACAGTAGGCAGCAAAAGGAAAACCTTCTGTCTTCATCGAGTCGTCCATTAAGATTGGAAATAACTGTAGACTCACTAGACAAAAATCCTTAGCTATCAAGTCTCAAGTACATACAGCCACCTTGTGACAATATATAAAGTTTTTGTGATTGCTAATCCTATGTGCGTTATGTGAACATTATATTTATTATCTCCATCCCAATAAAGGAATTCCATACTCAACTCAAGGTTGCAAACCTCGTAAGAAAAAAGCTCAACATATTTCATTAGCTCAATAAGCACAGACTTGATACTGATAGACAGCAAGATCAAAATGGAGACTGCAAGAAGTTGCCTTAAAAAATGTCTACAATTCTTAGGTAAAGCAATATCTTAAGTAATAAGAATTTGTTCTATCTTGTTTCTCAATGGTCTTCGCTCCAGATACAGTTTGAATGTTAGATCATAGTCTCAAGCTTGCAATATCTTGCATCTATATCATGACTCCATAAGCGCAGAAACACCTCAGTGGACAAAACAGAAACTAAGAAAAAAAAGGATATGTGATTTCCAGCTTATATTTCAGAAGAATTTGATGCTACAAGGTAATTCAACTTCCAAAGCTAAGAAGACACCTGTTTTCTAAAAGGCAGCCAACGAAGGGCATAATAAATTTAACTCACCATATTCAATGTTTGAGGCACACAAAATATAGCATGTACAACAGCATGATTTACAATATACTTGACAGCATCAGGACCTGCAGAGAAACAATAATTGACATTAATTTATAAGGACACAGGCAAAGATCAAATAAAAGTACTTGTTCAACCATCAACAAACCGAGTGTGTCATATAAAGGTACGGATATGTAAGAGTATGCAGAGCACGCATGGTCAACAATCATCCATTCTGGCCTGTTGATAAAATATATTCCAATAGTAGATCCCTGTAATAACAACCCCATAATAATCAGGTTTCAAGGAAGCAAGAAGGAGAATTTTATGAGATATTTATATACAGCACCACAAAATAAAAATGAAAAATCAAACCAGATAAAACAAGGTTAAATGAGATCTGTATTCGAACTGATGACTGTTATTTGTACATTTACCTTAGGTATTCCATGGTATATTAAGCCAGAACCTATCTCAGTTCGTGCAGTACCTGCTTCTCCGAACGTCATCCATTTGTAGCTAGAATAAACAAATGAAAATGGATAAGCTAACTTAAAAGTGGCATCGTAAGTGAAATTTATCTAAAAGGAACTTACTCTCCAACTGTTCCATCAACACGAATTCGCGTGCCCAGATATTTGTAGTCCCGGAAAGTTTCAACTGAGCGCCTATAGAGACAAGTTAGAGAAAACCATATTTAGCTTTTAAAATAGAGGTAGCTGGATGCTTTCTAGATTATGGAGATTTATGAAATGTAACTTAGATAACTTAAATGTAATGAAGCCACGTAACCGAAGGATTCTTACGCAAAATTATCATGCAATGTACCAATTTCAGGATGATCAGGAAATCTACTCACGAGCTTTAAAGGGGTGCGAGCAGACCTGCCATTAAAAAAGAACTACATATGAACATCTAAACAGACGAGCACGAAAAGCAACGAAAAGAAACTTCAAGAATACTGGCCAATGCCTACCTGTACACATTCCACTTTCCTGTTTGCAATTTCTCTGGAAGCACAACGCTGTACCCCTGCTCTGCTCAGGATAAAACACCAAGATTGACAATATTAATGCATACACACATAACAAAAGAAAAACGAGAAACATGATATGTATAAGAACAAAAAATTAGGCAGGCAAGCAGACTAAACCATGTTGATTACTAGATACAGATTATCATCTCACCCTATGTGTCCCGATGATTCCTTACAAGCAATAGCAAGTCTCGTAATCTAAGAGGTAATTTTATCTCCTAAGCAGAAAAAAAGAATGGGATGAGATGTTGCTGGAGTAAACTACAAGTCTTCGGTGGATGAGAAAGGGAATGAAAACTTGCTTCACCTTTCTCCTCCTTCCGTTGTATTTGGCATCAAGAAACATTCAAGTGTAACAGTAAAGGGTGTAACGATTCACCCCAATTAGAAAGGGTAAGAAGTAGGAGTAACCGTTCACTCCCTTCCTCTCCGGCACCGTTTGGGAGTTGTTGGACTGTATTTTTTTTTAATTTTTGAAAATATTTTAGAAAAAAATCAAATTAATATTTTTTATTGTTATACTTTAGATTATAATCCAAACACGACATTACTCTTCACCGCATCTCCTTCGATTCCTTGCAAATATCCCATCACATAAGCCCACATCTATCGTTCATTTTCAAAAGCACTGAAACCAATCCTGGAATGTTTGACTGACCTTAGCAAATGGTAAACGAGCATGTGTGAACCTTTTTTCGAGGCATCAACCAAGAGGAATTTCTTTTTAGGCCCTGTTTGTTTGCTGGAAAGTAATTTTTTTTTGAAAAGTAAATTATTTTCTGAAGTTTGGTAGTGTAATGAAAAATTAGTTGGAAAACACTTTCTTGGTTATGTCATAGAAAATGAGCTAGAAAATAACTTATTAATGTTTTATTTTTCTCAAATTTATTAAAATAATGAGGAACAAATCTTACAAATTAAAAAGTTGAATGAGAATGAAATTGAAAAAAAATATAATTTCATAAATTATCTCAAAT
>Ga0307510_10002350_pt1 | contig 21385 bp, 15 predicted proteins | sample 12_EM_MG_FD_207224 | JGI IMG/M metagenome (GOLD analysis project Ga0307510, IMG submission 207224) | Populus trichocarpa ectomycorrhiza microbial communities from riparian zone in the Pacific Northwest, United States - 12_EM | ecosystem: Host-associated > Plants > Roots > Unclassified | place... | reverse complement strand
TCTCAAGCGCCTCTATAGACAAGCAAGTAACACAGCAGCTGTCTCACTCCTTTCATTAATCAGTCCCATTACTTTACGCTTCGTCTCCGGCCTCTTGGGTGAGGCCTCCAACAGGGCCACTAAGCCCGCTCACGAGTGAGCAGGAATGACGGACCGCATTCACTGTCCTATCTGGCCCAACGGCTAGCGGGAGGAGAGAGTGATCGGATTTTACCACAAGCTAGTTTGGAAAGAAAATTACGCATCCTTTACGCTGGAGAACCTTTTCGTAGCAAGTGTATTAATTAGGCCTTCCATTTTTGCTTCTTGGCCCCTGCACTTACTTAGGCAGCTCAATTGAATTCAAACACCTCTTCTTGTGATAGGGATTGGCAAGCGAATGGGAAGGGAGGCCTGGATGTAGGGTTCGTGCGGTCAAATGGTGCACTAATCTTTTAGGTATGATTTAGATGGTGCTTGAGCAAATTCTGGCTTTTTTCAAACCCCCCTCCCCCTCAAAAAGAAAACTCTATCAAAGAACCGCACTGAGGGAGAATAGTGTAGGGTTTTTTAGGCAAAATATGAATTATGGCGGCAAACCCCTTTTATTTGGGGGGGGGGGGAGGAGGGGTGTTCAATCACATTCAGAAATGTTCATTTTTTCCGGAATATAAATATATTCCAAGATATATTAAGGACTAAAGATATGGGCTCGTTCTTGGGGTAAAAGCATAAATTTCACCATGTTATTATTTGAACAACATATTATACACCCGGCATCGATGATGTTTTCAATAGGATCCTTTCCGGGGGAGTCGAAGAAGCACTAAACTGACGAGTTTTGGAAATCGATAATTCCACTTTATTAATTTTCCAGTTTGTCCTGGGTCCATTCCTGCATGTTTCCAGCGTGTATATTCATCCTTCGGATACTCCTGTTTATCCGATAAGGGTTGTTTTCTCCCGTCGTATCCAAAGGGATATCTCGACCTTAAGTATTAACAAAATGATACACGGGGTAGGATGAGATATACCCATGGGGCGCCCTCGAAGTCTTGCAGCGGAGAAATAAATGAAATTTCGTGGCAAGCAGCTCCCGAAAACCCCAGATTGCCCCGATGCCGGGGGTCTTCGGAAATCCTCAATTGGTTTAAAGAAACTGTACCAAGTGGGTGCAGAAACTATCTTCTATGGGGAAAAACATGTCGGGAAAAGTTGGGGGCATGACACTCTTGCAACGCGCCCGATGAGTCCTCAGTATTGAGGTCATTCCTTTCGAATATTCATCACCGGCCCCTTTATCCCATATATTCTATCGGAGGAAAAAAATACAGCGGGTCCATATCCACACTGAATCCAGCTACTATGGGCACCATTTCTCAATGTCAAGTGGGGAGAGTTTCTGTAATTGGTCAATCGTCAATAGAGGAGCTGTGGGGCCTAGGGACACCAGAGCTGGAGAGCAGATCTTTATCTTAGAGATAGCTTTGATATGTGGTGGGTTTTCTATACAGGCACGGCTCTGTAATCTTCTAGCCTTAGATTATTATCCCTTTGGGCGGCAACTCCTAGCTCCTAATGTTGAATAGAGACAAGATTCAGTTTTGGGTAATGCCCGCAGGTGCTGGTTAAGTTGATATCTGAGATGCAGCAGCACTGCTGTAAAGGCTTCTGAAATACAGGTGTTATGCCCTATGGTGCGCTGGTCGAGTATTTTCACTTCCGCCAACCAGGAGGGAATGGCGAACCTGAGTAGGCACCTGAATGGCTGAGCCGATAGCGCACTTGTCAAGGCTCCAAGTCCTACCCCCTTGCTATAAGCTAATTCTTAAGGCCAGTAAGATATGTACTTGTGCAGTGCCAGGCTGTGCTTGACTTATTAAGATTTTCTCCTTAGCCAGCAGAGATTTTACGGCGGATGGATGATGGGTGCCAAGACCCAGCCTAGCTCCCCAATCACTACAATTAAGCCTTAAGTCACCAATCCTGTACTCGAGTATAAGGTGACAGGGACCCGTAAGCTGGAAGCGGGGGTGGGGTATGCGGTATTTGGCTGGATAACCTCAAATAACTGACCTGTAACTTCTCCTCAGACGATGTGCCCCCTTGTTATTTCAAAATGGCCCACGACTCGATCAGTGCATGTAATACTTAATCCGACTCTCACCCCTCAGCCTTCACTCTGTTCCCCGCCAATCCTTCTCATCGCTGAGGTTCGCCCACCAGATATACCCACCCTCGAATCAGGTATAATAGCCATGGACGACGACGACGAAAAGAACCTGTACTTTAGCGGGAATACCAACAGTTTTAACGTGAGCAATAGTTACAATGCTGGTAGTACACTCCGAAGAGATGGCAACCCTGCGGGGTCAATACATACGCCCCCAGGCTTTCCGTTTCACGCGGGCTTTCCATTCCCCACGGGTTTTCCATTTCCCACGGGCCTCGATCCCAGCACCGTATGGGGTCATTCCGATGGAACCAGCACCCCCAGTAGTGGTAATACCGGTGTACAGCCTTCAATGACGACACAGAATATCATCAATGGTGTTTTGGTTCCCGGTGGCCAGAGCAGCGCCGCGCAGCCGGAGTGGAAACTGAATGTGCCGATCGGTAACGGTACTTTCGGGGCGGTGTTTTTGGAACAGGTGGAGGTGAACCGCCATGGAGCGACAGAATTTGAATTATGGGCTGTCAAGAGAATCCCGAAAGGCGTTCAAAGTTTCCCTGCCGATCGATATATGGAGGAGATTTCGCTTTTAGGGGCACTAAAGCAGGTTTGTGAATCGAAACCCTATCGAAAGCTTTGGTTGGGGGACCAGGAGCCTTTAAGACCGTATTTCTGACATCCTGCAGAACGAACTATTTGTCAAGTTTATCAAAACTACCGAGGACAACCATCATGTCTACATCGCGATGGAATTCCTACCGCTAGGGGATATGTCAAGGAGCTTCGCAGATGGTTACAGATGGGGCGAAGATGATGTGCACGCTGTAATCGAGCAGCTGATAATGGGGGTAGCAATAATGCACAAGGAGAGAATTGCTCATCGCGATCTCAAACCGGAGGTCTGTTTCCCTGCAAGACAGAGTTCAGCCCCTTGTTCTATCTAGCTAGCAACGTCAATACCGTATACTAACTACCCCTACAACCTAGAACGTATTTCTCTGGCTACCAGACCAAGACCAACCGGTCCTCCGTGTGAAAATTGGCGATTTCGGTACCTCAAAACGGATCCCTGTCAACAACAACCAGACATTCCTCAATACGACCGCAGGAACATGCTCGTACATGGCCCCAGAGATCGACGGGGACGACGGGCAAGCGAATTACTCACGGAAAGTCGACGTGTGGTCGTTGGGCTGTATTCTGTTCAGAGCGGTGACCGGAAGACTCCCTTTCAAGAGCAGACAAGATGTCTGGCGGTACTCCTACGGGAGCAAATTCCCACCGGCTGGCGTTGAGAACATAGGTCTCAGCCAAGACGCTATCGGCTTCTTGGCCGCAGTTTTGCAACCAGGGCCGAAGAGCCGACCGACGGCCGAGGAGTGCTTGAGGCTACCATGGATTACCAACAAGCCATCGTCACCTCATTTCCGCATCGGAGCTGATCTTCACGGGAGGTTGCGGACCCTACAGACTGATAATCTAGGGAAACTAAATGCCAAAATCAATGGGGAAACGTCTGATTAAGGCCCGGTGATTGAGAGGGGGGGGTTGTGGGACATTGCATGAATCACTATCAGGATTGATAATCTGACTTTGGGATTAGGGCGAAGTTCTTGTCTTTATTTTCCTTTTTTTTTGTATTTACTCCCAGATGATACCTCACCATACACCTCACCGTGCTTCCCCAGTGTTTTTTAGGGTGTTGCGAAGACCAATTGATGAAGGTTTTTGGTTCGTTGTTCTTGTGCTCTGAAAAGCGCTATTTTTTCTTCTATCATACCATTCTCTTTCTTTTTAAAAGCATTTTCTTTTTTTCCCCGCCCTCCCCCGCTCCCACAAATTCGCTGTTGTGCACTTGGGAGCTTCGGATTCCACGAATAAAATTAGCACTGCATATATTCTGCCGTTGTAATTTCTATCATCCAGAATAGCCCTCGGTCCACCTTCTAATAGGAGAAGCTGGAAGAGGGGACGGTTTTGCAGGCAAACCCCTCCAGAGCTACGATCGTGGTCTCCAAGCCATAACTGCCCTACGATCTCGAGTCCCAATATCAGAGCAAGGGAACCAATTCATGCCTGCTCATGCCTAGAGACCACGGACGAATTTCCGAGGATTCATTCATGTAAACTCCAGCAGCGTGGCGTGGTGCTGGAAGATGTGGATTTGGAGTACCTGTTAAGACAGCGATTTTGTATGGGAAAGATATGATACTGTACTACTGGTAGCTGTAACCAGCACATTGCAAATACTAACCTCCACTTCAACACCGATCACCCTAGATATACGGGGTGTAGAAAACTCGGAAAAGTTTACCTCCTGCTTCAGATCTGTGCGCACTCCACCCCACCCCTGCTTCCGGTGGAGAAATATTATACCGGCAAACGTCACTCCCACCCAACAGAGCCTCAATTACCTTACCAGGGGTTTGGCGAATACATATTGATATCGGCCTGGGTTATCAAGTGCGCTGGTGGTGACACAACCACGCTGAGATAGCTGAGCCTTGTTCTTCGGGGGTGGAGAGGAGCGAAAAGGAGATCCACTTCTTTCTACGATTGAAGTGCCGTTTCGGCGATGGGGTATGCTCTCAGCCTTGCTGGCTCCTTTTTTGAGAGGCAAAACAAAAGGAGAGGCCAATGGTAGGAAAGCTGTGCGAAGTCAGCTAGGGTGCCGGGCGATGTGGGGTTTCGAGAGAATTGGTTTTAGAATGGGCTAGCAGGACTTCCTTCCCTTTTTTCTTTTTGCTGCGCTAGGCTGTCTTATGTGCGGGCTCTCCGCGAGGCCAGCGGCCGAGTGCCATCCTCACCCATGTTTGCCAAGAGTCCTCGCCAAATATTCGACTCGGGGAGGCATGCTTGGTAAAGATGTGTGAGCGCTAATCGGGGCTTTCGGAATTCGCTACAAGATTATAGGCGGGGATCACCGCATTGCTCCACGGTGGGCTCAGTTTTGACAACGTTAACTAAATTGCGGGTCCAAGGTTGAGAGCCAACATCCAGATGGCTTAGGCTATTATGTTAGGAAAGCGCTGATCTATCTCAGGAGCTTTTGTATCCCGCCGGGGGATAGCTAATTGCAAGATTTTCTATGGCATGGAGTGCAAAAAGAGAAGTGGTCACTCGACTGTAGGACCGACCAGATGTTGGGAATAAGTTTCCCGAGTGAGTGTTTGTGATTTATGAAGTGCGTTGCGCTAGTGGTGAATAAGTTTGGTATCATATGATAGATGAGAAATTTACTAGGTTAACTTATATCTCGCATTGTATGGTCTTCTCTTGACTTCCGAAACAATATCTGTTCTGAGGCTATCTTAGTAGGTGGCGGGCTGGCTAGCTAAAGTTACGGGACATCCAGAGGTTTGAGTTCGAACAGTGGTGGTAAGTCTAGTAGGCCTGTGTTTCGGATGCTAAAATCTGAGCTAAAATGGTGGCCCTTTGGGGGAGCATCTTGGAGGGTGGGGGTCGAGGACCCTTGTTGCTCTCTGGGAATTATTTGAATGCTTGGGTGCATTGGCTTACTTTTGGTCTTGTTTTGTTCTGGGACTTCAAAAATAGAGACTTTATATCCTCCACAGTCTACGCGCGACCTCGAGCCGTTTTCCGCACCCTGAGCAGGTAGAGGTAACTAGATCGTGCCAGTTTTATTAAAGCCACAGCATGTATTATATGCGTGACGAGTGATTAGCCATGAATAGTGATGGGGCTGACCTTGGCACGGGTACTCGGGTGAGGGGGGAAATATTGGGACAGGCAAGGGATTGAAGAATTACTCTAATTAGTAGTTATCTTACTTTTTTTTGGTTCTTTGATACCCCTTCCAAGGTATATGCACAGGCTTCTGCTACCCCTGCTTGTCCCAATACTTCACCCCTACCCCTAGTACTATGTAGCGAACGAGAATTATACTTGTCCCAGGCAAGAAGTATCCGGAAACAGGGCTGATCCCGGAGTCGGAGTCTTGCATGGTACTAGTATAAAACCCGTGCCCATCTAAGTCGTATACAAAATTCGGACTCCAGGATCACCCCTGTTTCCGGATACTTCTTGCCTGGGACAAGTACTCGGGGTAGTAGAGGCCTAAGCATATACCTTGAAAGGAGTAATCAAATAACCAAAAAGGTAAGAAAACTACTAACTAGAGTAATTCTGCTATCCTCCTGCTTGTCCCAATATTTCCTCCCTCACCCGAGTACGAGCGCATCTGTAGGTGTCCGTTGCTTCAGCTATAGGCGCTTTGCGGGTTCAATAGTAATCAAGTAACACTCAGCGCCCTCTCAAATACATCTCTAAGAAGGATGTCAGACTTTTAAATCAGAGAAATCCTACCAGCGCCCACCCTTAATAGTACTCTGATCACCCGATGCATTTGCTGAAAATCTCTTCATCGAAAGATTGCACCGCAGTATATTCCAAGACCAGTAGAAGTCATTCATTCTACGCTTCTCAGCAGAAACGAAGGACAACTACCATACCATATATCATCTGGCAAAATGCCAATGCTATTTTGTTCGGCGGAAAACCAAAATACTATCCCATCCTCCACGGCTTTAAAGCCATCCCCTCTTCCCTTGATTCTCTAGAACATCAATCACAGCACTTGAAACATCCCCAAGTCCAATATCTACCGCCAAAATGCCGAGAGAAACCGGGCTCACAGGGGTATTTCCTCCCTGCTCACTGTTGTTATTTTGGTACTAAAATCCTGGTCTCTTAGATCCACGTCATAATCATTATACTGGCCTTATTGGCCGTTTCGATGATCGGGGTCACATTGCTGATATATAAGCACCGGGAGAGAAAGCGGCAGGAGTGGGCGTTGAGGAGGGGTCACCCGGGGGATTTGGAAGGTCGTGGTAGCGGTGGTGGTGGCAGAAACAGTGGTGGGGGTGGAAGCGGGAGTCAGAACGGGAGTGGGGGGGATACTGGCGGTGATGGTGGGGAGGCAGCGGAGGAGAGCTGAGGAGATGGTGGACTGCTAGGAGCTGGAAAGTGATTTGTTGTGTGCTACGATAGATTGTCTCGTAGATCGTGGGAAGGGGTGTTGGATGGAACTTAGTGTTGGCTGATTTGACCGAGGTGGAGAATACTTGGTTTATTAAATTTTGAATAGCAAAGGTGGTGGGAGCTATAGTTGATCTACCCGGCAGTGATTGGTCTTGGAGTTGGGGTGTTGGCCAATTCGGATAGTGGATATCGAGTGATTTAGTGGTCATTACCGCGTCTTTCTATTGAAGCCCACACGTTGGTTCTGCCTACATTCTCTCTCCTAGGGTCGACTGCGGCTAAGGCCTGGGCTTCAATATTATATTTTTACTATTTTCCTATCTGAACAGCTGTTCCCAAAATTCCCAAATCTCAAGACTCTGAGACCATGGTAGTTTTGCAGATGGAATTTGGCAGCGGACTGGAGCTTAGTAGATAGTGAATTAGAGAAGGTTAGCAAATAGGGAGAACATATTAAGCTAGGGTATACAAGTAGATATTGGAAATGCTATAGCTAGATGGTTGGAGTGTTCATGAAATACGTCAAACTCTACTAAGTCACCATGTCAAGGTGCTACCTTCTGATGATTGCGATCGTTTATGCAGCTGTCGATGTCGGTTATGCTTCACAAAATCCATGGCTCTATGGTTTATTCAGTTGACTTTCTTCTTGTCTTTTTCAACAATAGTTACCTCCCGCGAAAATACAAAGTATGTAGCAAAAAAAGAAAAAAGAAAAAGAAAACTCTTAGGGGGGGATAAACGATACTGAAAAGGAGATAATAATTGGATTGTTCCGGTGTATCTAAAGTATCATCATGCATTTCCAAATGATTAAAGGGTTTTACCTAATAAGAAGGAGATTTCTAGCATAATAGTATAAACAACAATCATGGAAGAAAATTTCTTGTTATACCCCTTGTCATATATTACTATGCTGACTTTATTAGCAGATCCCAGACCCTTTGGAGTTCGTAACACATAACCCCGCTGGTATCATCCATCAAAAGACAGCAACAGCTCCAAAGATAGATGTGTTTGGTATTAATAAGGGTAAGAGATTATGTTACGATCCGCTACATAAGGAGTGAAGGAAAGACGGGTGGTACAACGAAAGGAGTAAGGCATGAGAGGAATGAGACAAAATCGACAAAACTCTGTAAATTAGTCACCAGAAAGTCTTCTCCATTGGATCTCGAAGTGCGCCTAATTTCAAGTGCAATAAATGCGTCTATTGTTCAATGATGTCTGTATCGATGAGGCTGCCACCCCCCCAAGTTGCTGCCCGAGTCACGCAATGGTACGAGTAGATTCAAAGGCAATTATGGACGGGAATGGAGGAGCCTAACCTGGTTGGCACGGGGAAGGGAAGGGAAGGCGGATCGAGAAGGTTTATAGATAGAGAGTGTCAAACGGTCGAACTAGACTGGGACTCAATTAAAGGGTATCATACTAGGGAAAATCAGGAACTTCATTCGCTCGCCATCTTCTAAACTAACTAATCAAACATAAGTCTATATAAAAATAATAAAACTCTCCCAATCATTCTACCGTCTGCCACATCTATCGATCTCTCCTTCATGCATAATCCCATTTGCCTGCGTACCTCCGTACTATCAATAAAGGAAAGACATAACCAGGAACCCTTTCGTCTATCCTTCTGTCTATCCTTCTGTCTATCCTTCTGTCTATCCTTCTGTCTATCCTTCCGTCTATCCTTCCTTCTATCCCTCCATCTATCCCTCCATCTATCCCCCCTTCTATCCTTCCGTCTATCTTTCCGTCTATCTTTCCTTCTATCCTTCCGTCTAGAACAAATGAAACCACTAAAACTATTATCCCATCTTCTCCCTCATCTATCCGCTTCCCATCAACTCTGACAGGGAGCAGAGAGAGAGAAAGCACTCCCGGACTGCGGATATATACGGAATTGGTAAAACAAAACTGAAATAATGAAACAGGGATGCGGGTGGGGATGAGGTAGTTGGAGAGGGGGGGCAAAGAGTACTAGAAATCCCGGGTGAATGATCCAACCCGGGGGTTTGGCAACCGTGGTGGCTTGTTAGTCAGCGTGGAGAGAAAATAAGTGTAGCAGGCATCTATTTTGTTTTGCCAGATTTGTTCACTCATCCGGGAGGAGTCGGGTTTTATCATCGGGTGTTAAAACCTAGGGGCCCTTGGGAAGGGGTTGAGACAGCTCGGACGGTTCGGGGGAGAAGAGTCTGTTGTAGGCTTGCGGCATATCAGTGAACTAAATCGGCCCATTCCGGTAACATCTTTGCAACAGTAAAATACCGATTCTGGGAAGCCCACTCGGCCGGTGTTCGGTCATGATTGTCAGGTTTGTAGGGATTGACCCCATTTCGTTCCAGTAGTGTCCTCACAATCCCCCCATGCCCACACCCGGCAGCCCAGGAGAGAAGTGTTCGGCTCTATATTCCTCCAGCCGTGTCAGGATGTTCCGTTGCAGTAACATTTCCAGCTCCAAGCACCCACCCTCCACAGCCCAGGAGATTAGTGTTCGGCCATTTTCGTCGGCTGTGTGAGGATTGACGTCGCCCCGTTCTAGCAGTATTCTCAAGATCTCCTGGTACCCAAGGGTGGCAGTCCAAGAGAGCGGTGTGCACCCATATCCATCAGCTGTGTCGGGGTTGAGGTCGTTCCGTTCTAGAGGCCTCACCATGATCCTCTCATGCCCACGCCGGGCAGCCCAGGAGATTGGGGTTTGGCTACGGTTGTCAGGTTTGTCAGGATCGATGTCGTCCTGTCCTAGCAGCATCCTTACCACCTCCCATTCTCAGCAGCCCAGGAGAGCGGTGTGCCATCCATGGTGTCAGAAGTGTTGGGATTGGCCTCTCCCTGCTCCTCATATATCTTCACAACTTCTGAATGCGACCTCCTAGCGGCCCAGATGATTGCTGTTGCCCGGGGAATCAGCTACCTGCCCATCCCATTAAACTATCTCAAATCAAACAACTTCTATCTCCACGCATCCGCAATACTACAACGTGGATGATCTCGGGTCTAGAGAGAATGGAGCTGGTATGAAAGCTTTACTCACCGGCAGCTACCAATAGAAAAGCTAGTCAATCGAGGCCTCCGTACCCGACCAGACCGGGCTTCGAATTTGCTTTCCGTCAAATGCCCATGATCAGGATTCAGGATGTATTCTCACAAGTTCTCAAGCCCATACAGTAGAGAAAACAAGGGGGGGGGAAGAAGAAAAAGCAATAAATTAAGGCCTTGTTTGTGCTCGTGTTGGTTGTCCTCCTTGTCGAGGGGGGTCTTCTTATTATCTTGGTTGGTGCTAAAAGGCCAGCACTTTATACTTCTCTGAAGACCTCCCACAAACACCTCCGACGACAGTCACACAGTCTAACCCAATAAATGCTGGCTACCACCCACAATAAACCCCTAATAGTATGGTAGCGATAAAATTACACCTCACTACCGTAAGCAGCATGGCCAAGCCCTATAAATACCATGGAGTTATCTCATGATCAAGGTGTCGGCCCCAAAGACTAATTTCTTGCAACAAGGTCAGTTATAAAAAGGATATCCGTGCCGGTGGTATTAATATTTAAAGAAAGATACAGAGCCTGTTGCCATAATATTCTCGGGATTGGCTTTGTCTCGGTAAATATCCTTATGAGGTACCGACTCCTCTTGTGGCCCACTTAGTACTAGGGTATGGACGAAAAAATCGGAAAAAAGAAGATTATCTGGGGAGTGAAGCAACGAGGAAGCACTTTGGAAAGAAATCGGGCTTGGCCGACATCAGAAAGCCGGATGATGATTTAGGGAACAAATAATGGTACCTTGCTATTCCGTAGTCTAAACCTGACCATTTTCTGCGCAGCCAGCCCAGACCAGCCCAGAAGAGACACCAGGCGGTGATCCTGTCACTCTATGCAACAACCTGGGTTTAAGATGTTTCGTGACCTGATCGCTTTTCACCCGCCGCCACATCGATCATCCCCTCTTCCCTGTTTTGCCACCATAAGTTTTCCGATTTTTTCGTCCCTACCCCAGTACTATAGCCACTCATGGACCACGGTCTTCGTCCTCATTTTTAGAAGGGATTGACAGGTTGAGCGACTATCAATTGCGATTGGGCCCTGGGCTCACCTCCGAGTGTAGTGCTTGCATTTCCGGCCCTATCTTCGTTCCTCTTTCTGGTATAGTTTTTCTAGCGGTTATGATGGCATCGGCCCTAGCTCCCAGACAGGAACCTGTAGCGAATCTCCCGGGATATGATAAAATCTCAAACAGTCCTTTTTCCCGTTCGTCTGGGGAAATTCTATGATGATTTTCAGGTATCAGCAGCGGGGTATCTTATTCTGTCCCAGTGACCTTGGTGCATCAACAATCCGGCCACGCCGTATGATAGATACCACCCACCATATACAGAGTGATGCAACTTCATAATACTCCCCAAGTTCCAGGTAGGCGCGGCACAGCAGATCATATCTTCTAATGGGGACCTGATTGTAGGAAAGGATTGGTTAAACCAGGATTGAGATGCTACTTGTGATCAGTAGAGAATATCGCGACAGAGATATAAACACACCGCAACTCAGTATCCGTCACTTGCCGCATAGAGGTAGAGGGTAGGCTCTTAGGTGTTCCACATTAGGGTGAAGTCAACCATGGGCCTGTAGAAATCGAAGGAAGGTGGTGGGGAGGCTGTTTAAGAAGTTTTCCTTTTCCGTGACAGAACGTATGATAAACTCTCCTGTTACATCGGGGGGTTTCCCCCCCACCAGGTGGTCTTCCAGGCCATGCCTCAGGTGTGCCTGTCTGGATTTCCCCGCATTTAGTACTCATTAATCTCTAGTCTTTAGAAGGAAAATATAAAACGGATGGCAAGCTTCTAATCACTTTCCTAAGGAAACCAGATACCCCGGTGTTATTATCTCCATGTATGATAAGCTCATAGAGAAAACTGAATTGCCAGTGAAAAGGGGGATTCCTCTTTACCTTTCCCTTTTTGTTTCTTGTCACCCATTCGCATATAGAACAGAATCTATCTCGCCGCTAAGTTTCTGAAGGGCGTTCTCAGCTCTTCAAATCATTGCTGGGCTTTCTTTTCTTTCGTTCGCCCTTCGTACAGTACACCTGCCTGTACAGTACTATAGATGCGATAATCCAATCAACTTCCGAGATTCGCAACCCTTTTTAATATCTATAACCTTCAACTAGTCTCTTGTACCCTTTTTTTCTCTGGCACTCTACCCCGATCCCGTCTCGTCCACGAACGCCCGAATTTTACTAGTCGTGAAGGGCAGCTCCCAGGGCCGGGAGTATAGGCATCTAGGTGAACCACTCTTCTTTATATAATAATATTACGATCCATCAAAATTAGTATTATAACAGGTCTTCCCCAATAGTGGCAAATATTCTCCGTACCCTACTCGCTCAAGGATTATCTTAAGAAGTGAGAAATCCCTACAATTAAAGATTATATTGGTGATCATAATTATAAAGAAATAAACTTTTCGCAAGATTTTGGGTTTTCAGCGGAATGGAAGGCAACTTTGCTAATATTGATATCGATAGATGAAAGGTTTAGTACTACAGTCCCTTTCCATTATCCATATGTTCTCACGATAGTTTTGGAACTAATAATATGAAAGTCTCATATTTATAAGTGTGAGATTGGTTGCAGGAATCTGGCCCTCTTAAGTGGCAAAATCAGTCAGATAAACACTGGTTGGTCAACCTAGTCATTCTTTTCACAGAAATGACAAAACAAGACAATGGATTATCCACGGATAGGACGAGCCATATTCTTTCCCTTCTTGTCTGACTGCCGGTTGGAGATATATATGAATAAAAACTTCAATTCTGGTGGTGGTTTCCCCGTGGGGTTCGGTTACCCCATAAATTATGTTATCATACCTGGTCCCTAGCCACCAATTCACATGCCCCCCCCCCTCGGCCGGACGAGTGACAATAATACGATCGGATAAACTCTCATCCGGGAAAACTATTACCACAGTATTTTTGTCAGGATGGGATTTGTTGGGGTCCGGGCAAGGGGTGACACCACAGTATCATACTTTCTGGTCCTCATGATTTGTGAAGGAAGCCCTATCGCACTTTCATCTCATATTTCTCTTTCTCACTCTTGCGTAAACTAGATTATAATATTGTCTCATCTACTGACTACAGGCCGGCGTTGGCACGGCTGAACGGAAACCTTCACTGGTGGGCGCTCATGGGAAAGAAAGAACAAGACAGGGCTATTCCTTCGCATGGCCGATGCAGAGTGTGCCGTGGGTTGACCTGGTCGTGATACCGGTATGACAAGCCTTCCCTGAAAAGTGGAGAGATTCGAACTTCCCCAGGAGGAGCCCTGAAAATCCTCCCGCTGTCCGCCTCGCACAGATCTGACACCCTGGAGAGTGACAAACGACTCGCAGTGCGCGGCGAAGCCTCACCTTAGGCATTGCACGCTTCTTGCTTACATGTTTAATCTTCATCCTATCAAAGGGCCACGGTGCGAGACTCTTCTTCCCTTCCCATCTTTTCTTTTTCAAAAATCCGCCCGGCTCTGGCTGAGCTGAGTGCCTTGCTCTTGCTCTTCACGTCCATAGGAGGGAAAAATTAAAAGTTGAGACCCCTTCTCAGGAACCGATGAGGCTCTTTTTGTATTTTCTTTTCTTTTCGTTTCCTCCCAAGCAGGGCCGAATCATGTTAAGCATGGACGAAGAGGTAAACGGGGGAGGAAAAAGGGGAGGGGAAAGAAGAGTGTGGGGGGGAAACATGGTTACGTAATTACTCACTTGCCGTTCTAAGCGATAGCTTATCAACAGTCGAAGGAGGGAGGAGAGGAAGAAGGGAAGGAATGAAGCTGACTCACTATTGGATGGGGTTGGAGGTTGGAAACGTGGACTAGAGCGGCTTGGTTGGTTGGGTGGTATTGTGCAAAGTGCTTTGAACCGGACCCCCGTCCCCAATAGTATTGTGCTTCTGGGTACGAGCTGGGTGATCTGGCTAAAATTACGGAGAAAGTATTGTTCTGCTCTTGTTTCATCACGCGCTTCGCATTCCTGGAGGGACGGCAAGGATTTGGCCGGGGTGAATGGTAGCGTACAAGTAGTTATGGGGGAAGAATCCCCACCCTGCAGGCTAGGAGCTCAATTAGTATGAATTGTGTAGAGATAAATGTCGCATCATTGCATTATAGAGGCACTGTAGGGTACTGTAAAATACCGGTATAGTTTAAAACAAAAACTGGGAACACCGTAGCTAACTAGCTAGCTCCGCCAAAGCAGTTTATAAAATCTTCCTCCAGATGGTAGGTGAATGGCTTAACTTTATTCCAGGCGTTCAGCCTATGGGGCCTAGAAAGCGCTTTAGCTGTGTCAAATTTCTAGTATAGCACAAACATATTTCTTTGGGGTGGGAATAAGTGCTGACCTAACGAAGGGTCGCAAAAATTCCCAAGATTTCTCGTACAGTATGCGCATAGGATGCTTTTGCTCGCGCTGTGGTCTCTCAAAATGGAAATGGTGAATACTCCCCTTGTCATCCTAGTTCTTTGGGCAAAGTTAGGTTACTGTATAGTGCAAGTAGTGACCATCCTTAACAACATACATCAGTTGGACTGTGTTGGAACCAGTGTCCAGTGAGAGTCTAATCCAGGGAGTAGAATCTCACGAGTGGTTGGTGGGAGGGTATGATACCCGGTCATTGGTAGCGCATAATATTCTACCTACTGTTCATAATTTATCAAACTTTAAGTTACTCGTGGGTGGTGTCAAGCCACGGTTGGGCTACCCTACTCAATGCTTGGTATGGGGGGTGATTGTTAGCGACTTGGATATGTGCCTATACTCGTAGAGAGGGGGTGAAGTGGGAATACGATTTCGAAGAGGCTGTGCTCGTGTAATGTCAGGTATGATATCAAGCATCCGCCGGGAGATGGAAATTATAAGAACCAACTCCGGGGGGCATCCATGTGTTAACCTGAAGCTAGTATTCTCCAAAGGAAGGTAATTTAACCGTTTGGCGCATTCCTCGTACTAGTATGATAGTAGAAAAATCCACCCCTAGTACCGGTACGGTATAGCTGCATCGGTAAAGTCCTCATGCTCTTCCTCCTATCCCGGGACCAATAACTCTTAACGAAACAGCAAGAGAACTTTTGGATAACTGTTTTCGAACATGCCTCTGTGACACTGTAAACCTCTACCACAATTCGTTCTGCTAAATAGTGGAAAGAGAGGGTTGGTGGAGCGCTTCCAACGGCCTGTAATGAGTGGGAGGGAAGGGAAACTTTGCGGAAGGGGCTGTACATCATGACTCCGGATGGCTGTATCAATAGTCGGAGTTGCGCCTTACAGTAGGTAGGTTGCCGGAGTCACAATATGTTCGTCCGCTCCATAGATTACTGTGATTCGGGCGTTATATTGCAATGTGGCTCTCGACCTAGCCCTCAACTGAGACCACCCATCGTACGGGTATCTCTATATGATAGAGGGTGTGCTTCTCCCCCTCCCACTTCCAGATGCATCTTTTAACCGCCAAGGCCCCGATAGGCTCTTTGGTTCCTCTAGTTGACTCGCTCAACTCGAGTACCGCACTGTGCGGATATCATCCTATTCGCCCCGTGCTTGTAAGTCAAGTTACTCGAATACCTAATCGCACGGAGGGGTAAATTTAGGCCCTATAGTAAAGCTGGTGAGGGTGGGTGGGCAAGCAAGCAGTCGGCCAAGGAGGAGAAAGCATGACCCGCAAGGAAACCACCTTGTGCGATCAATATATTCCGCGGCGCACGGGGGCACAGTAGCCAGCGGGTGTCGGGCGTGAGGGAGCGGCAGGGAATCCCCCCCGCGAGAGACAAGAAGCGAGTTGTAGTATCGGTAGATCCATGGTGCACAGTGTAAAAACATTCAGCTTACCTTCCGATACAAGTACAATAAATTTCCCCCATGTTAGTCTAATATAATGGTAATACGGTAGAGCGCGGGCTCAAGTGCCAAGGGAGATGTTTTAACACAATACAGGGATTACTTTGTGGGCTAACCTGGATCAGATGCTCAATGACCTTCTACCGGGTATGATACGGTTCAAGGGAAGGAACCCATTAACCGAAACGGATAGGGATGTATCATAATCTCATGGTTAACCTCAAGTAACTGTTGCATAACTCTCTTGGCGGACCTTTTGCTGTCTGATATCGTACAAGTACAATCCTTGTGCAGCATAATCTGATTGATCCTTTTCAGTGGCTGTCTTTCTTTTATTTCTTTTTTCTATCTTTTCTTTTTTTATTATCTTTGAACGCTACCACAAAACCCGACTTAGAGACGGTATGATACTCTTACGCTCGCCCCGGGTATTCTCCAATACCTATCTGAGCCAACACTGAGAAACCCCAACTCACGGTCGTCCGCTTATCCATCTCCATCCACCCACCCCATCAATCTGACACCCCACCCCCCCTCACCGACATACCAACCCACCCTTTACCACCCTCACCTCCACCACTTCCATCACCGCCTCCAATCTCCCTGCGACACACCAAATTCAAATCCAACAGTACCTTCATGGCCCAAAAACCCCGGGCCCCAAGAAAATGACCACAAAGTCCCTTTCCCCAACTTCCTCTACCACAACAACCGCAACCACCACGGGTACGGGCACAGCGACGAGTTCCGGAGTCCACAAGCGTAGGAGAAAGAACGCGAACGACGATGGATCTCATATTCCGCCCGCTGGTTTAGATTCTCCGCCACCGGCGGCGGGGGTACCGGCGCAAATGGTGAAGCCGATTCCGGCGACAGCGGCCGTGACGACTTCGGGATCTTCGTCCTTTCGGAATGTGTCTGCCTGCAATCGGTGTCGGTTGAGGAAGAACAGGTGTGATCAGAGGTTGCCAGCTTGCTTGAGCTGCGAGAAAGCTAATGTAAAGTGTGTGGGGTATGATCCGATTACTAAGAGGGAAATCCCGAGGAGGTTTGTTTTGGCTCCCTTTTTTTCCCCCTCCCGTCATTTCCTGTGTTCTTTCCTCCTGAAAAAAATATCACTTTCAACCTCTCGGTGAGTTCTCTCGTGGAGTGGATTTTGACGGTCGGGTGGGTTATAGTTACGTCCATTACCTGGAGACCAGGCTGGCTTATCTCGAGTCGCTGCTGGCGAACAACGACATTCCCTTCCCACCTGCTGAATCTTTTCCGGACTTGGCTCCACCGCCCCCACCCCCCTCTCAAACCCCCACGACAGCGTCATTCCCACCACCGCCCATAGCCACAGCAAATTCGGCTGCCCAACTGGGTCCATCCCCGCAGCAATTGCTCACCCCGATCGATCCGGCACTCACTGCAGATGAACCCGTGCAGGGAGGACTTGAAATCAAGCGCGAGCCCGTCACCACTGGTCGAGAAAATACAGAGGAGAAGAAACTGGATAATCTCGTGTCTGACATTGGTCTTGTCTCTTTTGCTGGCGCGAGTGACCCTAGGTATCTAGGTTCCGCTTCAGGAATCTCCTTTGCAAGGGTAGTGTTTGCGGCTGTAAAGAGCAGCGCCTCCGGCGCAAATGGTGATCAGAATGGGGCAGGCGGCGAGGGTGGGTCATCGGGGCCTAGGCGATTCCGGCCGAGGATTGGGTCAAGCACAAGGATCAAGGGCGCTCGAGGGCTAGGGATCGGGGGGCCAAAGGAGGAATTGGTACCAGATGATGACGAAGATACACAGATGGGCGGCTCATTTTTCGGGTTGCATACTAAACCATCCATCATCCCCGCGCCTTTTCCGACTAGGACATTAGCGGAGAGGCTTGTAAATCTGTATTTCGAGTATGCAAACCCACAAATACCCATTCTCCACAGGGGAGAATTCGCTGGTGTTATTGATAAGATTTACGGAAGTGAAGAGGAGGTGGACGTCACAGCCAATGGTGTTAACGGGAGCGCGCTCGGCGGGACTCATAAAGAAAAGTACCTACTAAACATTGTGTGTGCTATCGGCGCAGGAATATTCTTGACAGGGTCGGACGACGGGGATGACCAGGGCCATGATCATCACGAGGCGGCAGGAAAGAGCCACGGCGGATCACCAAAGATCAAGACCGAAGGGGGGAGGAAACCCAGAAGAAGTTTCAAACAATTCGAACCGGAATCCTATCACGCTACAGCAATGGTGCATCTAGAAGCCTTCTTGAGCCAGAGTAAGGGCGGCCTTGAGGAACTCCAAGCTGTCCTCTTACTTGCCGGGTATGCTTTGCTTAGGCCGGTTTCACCGGGGTTGTGGTATATAGTTGGTGTCGCCGTGAGACTGGCTGTGGATCTGGGGCTGCACTACGAGGACGCGGAGGCAATAGCAGCAAAAAGCGCAAAGAAGGACGGCAAGAAAGGGAAGCGGCAGTGGTCTAGAGAATTAAGAAGGCGTCTTTGGTGGTGTGTTTATAGCCTCGATAGGCTGGTCAGCACCTGTGTTGGCCGGCCATTTGGAATATCAGACGAAGTCGTCAGTACACAGGTGGGCGGTTCTAGTATCCCTTCCTTGAATTTATTGCCCGATGGAGCAAGGAAGATGCCGTTGTCTTGTTTCTGTGTTGATGTGCCAACATGGGGATTTCTTGCGCTTAGTTTCCGTCACTCCTGGACGATCAGTACATCCATCCGACGGCTGGAATAACCCCTCCCCCTCCGGGGAAGGAATTGCCTTCTTACAAGACGATCTCTCACCACTACTTCCGCCTCCGCCTGCTTCAGTCCGAGATATTGCAAGTTTTGCAACAACAGTCGCACTCCCTTGCTTTCACCAGCACGTCCGGCAACCCTTGCGCTGACCCTCCGGTGCCAAAGCGTTCAAGGGGCGATATTTATCCTCCTCACCATCCTTACCATTTGCAAACCCCCTTCCTCCGCAATTTTGAGACGGTACAGTGCTGGCATAAAGACGTGGATCGCCGTCTGAAAGAATGGATCGATACAGCCCCACAATCTAGAGAGCAGACTGGTGTCTCGTTTTCCCTCGAGTTCTTACAGCTAAACTATTGGCAGGCTAAGATAATGCTCTATCGGCCGTGCCTTTCTGTTCCGGTTCTGTTCACGGGGGAGTTAGGGCCCAATGGAAATTCTTCTCGAGGAAGGGCAGCCGAGCGAGGATTTGGAGGAAGAAAGGTCAGTGCGGAAGAGGAAGAGAGAGTTTATATGACTGTCGCAGAGGCGGGAAGTAAAGTCCTCAGGTTATATAGACAACTCCATCGGGTCCACCAAGTGAACTATACGTTCCTCGCTACCCACCACTTATTCATGGCCGGTAATTACCACCTACAACCTCGCTTTCCCATCTTTGGCTTGACACTGACACTTTTGATTAGGGATCTCGTTCCTTTACTCAATCTGGCACTCTCCATTGGTTCGCTCACGCCTGGCCATGGATGAAGTAGATTTTACGATATTGGCTGCTACCTCCGTCCTCGGAGATTTGGTGGACAAATGCCCCCCTGCTGAGGCTTGTCGCGACGCATTCGAGCGTATGTCACGCGCAACTGTTCAAATGTGCCTAGCAGGTGGCCGGGGGCCAATGAGCAAAATTGCACCTTCGGGTACATTTGCGCAAAGTTCTGGAGTTGCTGGGGCAACAGGAATGAGCCGCGGAGGGATGGCACAGGCAACGCGGCACCCAGCGACAGTAAAGGAGGAGGACGATGAGGACGATGATGACGACGATGAAGAAGGGGGGATAGAAGAAGTTGCGCCGGGCTTCACCAAGGACTTTGAGAGCATGACGAGAACGTTCGCCGGATCCCGACAGAACGATGACTATGAGCCCATGTCAGCGACAACCCCTCCCCTCACGACACAAGAACAGCAGGAAGAGGATCAACTAGTGCGAGAGCTAAAACAGCAGGAACAACACCAGCAAGAGCAGCGACAGCAACAACGACAGCAGCAGCAGCAGCAGCAAGCAGAGCAGCGTAAACGCCAACCCCACTTTGACGAAGACTTTCGTGAACTTTTCACCCCTGCCGCAGGAGGGGGGAGCAACACTGTCCCAAGCCTACGTTTTAATCAACAGCAGCTCCACCCTAGCAATCCCCATCATCCCCACCCTGTATCAACCCCATCTCCACAATACGCCTTATCACCATCCCACAACTTTGCACCGCATCACCCACTCACGTTCTCTTCTCCAACACACACGCACAACCAGCTTCCGCTCTCCCTACAACAGCACTTCCAATCTCCATCCATGGATCAGGACGGAATGAGTATCGACCCGCAGCTTGCACAACCGGTAGATTGGGGTAACCTGGATATGTCGGCGTTTGGTCTTGGTAGCTTGGACTGGGAGGGCGATGCTTGGAGCGATAGCGGAAGTACGGGCGGCGTAGCGGGGAGCGGGAACGCTGCAGGACAAGGAATGGATCTTTTTGATGGATTCTTTTTCGGTCCTGGTGGGGCGTGAACCGGCCCACCAGAGGATTCTTCCGTACCATTTTTCTTATTTCCCTCTTCCGTTTTGTGTGAAAGTACGGCGCCAATCAAACGGGATCGGATCGGAACTGGTTTTGTGTATTATTACGGAGCGTTCTCTCTTTGGTTTCCTTGACAATATCATTCCTTCTCTCGACAATTGTTTGTCCTCATTAGTGTATTGTGTTGGGGCATATAGGACTTGTTCTCATTTTTTTCATTTCATTTTTCGTCCGTCTGGTCTGCTGTTATATCCCCTTTCCCCTCTATATTACGTTGTTTCCCCTGTCAACAGTCCTGCCCAGTTTATACCAGATTATACCAACCAGGGTTTTTTTCTTCTTCCTCTAAAACAAAAAAAGAAAGGTGGTTCGGTGGGTGGGTACTTGTCTGTTTTCGTCTTCGCCTCTTGGCCATTTTTGTGGTGGGTTGGGTGGATATTCTGTAGGTAACCATCCGTCTGTTTTTTTTTCCTTCTTTCAATGGGAGTTAGTTGGGGTGGTCTGTTGGCAGCACGAGTATGGCGGACGACTATGGGCTCTGGTGCGAAGTCTAGTGTAGTGAAAATTGAGGAATTAACGCGATGCTATCAATCATTTTAAGTGAGGGACGGGGAGGCGGAACTTCGGGGGGAGAGAAACGTAGTGGAAGATTTTGTAATATCTGTTATGGTGTTTTTGATTTCTTCGTTTTGATTCGGAGTGAAGAGGTGCTCTTTCTCAATGTTCGTGTAGGATCTGGGGTGTGCCGGTTGGGCTGCTGGGTGGGGGTATGTAGGGTATTGTATTGTGCGGTTAGTTCTTGGAGGGGGTTCG
>Ga0307510_10002349_pt1 | contig 21390 bp, 14 predicted proteins | sample 12_EM_MG_FD_207224 | JGI IMG/M metagenome (GOLD analysis project Ga0307510, IMG submission 207224) | Populus trichocarpa ectomycorrhiza microbial communities from riparian zone in the Pacific Northwest, United States - 12_EM | ecosystem: Host-associated > Plants > Roots > Unclassified | place... | reverse complement strand
GCTGGTGTTCTGCTACGTCGAGACGCACATCGCCGAACCGATGTTCAACCTGGCCCTGTTCAAGGTGCGGGCCTTCGCCGCGGGCAACCTGGCCGCGCTGCTGACCGCGATCGCGCGGGGCGGGCTCCAGTTCATGCTGATCATCTGGCTCCAGGGCATCTGGCTGCCGTTGCACGGCTACGACTACGAGGACACCCCGCTGTGGGCCGGCATCTTCATGCTCCCGCTCACGCTCGGCTTCCTCATCTCCGGGCCCCTGTCCGGCTATCTGTCGGACCGGTTCGGCGCCCGGATGTTCTCGACGACGGGTCTGGTCGTCGTGGCGCTGTCCTTCCTCGGGCTGCTCGCGCTGCCCATCGACTTCGACTACGGGATGTTCGCGGCGCTGCTGCTGCTCAACGGTCTCGGCCAGGGCATGTTCTCCGCGCCGAACACGTCGTCCATCATGGGCAGCGTGCCGCGCGAGTACCGGGGTGTCGCCTCGGGCATGCGGTCCACCTTCCAGAACTCGGGCACCGCCCTGTCCATCGGCGTGTTCTTCTCCCTGATGGTGTCCGGGCTCGCGACCTCGCTGCCCAGGACGCTGAGCCACGGACTCCAGATGCACGGGGTACCGGCCGGCGCGGCCGAGCAGGCGGCGTCGCTGCCACCGGTGAGCACGCTGTTCGCCACGTTCCTCGGCAACAACCCCATCCAGCACCTGCTCGCGGCCGACAGAAGCCTCGACCATGTCACCGACGCCCAGCGCGCCGTCCTGACCGGCCACACCTTCTTCCCCCAGCTGGTCTCCGGCCCGTTCCACCACGGCCTGACCATCGTCTTCAGCGTCGCCGCGGGCATGGCCCTGGTCTCCGCGGTCGCCTCGGCCCTGCGGGGCAGCCACCAGCCCGACCCGGAGCCCGAACCGTCACCGGCGGATCGGCCACCCGCCCCCGCGGAGACACCCGAGACGTCACAGGCGGGGCCGAACGAGGTGTCGTAGGACCCCGAAGAAGCGGATCCCACGCATCGGCGGGTCCCGGCACTCCGGCCCCGCCGACCTGTCATCCGGCCGTCCGGCCATCCGCGGATCAGCAGGTAGCCGACCAGCGGTGGGAGCGGATCCTGACGTTGAGGTCGCTCCAGCTGCCACCGTGCTGCGCGACGCAGTAGCCGGTACCGGTGTAGTTGGCGCCGGTGTAGAGGATGACCCAGGTGTACGAGGACGACGTGCCGCGATCGCCCCGCACGAGGAGAACATCCAGGAGCGTCTGCACGCCGAGCGGGCCCGGCACGCCCACACCCTGTTCCACGCCGGGACCGAGGGCATGCTCGCCGGGCTGGGCCCCACGATCCGCCGACGGGCACCGGTCCTGGAGATCGATCCGTACCCGGACCAGCGTGACGTCCACCTCGGCGGGCCGGGGCTGCTCCTGATCCCCTCCCACTTCTGCCGGCACTCGCCCATCGCGCCGGCCGACCCCGGGCTCCCGCCCGTGCCGATCCATCCCCTCCACCATGTGCCCGCGGTGACCCCGCACGCCGACTCCCCGCCGCTGAACGGGCTGCCGGGCCCGACCCGCGCCGCCATCCTGAGAGCCGGCGCGACCGGCTCCACCACCACCGAGGCCGCCCGCCGGGCCGGTGTGACACCGACGACGGCGAGCCATCACACCGCCGTACTGCGCGACGCCGGCCTGATCACCAGTCACCGTCACGCCAACACGGTCCTGCACACCCTGACCCCGCTCGGAGCCGCCCTGCTGCGGACGGGGCCTCGCGGCCGCTGACCCCGGTGCGGCGGCTGTTCGCGCCGCCGGAGTCAGGTCACCAGGCGGTGCGGCTCTGCGACTGCTCGGCCGGCTCCCTCGGCGGGAACACGGAGTCGCCGCCGAACAGCGGGGCGGACACGGGCTCCGACGTCTGCGCCTCGGTCTCGCCGAGCATCATGTCGGGGTCGAACATGACGATCACGGCCGCGACCAGGAGGACGAGGAGCGGACCGGCGAGCATCACGAGGAGGAACGCGACCAGGTCGGCGGAGGACTGCGAGGACCCGGCCAGGTTCGTGAGGTGGACGGAGACCGCGGCCATGCCGGTGTAGTGCATACCGGTCACCGCCACGCCCATCACCAGGCTCGCGCCGAGGCTCGCCCACAGCGCGTGGATGGAGACCGCCGCCCACAGCGCCGCGGTGGCCGCGGCGACGGCGATCAGGACGGAGAGCACCACGGTCATGGGGTCGTAGTGGAGGGTGCCGTTCGTGTGGATGGCGGCCATCCCGAGGTAGTGCATGGCCGCGACACCGAGCCCGGTGACCGTGCCGGCCACGCCCAGGTTCAGCGGGGATCCGCCCCGGAAGCCGACGAGGAACACTCCTACGGCGACCACCGCGATCGCCACGACGAGGCTCAGGAGCGTCTTCGTGGCGTCGTAGTCGACCAGCGCGCCCTCGACGCTGAAGCCGATCATGGCGATGAAGTGCATGGTCCATATGCCGCAGCCGATCGAGACGGCACCCAGCGCCAGCCAGCGGGCTCTGTGCTGCGGGCGGCGCAGCGAACGGGTCGTGCAGCGCAGCCCGAGGGCCGCTCCCAGACACGCCATCAGATAGGCGGCGACGGGGGTCACCGCGCCGTAGTAGAAGTCGGAGACGGTGGCGGCGGTGGCTGTGACGGTCATCGAGAGTTCCCTTCACATACGTGACGGCAGGCGGCACCGCAGTCGCGGTGGGCCGGCACGGTGACGCGGCGCACGCTCCCGTCCGGCAGGCCGCGGAAGGTGCCGGGTCATGCCGGGCGCCGGCCTCCGGTCGGAAGGGGCGCGGGGACACAGGGTGCGCTACGGCAGGGGCGCGCGCGGATCGACCACTCCCGCCCCTGCCGCACGTTCGTACCGGCTCGGCCGGGTGGACTGACCTGCACGAGCGTGCGGACATCCTGCTGAAGAGCGCCAGGACACGGGGAACCGAACGATCGGGATCTGGCCACCTGGCCGAGTTGTGCATGATTCAATCACGAGCTGCACACATTTCCTACACAACCTGGATAGGTGTTAGCCGAATCGATACATCGCCACCACTGCCCACAAAGCCCACCACTACGGCCAGTTCGGCCATCACGGGCTCAACGTCCGGCGCTCCGGCCGCCGTCGGCGTGGCGGATCTCGCGGGTGACGAAGGGCGAGTCGGGGGACTCGGCAGCGGCCCCGGGGTTCCCAGATGCCGACGTGGTGATGGGCCGCCCATGCGGCCGGTGCGTCACCGTAGTGCACGCGGACCCGTCGCGCCGTACGGGCCAGGGCCACGGCCGGCTGATCGCGGGCGGTGCCCAGGGCGCCGTAGAACAGGCGGGCCGTCGTCTCGGCGACGGCGTCCGGTACGCGCCACAAGGTGCCGATCACCCCGGAGAACCCGACGAGCAGGAACGCGGACGTGAGATGGATGGCCTCGTCCGCGAGGGCGCGGGGCGTGTACGTCGTCTCGCACGCCGAGAGGTACGCGAGGCGGCCCCAGCCGCCACGGCGCGCGGCGATCTCCTCGAACAGCCCGGGATCGTCGAGGTCCGAGCCCGCCCGCAGCGGCAGTTCGGCCACCGACGAGAAGGCCATGATCCGGGACAGCCGGTCGTCCGGGGCCCGGCCCGCCGCCCGGCGGGCGGTGCCGACGGCCTCCCGCCGCACCCCGGTGTCGCCCGTCGTCGCGTGCAACGCCGCCTGGGCTTCGGCGAGTTGCGCGAGGACCACCGCAGCGTCCGGTCCCGCGTCCGCCACCGACCGCACACCCCCGGCAGCGCCTCCCCCGCGTCGGGCCGACTCGGCGTGCAGCGCGGCGATCCCCTCCAGCAGCGACACGGGACGCGACCAAGCGGCGTGCGGAAACCGCGACTTGGAGATGTCCTCGAGCGACACGCGGGCCCGTGTGAGCAGCGCGGCATCCATGTCCGTTCCGGGTGAATCCGCCCTAGACTGCGTGGGCTCAACTGTAGCGAGAACGCCGGGAGTGGCGACGCGAGGCGGGGGTGTACCGGCACGTGACCGAGGGAGAAGTGACGGAACGGGGGGTCACGGAGCAGGAGGTCGCGGTCCACGTCTTCGTCCCGCTGTACGGCGGACGCGCCAAGGAAGGGCTGGCCTCCGTCCGGGCGGTGTGGGGGCGCTTTCGTGAACTGCAACACGCGGACCGGGAGTTGTACGACGCGCTGCCGGTCGGGGTGCCGGACGACCTGCTCGCCCCCGCTCCGCACGGACCGGTCGTGGTGGCGGGAGTGCAGTCCGCCGACCGGCTCGACCAGGCGGTCCTGCGACGGCACGGGGAGATCGTCAACGTGTCGGTCCTGCTGGGCGCCGGTCCTGGCCGGGAGTGGTCCGGGTTGCGTGAGCGGGCCGAGACGATCGTGGGCCCGGTCGGGGCTGGTCATCTGGGCGCGGTGACACTGGAGTTGGGGAAGCTGCCGGAGGGAACCCCCGGGGACGTCGATCTGTCGGAGCCGGAGGGCGGCGACGCGTCGCGGCGGTGGCGGCTGTTGCGGATGCTGGGGCGGGTCGGCGCGGACCCGCGGCTCGGATCCTGGGCGTGGTCGGTCGACCGCCGTCCCGAAATGCCGGACTTCGTCCGCTACTTGATGCACATGACCGCTCTGCGCCACCAGTGGGCGACACATCACTCGCTCGGCGACGCGAGGGCCTCGGGGCAGGACGGGACGCTCGCCGCGGTGCGGCTGCCGTACTGGGGCGCGGAACACTATGAGTTGACGGGCGCCGAGGCCGAACTCCGGTTCATGCGGCGCGTGGTGGAGACACTCCGGGAGAACGCCCAGCTCGCCCTTGAGGACTCGGGTCTCGACGGCGAGGCCCTCCTGGACGCGGACCGGCGGTTCGGCTCGTCGTTCCTCCAGCGCCTGGACGACCTCCTCGCCCTCCGGGAACTGGCCGGTCCGGCGGGCCCGGCCGAACCGGCGCGAGGTCCGGCGCGGGAGCGGAGCCCCCGGGCGGCGGGACGGGACCGGGTGCTGGCCGTCGTCGACGAGTGGTTCCCCGCCCACGGTGGCCTGAGCGCCTTCAATCGCGGGCTGTGCATCGCTCTCGCCCAGGCCGGCGCGAACGTCCGTGTCCTGGTGGTGTCCTCCACTGCGGCGGAACGCGCGGACGCGGACGACCACCACGTGCTGCTCGTGGACGCCGCTCAGCAGGGTGTCCCGGGGAAGGAGTCGCTGTTCCTGCGGCCGCCGTTCACCGATGGATTCGAGCCCGACCTCGTCATCGGCCACGGCAGGGACATGGGGCTGGCCGCCCGGGCGCAGGTGAAGCAGTACTTCCCGAACGCGGGGCGACTGCACTTCCTGCACGTGGAGCCGGACCGGGCGGAGGCCCAGAAGCCGCAGGCGGAAGCCGACTTGGCGGTCCGCGCCCAGGAGCGCACGGAGCGGGAACTCGAACTCTGCGAGGGCGCCCTGCGTTCGGTGGCGGTCGGCCCACGGCTGGCGAAGAACCTCCGGCGTCATCTGCGCACCCGGAATCTGGCCCCCGTGGTGCGTGTCGACCCCGGATTCGACGGCAGGCCCGCCGCCACGGCTCCGGGCCCCGACGAGATCCCGCAGATCCTGATGATGGGCCGGCTGGACGACGCCTCACTCAAGGGGCTCGACATCGCCTGCCGGGCGCTGGGGGCGGCCGCACCGAAGAGAGCGGAGCACGGCTCCTGGGAACTCCTGATCCGCGGCGTTCCCGACCGGAAGTCGCGGGAACTGTACGAACAGGTGGAGGACTGGATCGGCACTCCCGCGGTGGACGTGACCCTTCGCCCGTTCTCCGCGGATCCCCGGCACATCACGGAGGACGTGGCGCGGGCGAGTCTGGTCCTCATGCCGTCCCGGGCGGAGGCGTTCGGCCTGGTCGGTCTGGAGGCGATCGCCGCGGGGGTGCCCGTGCTGGTGAGCGGGCGCAGTGGGCTCGGCGTGCTATTGCTCGATCAGGGGCAACTGCCGGTCGCGCACCAGGCCGTGGTCGACGTGGCCGCCACGGTACGGGACCTGGAGGCGGACGTCCGGATGTGGGAGAAGTCCATCCACGCCGTCATGCGGAGCCTGCCCGGCGCGTTCCGCGAAGCCGCCGAACTCCGCGACGAGATGGCCGCCCGCTGCACCTGGGCCACGGCCGCCGCCACCGTGCTCGGCTGTCTCCGCCCCGACGAACCCGCCTGACCCGCAACCGGCCCTCCACGTCTCCCCTGTCCACGTGGAGGGCCGGAGTCGGATGCGGCGCGGGTCTCAGTGGGTCTGCACGGCTGTCGTCCTCCTGCGGCCGGCCGGGGGCCGATATCCCCTCGGCGTGAAATCCGCAGGCAAACACGCGGATCCGTCCGGCCGTCCGCGGTCCTGGAACACACTGGAATCGGCTGGACCCGCGCGGTGCGGATCCGTGAACGTCCCCTCGGAGGAACGGTGGTGAACGAAATACCCCGGCCGCCCGGCCGACGCGCAGACGCACTGGCGCAGCGCCTGGCGGTCGAACTGGCCCGGGCTGTCGTCCGGGCGGAGAAAGGGCTCGCCGGAACGCTGGACCGGCGTGAACTCGCCCGTCGCCTCAACGTCTCCACCAGCAGCCTGTACGCCTATCTCAACGGCACCACCCTGCCCGCCACCGGAGTCTTCGACGCGCTGCTCGCCGCGCTGGGCGTCTCCGGACCCGAGGCCGGCCGGCTCGCCACCCTGCGGGACGAGGTCGACGCCGCCCGCCGGCTGCGCCCGACCGCCGCCCGCACCGCCGCCCGCCGGTCCCCCGGCGCTCTCGCCGTGCCCCGCCAACTCCCGCTGAGCCACCCCGTGTTCGTCGCCCGGGACGCCGAACTCGGCCGGCTGGACGCGGTGCGGAACCCGTCGTCCGGCGACCCCGCCCCGGGCCGAGCCGGGGTCGCCGTCGTCGAGGGCACCGCCGGCGTCGGCAAGACAGCGCTTGCTCTGCACTGGGCGCACCGGACGCAGAGCCACTTCCCGGACGGCCAGCTCTACGTCAATCTGCGGGGCTTCGGCGACGAAGCGGTCATGGACCCCGGCGAGGCCCTGCACGGTTTCCTCCAGGCGCTCGGCGTCACCCCCGCCGCCGTACCGACCGACACCACCGTGGCCTCCGGACTGCTGCGTACACTGCTGGCCGGCCGCCGGGTGCTGCTGGTCCTGGACAACGCCCGCTCCACCGACCAGGTTCGGCCGCTGCTGCCCACCGACGCCGGTTCCGTCGCCGTCGTCACCAGCCGCAACCGCCTCGACGGCCTGGTGATACGCGAAGGCGCCCTGCGCATAGCCCTGGACGTGCTGCCCCGCTACGCCGCCCGCACCCTCCTGGAGCGGCAGATGGGCGCCGAGCGGATCGCGCTGGAACCGCGCGAGACCGACGAACTGGTCGATCTGTGCGCCCGGTTGCCGCTCGCGCTGAGTGTCGCCGCCGCCCGCACGGCCGCCGCCCCGGCCGGTTCCATCGGCGCCCTGGTCCGCGAACTGCGGCGCGCCCGGGCGCCGTTGGACCTGTTCGGGGTGCAGGACGCGGATGTCGACCTGCGGTCCGTGTTCCACGGTTCGTACGCGCTGCTGCCGGCGCCGGCCGCCCGGCTCTTCCGGCTCCTCGGCTGCCACCCCGGGCCCGAGATCGACGCCACGGCCTGCGCGGGCCTCATCGGTGACACGGAGCCGCCCGTCGCTCTCCTGGACACCCTCACCGCCGCCCACCTCGTCCGCCAGCACACCCCCGGCCGCTACACCCTGCACGACCTGCTCCGGCTGTACGCCGTGGAACTCCTCGACGGCGGCACGCCGCAGGAACGCCGGGACGGCACCGAACGGCTGCTGCGGCACTACCTGGACACCGCGCGCCTGGCCGACCACCACCTCGAACCCTGGCGTCCGACAGCCGGCGAGGCGCCGAATCCCACCAGCGCGCAGCCGCCGATCGACGGCCACGCCGCGGCGACCGACTGGTTCGAGTCGGAACTGCCCTCGTTGCAGGCCGTCATCGGCCAGGCCGCCGCGACCCCGGGCCTGGAGCCGTACGCCTGGCGGCTGGCCGACGCCTGCGCCGTGCATCTGCGCCGCTCAGGCCGCCGTGCGCAGCGGGCCGCCGTGCACGCGCTGGCCCGCGACGCAGCGGGCCGGGCCGGAGACCGCGCCGCCCGTGCCACCGCCACCCGCCGGCTCGCCGACGCCCTCTCCCGCCTGGGCCGCACCCAGGACGCGCTCGACCTGCTGTACGAGACCCTGCGCGGCTGCCGCGACCTGGGCGACGCGGAGGGCGTACGGGAGGTACGGCTCTCGCTCGTCCGGGTGTACAGCTCCTGCGGCGACCCCCGCAGGGCGATGCCGCACGCCCGGCTCGCCCTCGCCATGGCGGAGCGCACCGGAGAGCCCGTCGCCCTCGCCGACGGCCTCACCTCCGTGACGCAGCAGTGGGAACGACTGGGAGAACACACCGTCGCCCTCGATCACGCACGCCGCGCCCTGGACCTCTACACCCGGCTCGGCCATCTCGACGGGCAGGCGGGCATCCTCATCGGCATGGGCCGTGCCGAACAGGGGCTCGGCCGGCCCGCGGCCGCGATCGGCCACTACGAGGTCTCCCTGGACCTCGACCGGGCGCTGGGCGACCGTTTCCGCGAGGCCCATGCTCTGGAGCATCTCGGGGACGCCCACGCGGCACTCGGCCGGGACGAGGACGCGCGCGCCCTGTGGGAGGAGGCCCTGGCGCTCTTCGAGGATCTGCACCACCCCGACGCCGAGCCGGTCCGCGGCAAGCTGCGCGCGGCGGCGGACTATCCTCCGGTGCCGGCCTCCAGCCAGCTCAGCCCGTAGCCGTAGCCCACCTTCATCGCCCCGAACCCGACGTCCACGCGCGCGTGTTCGTCGGGGCGCAGCGTCGGGGTGCCGGGGTCCTGCTGGTAGATGACGGCGGTGGGCACGCCGGCCAGCCGCCACACCGTGCGGGGTGGCCTCGCCGGGTCGAAGTCGACCCGCAGCCGGAAGTGCTCGCTGCGGGTCAGCGGCACATGGACGAAGTGGGGTGCCATCGGCTGGTCCGGCGGGATCCGCAGCCGCAGTTCGTACGCGTGCCGCGTCCCGGCCCTCAGCGGTTCGGGCAGCACCAGAAACCGTTCGAAGTAGCTCTCGTACTGCGATCCGCCGTCCTCCAGCCGTCCTCCCCGGACGACGGAGATCTCCAGCTCGTGGCCCGGCGTGGTGTCACCGGCGCGTCGGGGCACGCTGACGCCGACGGGGATCCGGGCCAGGCCGTCGCAGGTCGCGACCACGATCCGGCGCTCCAGGGCCTCGGGGGTTGGGGTGTCCAGCCGGAGCCGGGTGGACACGGACTCGGTGTACCAGCCGTGCGGCTCGGTGCGCGCGCAGTCCGGCGGGCACCGCTCGGCATGTGCCCCGGCCGCGCGGTCCGCCGGGCCGTCCCAGGGCGGCGGGACGACCCCGGCCGGACCGTCCGGGGAGTCGGGGTCCAGGGCGCGGCGCACCTGCGCCCAGTACTCGCCCCACCGCCGCACATCTCCCCCGCAGGCGCCGACGATCGCGAGGGTGACCGGTCGGGTGGGATGGTTCTCGCCCCGCATGGCGTCGCTGACGGTCGTCCTGCCGTAGCCGGTGCGGCGGGCCAGCTGGTCCAGGGTGAGTCCGGCCGATCCGCGCAGGTCCCGGAGCCAGTACGCGAAGAGCCGGGCCGGTGACCCGTCCAGGACGATCTCCTTCTGCGGACGCCCCATCGTGCGCAACCCCCCTGCCGGGCAACGGCGTTGCCGCCGGTGTCGCGGCCGAGTCTCGCACACGGCCGGGTACGTCGTCCTGGTCTTGTGGGCCCGTCCGCCGGCCGTCCGGGTTTTCCGGGGATCGTCCGGTTCGCCGGAGAACTGTTGAGTGCGAACTCCCGTCCTTGTTACACAGGTTGCGTCCGGCTCCGGTGCGCCCGCATCGGCCGGTCCCCGCTCTTGCGCCAGGAGACGACCATGGCTCTGTTCCCCAGGACGCCCCGCGCCACCCGGCTGCCCGGCGACGTGGTGTCGCGGATGGAGCGGTTCGGCCGCTTCGAGTTCGACCCCGTCGGCACCGACATCGACGCCTCGGACGTGTGGGGCGAACTCCAGGCGCCGTACCTGCCGTTCGCGCAGTCCGACCCGCAGGGCTTCGCCCGCGCGCTGGCCGACGCCGTGCTCCCGGCCGGTGGCTTCGCCCTGTTCGGCGCCGCGCGCACGGTGTGGAACCTGGTCGGCTCCGACTTCGCCAGCCCGGCCTACGACACGCTGCGGATGGGCTCGCTGGAGTTCTTCCGGGCGAACGGGGTGCCGAGCAACCGGCTGTCCGCCGCCGACTGGCAGTTCTGGCGGGAGAACCGCTCCGAGCCCTGGCTGGTGGGCCGGCCCCGCCCGACGCCCGAGGAGGCACGGATCCCGCCCCTCGCGCCGGGAGAGCTGCGCCGGCTCGCGCAGATCACCGAGGCTCCGGACTCCAACGTCGTCTACGTCTCCGCCGCGCGCGAGGGCCGTTTCGTGACCGTGGTGGACGCGCCGACCAGCGACACCGACCCCACCCGGGCGCGCTTCGAATCGACGTCGGCGGACACCCTGCACGAGCTCTACACCCAGATCGGCGAGGTGTTCCAGACTCCGGTCCACTGGGTCGCCGACGAACTGCGTCCGTTCATCCCCCTGCCTCCGTCCCGCCTCTGAGGCGGCCGGCCCCCGAGGAGAGAAGGACATGGCCTGAGGTACGCGGGGATCTGAGCGGCCGCACCCCGCGGCCTTCGATCCCACGGTCCGACGAGCACCCGGCACAGGGGACCGGGTGCTCGTCGCCGTCAACGCGCCCGTCCCGTGCGGGTGTTCAGCCGACGGCCGCGAACGCCTCCGCCGACACGTCCCGTTCGAGGACCGACCGGTGGAAGGAGTAGACGCCGATGTCGGAGACCTTCACCAGCAGGCAGTACCGGTCGACCGACGCCACCGACCGGACCACCTGCGCGTACTCCCGCCGCAGGAAGTGGACGGCCGCCTGGTTCGCCACCGAGCTCTGCCCGCACACCAGCACCACCGGGCGGCTCGACTCGGGCGGCGTGAACTTGGCGACCACCGCGTACTCCTGGTGGCCGCGGTCGAAGTAGTAGCGCTCCCCGCCGACCGCGATCGCCACCGAGTCGGGGCGGTCGCTGAACGGAGTGATCGTCACCCCGGGCAGATGGGCCGTCAGATGTCCGCCGGTGCGCGGATTGGAACCGCCGATCGGCCCGCCGACACAGAACTCGGTACGGTCGCCGTTGGTGCCCCGCAGATCGCCGGACTCCACACCGACCCGGCAGCCCAACTCGCTGAGCAGCACAGCCAGTTCGACGACCGCCCGCAGGTCCCGCTGCTGGGTCGTGCCGGGCTGCCCGTGCTTGGTGCCGACGACGATCACACAGTGCTCGCCCGGCCGGGTGCCGAAGAACGCGGCCCTGCGGTACAGCGCCCGCCTCCGCCGTCCCCGCTCCCACAGCGTGCCCAGGGCGAGGCCGACGAGGCTGGTCAGCAGACCGATCGCGACATTGGCGAGTACCGACAGCATGGGCCGGCCGTCAGGTCCGCCGGGCGGGCGCGGGGCGCGGTCCACCGGGCGGGGAATCCGGGCGGAGCACGTGCACGAGCGCGACGACCCGCTCCCGTTCCGGCTCGGGCAGCGGCACCCTCCCGTCTCCGGCGCCCCCGATCCGGGTGACCCTGCTGCCCGACCACTCGTCGAGCTCGCCGGTCAGCGTCTTCACCGTCGTCGCGTCCCCGTCCGCGACGGCCGTCGACAGTTCGTCCAGCAGCCCGGCGATCTCCACCCATCCCTCGGGCAGCAGCCGCCACTCCTCCAGCATCAGCTCCAGCGCCAGACGCGCCGCGTCCGCCGTCTCCCGGTCGATCACGGCCGCCCCCTCCGATGTGCTCACGCCTGTTCCTTCCCCTTGTCCGTCGTGACTGGTCAACGCCCGGTGTGGACGTACGGCGCCCATACGCGCGGTGAGCCGGGATGCCGCTCCCGCAGTTTTCGTACGATCCCGTGCACGACCCGCGCGGTGTCGGTGACGTCGAGGCCGTCGCCGTAGGTCCGCAGGTCGCGGTACAGGCGTTCCGTCAGCCGTACCGACACCAGGTCGGTCGCCTCCCACAGTGCGCCCACCACCTGCGGGTACCCGGCCGTCTGGAACGCGGACGTCAGGTGCACGGCCTCGTCGGGGAGGCGGTCGGTGCGGGTGGTGTGGCAGGCCAGCAGCACGGCGAGCTGGGCGTGCGGCAGATGTCCGCGCGCCACGTCCCGCACCGTGAGCCGTCCGTCGGCGAGTTCCAGACGGCTCCTGGACGGGTCCTCGGCGTCGCTCAGGCCGTGGCACGCGAAGTGCACGGTGGCCGCGGAGGACAGCTCGGTGAGCACCCGTTCGACCGTCGCGTCGGCGCCCTGCACGATCCGCAGTCCGCGCAGGGTCTGGCCCATCGCCTGCACCTCCGCCACGGACGCGCCGTCCCTGCCGTCGGCACCGGTGGGCTGCCGTACCGCCAGGAAGGGGCCGCGGGCGGCGCGCGTCACCGGGGCCTGCCGGGCGTGCCGCAGCGCCCGGATGCTCGGCGTGTACGAGGAGGCGACCCGGTCCAACACCGAGCGCCCGTCGCCGAGTTCGGCCGCCCGGTGATGGCCGGCCGCGTGCAGCGGCAGATGGGCCAGCGGCCCGGACGCCGACCACCACAGTCTCGGCACCGCACCGCGCGGGGCGCCCTCGGGGACCGGCCGGGTCAGGCCCGCCGCGTTCAGCACCGGTTCCGCGATGGTGTCCCAGAGCCATTCGAGGGTGTCGAACACGGTCTCGGCGGCTTCCTTGCGCTGGGCGCGCGTCTCGCCGACGCCCACGGAGACGGCCGTGAGGAACTGCCGCGCGGTGTGCGCGAGGCGCCCCTCCGTGACGTCGAGGGGCACCAGCTCGATGCCCTTGGTGGTGACGACGAGGGCGTCGGAGCGCAGCCGGTCGATGTTGACCAGGACGATCGGCCCCTCCTTCGCCTCGCGGCGCATCTGCTCGGCGCTCGGCGGCAGCAGGAAGTGCTCGAACCCGTCGAGCCCCCGGATCCGGGCCAGCAGCCGCTGCCACTCCTCGGTCACCGCGTGCTGCTCCCGGATCCGCGCGGCCTCGCCGGGCCCGCCCGGCGCACTCCCGCTCTCCGTCTCCCGAAGCCGGCGGGCGAGGGCGGTGAACTCCCGGGCCACCCGTGGATGGGCCGCGACGAGGTCGGAGTCGTCGCTGCGGGCCTGGAGGTCCTGCCCCATCAGCACCGCCCGCCCCTGTTCCAGCAGGGCCGCCGCCTGTTCGGTGCGGCCCGCGGCGAGTGCCACCGCGCACGCGGTGCGGGCCAGGCTCGTCCCGGCGAGCCGGTCAGGGAAGTCGGTGGTACGGCCGGTGCCGCCCGGGCCCTGATAGCGGCGGCCGAGCAGCGCGGCGCGCAGGACGTCCTGGCGGTCGTCGCGGTGCAGCGCCTGGGACACCACCAGCGGCAGTGCTTCCAGCGCGGCCTCGGCGGCGTCCGTCGCCCGGGCCCAGTTCCGGCTGTTGACCGCCGACCCGAACGCGGTCCGCGCGTTCTCGAAGCGGGCCCGGGGCGGCAGCACCCGTTCGGTGGCCGGGTCCCAGGAGCTGAGTTCGGGATCGCCGTAGCGGTACCCGGTGACGTCGTCGTAGGCGGTGCGGACCAGTTCGGTGACGGTCGCCAGGGCCGGGCGGAGCTGCTCGCGCATCGCGGCCACCTCAGCTGAGTATTCAGGTCGGCCCGGCAGTTCTTCGAGGCTCCGCGCGGCCAGTTCGACCAGCCGTACCGCCTCCTGGACGCCGGACACGTCCCGGCGCATCCAGGAGACACCGGCCAAGGAGTGCGCGTAGGGGATGACACAGCCCAGCCACCTAGCCGACATCTCGGGCAGCCGGCCGAGCGCCCAGACCAGCGCGTCGGACGCCCGGGCGACGGTCGCCTCGTCCTGACGCACCATTCCGTAGTCGCTGCGGTACATCTCCACGGAGCACAGCAGGTCGATGTACCGCCCGCTCGTGGGCGGCAGCAGGGCCAACTGCTCGTCGCCGCACCGCACGGCCCGCTCCAGGTCCTCGTGGCGCTCGCTGAAGGTGAACCGCGTGGCCAGGAACTGCACGAGGGTGATGGCGAAGAAGCCGCGCCGCCCGTCGGGCAGCGGCCCGGCCAGCACGGCCTCCAACTGGTCCATGGCCAGCGCCAGTCGACGCGGATCGTTGGCACCGGTGCCCAGCAGGGAGGCCAGCACGGCCGCGGCGTCCGGCGGCAACCCGTCGAGGTCCGCCGCGGTGGGCGGCTCCGCGGGCCCGGTGTCAGCGGGCGGTCCGGGCGGCCAGACGAGGTCGGCGGCTCGCGGCCGATCCGGTCCGGCGTCCGCCGAGGCGGGCCGGGGGCCGCCGGTGAAAGGGGCGAAGTCCTCCGGGCCGGGGCCGGGTGAGCGCACCCCTGGGCGGCCCAGCGGGACGGACACCTGGACGGGCGGGAGCTGCACCCCGTTCAGCAATCGTCCCAGCATCGGGCTCATGAAGGTGAGCAGCCGGGCGCCGCTGACCGGCATCCACTTGAGCATCTTCGCCAACTCGGCGCACGCGGTGCGCTTGTCGGCGATGTGCGGCAGCAGGGGGTGGTCCGGGGGCAGGTCCCGCTGGAGCGCGGCCCACAGTTCGTCCGCGCGCCGGAGGTCGGCGTCCGACTTGGTGAGGATGGCCCGCGCGCCCAGCAGCGCCGGCATGTTCCCGGCGTAGATCCCGCTGTCGTCGGGGGGTCCGCAGGCCCGGAACGCCTCCAGCTGGGCGATGGCCTCGTCGATCACCTCCTCCTCCGGATGGAACGGCACGGACATGGTGAGGGCGAGGGAGAGCATGAGATGGGCCGAGGCGGCCTCGCCGTCGGCCGAGGCGGTGCCGTGGCGCCGGGCGTGTTCGACCGCCCGCAGCGCCGATCGGCCGCCCCGCAGCGCCAGTTGGACGGGACGGGTGTCGTTCGGCCTGTCGCGGAGCCGCGCCAGGGACGCGTGCACGACGGTGGCGCTGACGAGGCCGGCCTCCAGATGGTCGGCGGTGAGGCCGGCGAACGCCGCGTCGGCCCACCGGCTCGCGTCCTTCAGGACGGTCATGTCGCCGGACTCCATGCGGAAGAACGCGGACTGCGCGAGCCGGGCCAGCAGACAGGGCCGGACCAGGTCGTCCGCCGGAAGCCCCTCGGCCAGCCGGACGGCGTGCGGATGCGACGGCCGGGGCGGCTCGAAGTGGCGGGGCGGGGGCTCCTCCGGGTAGGTCGCCGCGACCGCCACCGGATCGTCCGCCGGCCGGCCCTGGGTCTGGGCGGCGAGATAGTGGTGGCTCTCGTCCGACAGCCGGTGGTCCTCGAACCGCAGCGCCAGGGTGCGCTCGGCCAGCCACAGGTGCAGCGCCCAGCGCGGCCGCCGCGGATCCTGCCTCTCCCCCACGTCGAGCGCGTACTCCAGGACGGCCGCCGCGGCCACCGCGCAGTCCCGGCCGCCCTCGTTCCAGGAGGCGCGCAGGAGGCCGGCCGCCGCCGGCAGCCAGCTGTCCGGGTTCTCACCGGCGCCGGCCACATGCCGCTTCACGTCCGGTGTCCACGCCGCCTCACAACGCACCAGCAGACGATCCACGGCTGTTCGTATCTCTGACACACCGCCAGTCTTCCCGGCCGGGGCGCGCTTTGGTCATCATCCGGAAATCTCCGACAAACAACCCGCCGTGTGCTCAGGACAGTTCACGGTCCGTCAGGGCGACATGCACCGCGCGTACCCGTCGGGCCGGTCTGGGTCCTCCGCGCCGGTGCGCGCCTCGTGCTCGCCCGGCGCACCCCGGAGGCGGTTCTCGGTGCGCCGGCCCACGACGCGCGGCTGGGCAACGAGGGGCAGTTCGCGTGGTACTGGTTCGGGCCCACCGGCCGGCGCACGCCCGTGGTCGGGAAAACGGCTGGCCGTGGGAGCGCGCCGAGGAGGTCCTGCACGCCACGGCGGTGGCCACGCTTCGCCGGCGTGCAACCAGAGCACCGTGCGGCGTCGTCAGAACCGCTAACTGCTCACGTTCATAAGGGTAGTTGGCAACCAAGAGCACTGGCGTGCGCCACACTCATGACAAGGGTGCGGGCACAGGGGCGGGAGCGACACATGGCCGAGTGGAGACCAGTCTTAGCCGCGGCGGCGGGGGTGCTGCTCCTGGCGGGATGCAGCAGCGGATCGGACGATGAGCCGAAGGCGCAGGAGACGCCGGAGAAGAGCGCCGGAGCGTCGCCTTCGGCCTCGGCGTCGCCCGAGAACGAGCCGTACACGCTCGCCCAGGACCAGGCGCCGAGGACACGGGCCGAGGCGGTCGAGTTCGTATCCGAACTCACCGTGCGCCCCGACTACTTCGGCACCGGGTACCGCAAGCGTGATCCCTTCGAGAGCGATCCGGCCGAGTGGGCCGTACTCGGCGAGGACTGCCTGTGGCGGCGCGAGGCGCTGCCCGGCACCGTACTGGCCAGTCTCACCCGGGCGTACGAGCTGCCGGCGAAGGGCGGCAAGGGGCCGGTGTACCTGTCGCTGACCGTCACCGTGCACCAGGACATCGTGGCGGCGCGGCGCGACATGGCCGGGTCGCTGGAGGAAGCGCTGCGCTGTCCCGGGCAGCAACTGAACGCCACGGACCGGGTGCTCGGCCTGTACTCGCGGGCCGACGCGTTCGCCGACGGGCGGTCCGTGATCTCCGACGACGACCTGACGGAGGCCGGCACCTGGGCCGCCGCCGGCGGCAAGGCGCATCCCTTCGACTGGTACAAGTTCCGGATGGGGCCGGTCACCGTGGCGGCGACCGCGCGGCACGGCGCGGGCCGGACCAAGGCCGAGGACTCCACCGTCACCACCGACATGGGCAAGGGAATGACCTTCGTCGCGGCGAGCATCGACGGCCAGGGCAGGGCGGGCGACGCCGGCGCCACCGCCGAACCGACCGAGAAGAAGGGGGCGGGGCAGTGAGCGAACCGCTGCGGTCCTCCGACCCGTCCCGCATCGCGGGGTTCCGGCTGCTGCGGCGGCTCGGCGCGGGCGGCATGGGCGTCGTCTACCTCGGGCGCACCGACTCCGGCGCGCTCGCCGCGGTCAAGGTGATCCGGGGGGAGGGCGCCGGTGACGACGACTTCCGGGCCCGGTTCGCGCGGGAGGTGGAGCTGGCGCGGCGGGTGGACAGCCCCTGGGTGGTCCCCGTCCTGGACGCGGACGCCGAGACACGCGAGCCATGGCTGGCCACCGCGTTCGTCCCCGGCCCTTCCATCGCCGAAGCGATCGCCGATCACGGCCCGCTGCCGTCGCCCGCCGTACGCGTCCTGGGCCGGCTGCTGGCCGACGCACTGGACGCCGTGCACACGGCCGGGCTCGTCCACCGGGACGTCAAACCGGGCAACGTCCTGCTCGCCCTCGACGGGCCGCGCCTGATCGACTTCGGCATCGCGCGCGCCGCCGACGACACGGCACTGACCGCGTCCGGGCTCGTGATCGGCACCCCCGGTTTCCTCGCCCCGGAGCAGGCCCAGGGGCAGCCCGCCACCGCTGCCAGCGACATGTTCGCGCTGGGCTGCGTGCTGGCGTACGCCGCGACCGGTGCTCCTCCCTTCGGCACCGGGACACCGGATGCCCTGATGTACCGCACGGTCCACGACGAGCCCGAACTCGGCCGTCTGGAAGGCGAGTTGCGGGCCCTCGTGGAGCGCTGCCTGGCAAAGGACCCGGCCGGGCGGCCTACGGCGGACGACATGAGGGGCTTGTTCACCGAGGACGCTCCGGACGCCTCCGGCGGCTGGCTCCCCGATCCCGTCGCCCGGATGGTCGCCGCGCGGGCCACCGAGAGCCTCGCCTTCCCGGACGTCGAACCCACGGTCGTGGACGATCCGGCCGTCCCCGCCCGGCACCCGGGGCGGCGCCGCCTTCTGCTGGCCGGCGGCGCGCTGCTGCTCGCGGGCGGCGGGACCGGAGCGGCCGTGTGGGCGTCGGGGGACGACGAGAAACCGTCCGCGAGCGTCGGACGTCCCGTGTACGTCCTCGGCGTGCACACGACCACCGGCACGGCCGAGGCCGCCGTCAGCCGGGCCTCCGAACGCGCCGCCCGCCTCGCCGTCGCCCAGCACAACGCCACCCCGAAGCGCTCCTACGACCTGAAGGTGAAGGTCCTCGCCGACAAGGGCGACGCGGACACCGCGCAGGCGGTGGCCCGTACGTTCACCGCCGACCGGGACGTCGTCGCCGTGCTGGGACCGGTCGCCGAGCTCCCCATGCAGAGGGCCGCGGCCGTCTACGGCGCGGCGGGGCTGACCCATGTCTCCAGCAGCACGGGCCAGCAGGACTACTTCCTGACGTCGCCGAAGACCTCGTTCCAGACCGGCCCCGCCCACGCCGCGCTCGGCGGCTGGATCGGACTGCACGCCTACATCACCCAACAGGTGGTGCCGGCCGGCGTCGTGATCGACCGGGCCGGCGGCTCGGCCATGCAGGACGAGGGCACCCAGGTAGTCGGCAACTGGCGCAACATCCTCAAGAGCGAGGTCGTGCCCCGTGTCGTCGCGGAGGACACGGACGACGGCCCGAAGGCGGTGCGCCAACTGCTCGCCGCCGATGTCAAGGCCTTCGTGTACCTGGGCACCCTCGACGCCACCGTCCGCACGGCCCAGGACCTGGCCACGGCCCGCTTCACCGGCCCGCGCTGGATGCAGCACCAGCTCTACGGCTCGGACTTCCCGCGCCGCGCGGGCGCGGCGGGCGACGGCTGGTACGTGGTGACGGACGCCGTGGACCCCTCCGTACTGACGACGAAGCGGGCCAAGGACTTCACCGCGGCCTGGCGGAAGCGCTACGGCAGCACTCCGGAGCCGTACGCGACCGAGGCGTACGACAGCGTGGGGATGCTGCTCGCCGAGTTCGCCCGCACGGTCCCGGCCGGGGCACGCCGGCGGCCGGTGCGGGCCGATCTCGCCGTACGGCTGGCGAAGGTCAAGTACCGGGGCATCGCCCGGACGTATGCCTTCGGCGACTTCCACCAGTACGACAACAGCTCGACGGGCTGGGCGGACGAGACCTTCGTCCACGAGGTGCGAGGCGGGCGGTTCCGGCAGCTGGGATCGCTCGGCGACCTGAATCGCGCGGCGCAGAGCCAGAGCTGACGGAGGTCCGAAGGCGGCGGGCGGGAACGACGGGGAAACGGAGGCGGCAGACGTGGAACGGCTCCTGCCCACCGATCCGTCCCTGATCGGCGGGCACCGGCTCGCCGGGCGGCTCGGCGCGGGCGGCATGGGCGTCGTCTACCTGGCGCGCTCACCGTACGGCGCCTGGTGCGCGCTGAAGGTGATCCGCGAGGAGTACGCCGACGACCCCGGCTTCCGCGCCCGCTTCCGCCGTGAGACCGAGCTCGCGTCGCGCCTCACGAGCCGGTGGACCGTGCCGGTCGTCGCGGCCGACGCCGACGCCCGCTCCCCGTGGCTGGCCACCGCCTATGTGCCCGGCCCGTCCCTCGCCGAGGCGGTGGCGCTGCGCGGGCCCTGGCCCGACGCGCAGCTCCGCGGGCTCGGTGGCGTGCTGGCCGAGGCGCTGGACGGGGTGCACGCGGCCGGGCTGGTCCACCGGGACGTGAAGCCCGCGAACGTGCTGCTCGCCGCGGACGGGCCGCGGCTGATCGACTTCGGGATCGCGCGGGCCGTCGGGGCGACCGCGCTCACCACGGACGGCTCCGTCGTCGGCTCCCCCGGCTACCTCTCCCCCGAGCAGGCCCGCGGACACACCGTGGGTCCGCCCAGCGACGTCTTCTCGCTCGGCTGCGTCCTCGCCCACACGGCCACCGGCCGCCCGCCGTTCGGCACCGGCGGCGCGGCGGCCGTGCTGTACCGGACCGTCAGGGAGGAACCGGACCTGGACGGCATCCCGGAAAGCCTCGGCCGGACCGTACGCCGATGTCTGGAGAAGGAACCGGAGCGGCGCCCCAGCACCCGTGAACTCCGCGAAGTCTTCGGCGACTTCGCCGTGGACGAGTGGCTGCCCGAAGGGCTGCCGGCCCTGGTCGCCGTCCGGGCCGCACGCGTCCTGGACCTGCCCGTTCCCGACCCCACCATGCTCGCCGGGCCCTCCCCCGTGGACGCGCCGCCCTCGGCCACCCGGCGGCGCCTGCTCGTCGCGGGGGCCGCGCTCGGTGCCACCGCGGCGGCCGGGGCGGGCGCGTGGTGGCAGTGGGGCCGGGGCGCCGCGTCGGCGAACAGCGGTTCCGTACGGCGCTCGCGCCATGTGGTAGCCCTGCTCGGCAGCCCGGAGGACCCCTTCTTCACCGACCAGGAGCGCGGCGCCCGCCTCGCCGTCGAGCAGCACAACCAGGACGCCGGGCGCACCGTGGACCTCGTCCTGCGCACCGCGGACGACGCCGGCACCGCGAAGGGCTCCGCCGCGGCGGCCACCCGGCTGGCCGCCGCCCCGGACGTGTCCGTGGTGATCGCGGCAGGCACGAACGCGACCGTGCCCGCTGCCTTCGCCCCGTGTACGAAGGCCCGGCTGACCGTGCTCGTCACCCGTGCCGACACCGAGGCCATGGACGTCGTCAACACCACCAGCGCCCTCGTGCTGCGCAGCACCCAGATCGTCGGCCCGTTCGCGGCGGTGATCTATCTGAACCGGGTCGTCAAACCCGCCCGCACGGTGGTCGTGCACGACCTGGCCACCGAGGTGGAGAGTCTGACCACGGTCCGCAACATCACCGTCAACGGCGTGCTCGACGGCGGGACGACGGTGGAGGAGGTAGCCGCGGACGAGGACTTCACCGGGGCCGCCCGCCGTATCTCCGCCCGCCCCCGCGACGCCGTCTTCTTCAGCGGGGTGCGCCCCGACCGCGCCGCCGCCTGCGCCCACGCCTTGCGGGACGCGGGCCACCAGGGCGCCAGGGTCGCGGGCGAGCACGTCCTCGGCGCCCCCTTCCTCGCCGCCGGCGAGGACTGGAGGATCGCCACGGGCTACACGGACGCGAACGCCGACACCCGCACCAAGGCGTTCGCCGCCGCGTTCCGCGCCCGCCACGGACACGCGCCGGGCCCCTGGGCGGCCGAGGCGTACGACGCCGTCCGGTTCGCCGCCCACGGCCTGGCCTCCGTCGGCGACGACGGCCGTACCGCACTGCGCTCGGAACTCCTGCGCCGCCCCTGGCAAGGCATCACGCGCCTCATGAGCTTCGACGCCTCCACGCAGTTCTTCCAGGCCCGCGGCGACGGTGGAGGGTTCCTGTTCCGGGTGACCGGCGGAGCCGCCCGCTTCGTGGCGCGCTCCGCCGACATCGGCAAGAAGACGTGAGCCGTCGTGCAACTCCCTT
>Ga0307510_10002348_pt1 | contig 21390 bp, 20 predicted proteins | sample 12_EM_MG_FD_207224 | JGI IMG/M metagenome (GOLD analysis project Ga0307510, IMG submission 207224) | Populus trichocarpa ectomycorrhiza microbial communities from riparian zone in the Pacific Northwest, United States - 12_EM | ecosystem: Host-associated > Plants > Roots > Unclassified | place... | reverse complement strand
TTTTTTCAAAAACATTTTTAAAATATAAAAACAAACAAGCAATTAATTCTATAACAAACTAAGGTAAAATTCTTTGTACTAATGTAAGTATCAGAATAACCATTCAAAAAAATAAAATAAAATTAGAAATATATAAATTTTATTCTGTTTGTCCTACGTCGATCCTAGTAAATCCGGCTTACGTCCTCTGATTCACATCACCCGATGAATCTCTGTAAGAAAAAAATTCCAAAAATTCCAAAACAAACATAAATAAAAATTCAATACCTAAAATAACTGAAAAAGAAGAAAAAAAAAGAGAAAAAAAAAGGGAGAGAGACCGATCTAAAATAATTAAACGCCCCCCGTCTTCTCCATCTTCCTTATTTTGTATTCTACCTTTCTTCTTCTGTTTGTATTCGCTCCGTTCTACAAAGACTAAATAATCCAAGAAAACTGGAGAACCAAACAAGAAACCGATTAAAAAAAAATCGCAAAAATGAAATTCTCTTGAAAGAAAAAGGAAACAAAAGGAGATAAATTAGGAATTTCAAGATTCTTCTCCAACTAGTTAATTAATTTTCTGCTATAATGTCGACGCCATTTTCTGGTATAGACGGAGGGGGAGCAGGAGGAGTAGCGGTAATGGCAGGTCCAGTGAATCCAATCGATCCTTCTGCACCGTCTAAAACTTGCCTAAAAAATTCTGCTTTGAAATCTCCAATTCTTATCTTCCTTTTCTTCCATAAAGCTATTAGGTCCGAGCTCGATGGTCTCCACCGCGCCGCCATCGCTTTTGCCACCACTGGTGGTGATATTAAGCCGTTACTTGAGCGCTACTACCTTTTTCGCTCGATATACAAGCATCACTGCAATGCTGAGGACGAGGTTGGTTTAACTAATTTTTGTTTCAGATTTGTTGATTTTGAGGCTTTGATTGAATTTTGTATACCGAGTTTGTTCAGCTCAGTTTGCTTTTTCATTTTTCAATTATGTATCAGATTCTGTGCGTGTTAGTGTATTTGCAATCGATTAAGTGGAGTTTTGGAGGTTTTTAGGGATATGCAAATGAATTTGCTTTCTAATTTATTTGCCATTTTAGTGATGATTTTGTGTGATTATTGCTTAAATTTTCTTAGTTTTGTTAATCGTGGTAATTTGAGTTGCTTATTTTGGATTGGTTGAGAGTGTGCTTTGTTTTTCGCTGTAGTCGTAGACAGGACCAGTTGAAGGTTTGTGCATGGTTGCATTGATACATATGGATAGTATCTCTATACTTTGATACTAGCATGGTGGTGCTAAATATTTTTTCATCTTGCAAAACAAGGTTCGGCAGAGTCTGAATCGCCAATGGCAATAGCAGTTCATTACGTGGCTTTGTGATTGAATTACATGTGATAGCTTTGATTAAGGCTTTACCGGATTGTTAAGAATGAGCACGTATTGTTGGGCCTATTAGTTTCCTAAACAGCAGGTTTTAGAGTAGATCAAGTACCATGAGCCTTGAATTCATGTTGTCTTGATGGAATATAATTAAAATTTCTCTTTTGTTATATAATTTGGCGGGACTTGGAACTATCATTTCTTCTGGAATTACTTGATCACATATTGGGTAATATTTACTCTCTTTTCCTTTTCTTTTTCTGTCATTAGTGCACACAATGACATTTGCAATCAGAGTTTAAAATTTTCTTTCGTTGCTTGATCAAAGTGCATATCCTCATTTCCAACTTAAATGTTGAATTTCAGATTTACAGGGTCAAATCTTTTGAGTCACGAGAAGCTTGTAACCATTTTGTTGTTTATGCACACTTTAGTTGGATTTGCAGATTGAATTTTGTCTAGTGGGAAGACGATGTCGGTGAGTCACCACATGCAATTTAGCCTCAAAAAGGCACGATACTGCCACAACATAATATGAGACGCTTACACTGTTTTTGTAACATCCATCACATGTTTATGGCAAGACCCTCTCAAATGCTAGGAAACTGAAATATCAGATTATACTTCAACTGTCACCACTCATGGTCTTTGGTCATTAGATTAATTATCACATGGTAGATTATGGACTCCATATGTTTTGTCAGGTACTTAATTTCCTGCCTGTCTTGATTGTGGTATGCATTGTTCGCTATAATCAATTCACATTATTTCAGATATATTCTTTTTTTCCCTTTTAATCTGCATTCTTTTCTCAAGGTATCAGTTATTGAATTAGCATTGCATTTATACTCTTGTCCCTCCTTTCTTAATTAAGTTATAGAGTATTCCATCATGTATCTAGCTTTGCCCGATGGTTATTTTTGCACTGATAATTTTGGGGTTGAGAGCTATTTGTATCTATATAATCTGGCGGGGGCATCTGACACAAAACAAAATAAAGCTGGCAAGAGTTTAGAAGTTACAGATATTATAAGCATGTAAAACTTTAGCCAAATGGAGAAGGTTGAGAGGGTAAGATAATCTGATAATCATTGTTTCTGCACAACAGTAATATCAGCCATCTTTCTCTAATTAATTATGCTGTGAAATATCTTTATGATATATTATGATCTCTGAACTGAAAACTTATCGTGGAATTTATCACAAGTTGATCTAGATATTATTATATGAAGTGTGATGAATGAAAAGGGTATACTTTGGAGAAATCTGCCACTTGTTCTTGCAAGAAATACTAGCATTGTAGCTTTTAGTAGAAATGGTTTTGTCAAATAACGGTATAAATTTTCTTTTCCACATGTTTGGCTATAGTACAAGCTTTAAAATCCTGATGCATTTCCTGTTCACGATCCAGTACAAAGTGAAACGGGAATAAGACAATTGTTACTGTAGTTTCATGCTTCTACTCTTGATCCTTAAACTGACGAAAGGTAGAAAGTGCTGTCAGAAACAACTGTGGCATGGATTCCATAGTCATCTGTCAATTGGAATTTGTTAGTCTGATCAGATCAATTGGTATTGGAAAGCATCAGTGCTTTTGTAGGTCTATAATATCTGAAAAATCTAGAAAACAGTGTGTCCTGGGAACGTGTATTGAAACACACAGGACTGGTATTTGGAATGTTGATGTGGTCAATTATTTTTTGTTCACTAGGAGGCCCATCAGGTCTTGCACTGCTCAATGGTGTATAATCCCTTTCTTTTAACCTCTCTCATTCTTGATGTGACTGAGATTCAATGGCTGGCTGTTTTGGATTATGCACGTGTCTTTATTAGCTAGTTAGGTAGCATCCACTAGTTAAAACAAGCATTTGTGGGCAATAAATCCCGTGTATAAAAGTCAGTGTTACTATTTTCACATGGATTTTTAAGGTCTCTGCTATCTATTTTTGAGAGAATCATAATTCATAGCATTATGAAGCAATTAATGTGATAAATGATGTTACCAGCCACAAATTTCGTGCTTGAAAATGGATTATTTCCCTGTTCTTTGGGTTTAGCTTATACACAATTAGCTGAGGATTCTGACAGTATGTTTTTTGTGACTGGAGGTTATTTTTCCTGCTCTTGATATACGTGTGAAGAATGTGGCACGGACTTACTCCCTTGAACATGAGGGGGAGAGTGTTCTTTTCGATCAATTATTTGAGCTGCTCAATTCAAACATGCAAAATGAAGAAAGCTATCGTAGAGAGTTAGCCTCTCGTACAGGAGCCCTTCAAACATCAATTGACCAGCATATGTCAAAGGAAGAGGAACAGGTATTCTTTTTTATCGGTTGTGCAAGGATAGCTTTGCATTTTCTCATGATAGGTTTAAGGGAATTTAAACTTGTTCCCCCTATTCTCTTAATCTGTATCTTTTAACCGCACATGATGTGCAGAGCTTTCTTTAATGCTTTAAACAGTTTAGGAACAAAAAGGAAAAACAAGGATAAATAGATTCCGCAGGTGGAGGGAGATTGTAACAACATGTAGATTGTAGAGTTTCAGATGTAGTAATGAATGATTGACTAAACTAGAGAACAAGAAGATATTACAAATATTGACTAACAATCAGAAATGTATATTTCAACTTGAAATAAATCTGTGTCAACACGACTATTTCAGAAGAATCTGAAAGGTGCAATGAAATTCTGTGCATGTTTGAACATTGATATTGATTTTCCTCCAACACATTAAACATGAATACCTACTAGTTCTTTAAGCTATCAAACATTCCTTGCTCTGAGAGTTGTCTCTGTTTCAGCATATGACTAATGTGCTTCAGTATCCACTCCAGTTGATAGAAGTTACGATCAACACACAATGAAAGATGTGTTTCTAGTCTTTATGCACTGCCATTGGTTATAAAAATGCAAAGGGGGAGGCTAACAATGCTGCAGTCACATGACATTTGATCTGCATGATGTGAAGTCCATCCTTTTCGTTTCAGTTGTTCAATAATATTTTCCCCCAAGTTTAACAGGAAAAAGGGGGACAATGTAGTCTATAAGTTCCAATAGCAAATTGCCAGCTCCAACATCTTTTTTATACAAGATATATATGGTTTTGGCATGAATATTATGACACTACATCTTATCCTCCACAAGGATTTCCCTGAGGAATAGAGTGCACATCTGCATTGCTCAAGGGAAGACTTCTGAATAGATATTCTAGAAATAAGTAGCCTTGTCTTTGTCTTTCAGATTTTTCTATGTGCAACAAATTAGTACTGCTCAGGGTGAGCTGACAGGGAACAAGGTGCTCTCTAAGTTTTTGAATCCATGCCACTGAGACTTCTCTTTCTAACTGGCAATTATATTTCACAAATAATTCATTAGGAGTTTGATACACTCAAGTCAAACATAAATTCGAATTTCACCAGCTTGTTGTTGGACGTGGCAGGTCTTTCCCTTGCTAATCGAGAAGTTTTCATTTGAAGAGCAGGCCTCATTGGCATGGCAGTTTCTGTGCAGCATTCCTGTTAATATGATGGCAGAGTTTCTTCCTTGGCTTTCTTCCTCTATATCATCTGATGAGCATCAGGATATGCACAAGTGCTTGTGTAAGATAATCCCAGAAGAGAAACTTCTTCGGCAGGTGAGGATATATTTGGCAGTTAATTTTTTTTGGATGGACTTGAACAAGCTGACTCAAACTTCTATTGATGAAGGTTATTTTCTCCTGGATGAAAGGGGCAAAATTGTCTGAAACGTGTAAGAGCTGTGAAGATAATTCTAAGGCCTGGTGTCAAGATTCAGGAGCGCCAACTTTAGGGTGTCAAAGCATGAAAGGACACTGTGCATGTGAATCTTCTAGAATGGGTAAAAGGAAATATATGGAGCTAAATTGTGATGCCACCCTTTCCACTGAATTCCATCCAATAGATGAAATTCTGCTTTGGCACAATGCCATTAAAAGAGAGTTGAATGATATAACCGAGGCAGCTAGGAGCATCCAGCATTCTGGAGATTTTTCTAATCTGTCTTCATTCAACAAGAGGCTGCAATTCATTGCTGAAGTTTGCATCTTTCACAGGTGCAGTTATTTTTGTGTTTCCATATTATGTCCTTATAACATTGTTTAAGTGCAGCAACTTGTTTGTTTCATCAGTAGTGCGTTGATGTAACTTTCTTCATGCCTAAAGATAAGTATTTGGGGTGATTAGTCCTTCATAGTACAGTCCACTGCATGACTTATGCATTCTACCTCTTGTCAGTCTTTTGAATCCTTAGTTGTGTTGTCTTTTTAGAAAACCCTTCTCCTCAATAAAGTATGGAAGATTTTGAATGGTCAAATCTCCTCAAATTGCACTTCTTTAAAGGCAGTTGAACTTCTTGGACCTTTCCTTTTCCTTTCAGTGCCTACACAGGACACAAAGACAAGCATAATAGAAAGAGAACATGAATATTATTTTTGTCTTGTTATCAAACTTATGACCACTCGAGATTTTTGTAATGTGTTTTTTGTTTTCTATGACTGCAGTATTGCCGAGGACAAAATTATATTCCCTGCTGTAGACGCTGAACTCTCTTTTGCCCAGGAGCATGCAGAAGAAGAAGTTCAGTTTGACAAGCTTAGGTGCCTGATAGAAAGTATTCAAAATGCTGGAGCCTACACATCCCTTACTGATTTCTATACAAAGCTGTGTTCCCAAGCTGATCAAATCATGGACAACATACAGAAACACTTCCAAAATGAGGAAGTTCAGGTAAGCATATTGCTGCATCACTGTGGAACTTGTCTTCCCTACAGAGATGATTTTCTAGTTCCTGGATTCTCTAACCGAACAAGAAGAAAAGAAAAGAAGAGAAAGATAGAGCTTTAAAATATCACCTGCTTATTGGTTGAGATTTAAAATCAACAGCCATGCACCTCTTGGCTTTTGCTAGCTTGGCAAGCCATCTGACATGTATATTGCTTTGGCAGGTTCTTCCACTTGCTCGAAAGCACTTTAGTGCCAAAAGACAGCGTGAACTTCTTTATCAAAGCTTATGTGTGATGCCCTTGAAATTGATTGAATGTGTCTTACCGTGGTTGGTGGGGTCACTTAGTGAAGAAGCAGCGAGGTCTTTTCTTCAAAATATGTACATGGCAGGTCCAGAGTCAATTCACCACCTCTCCTTTTTATTGATACTCTTTATATCGTTATGACATTTTATAGAGGGTTTGCCACTGTGGTATTCATGCTATCAGTGCTTCATATCTGTCAAGTCCTAACTTGCAGTGTGATCTCTTGCAGCTCCAGCTTCAGATTCTGCACTGGTTACACTTTTTTCTGGTTGGGCATGCAAGGGTGGTTCTAAAAATGTTTGTTTGTCTTCAAGTGCTATTGGTTGTTGTCCGGTGAGAATCTTGGCTGGGACCGAGGAAGATACTAAACAGCAGTCCTGTAAATGCAGCCCTAGGTCATCTGTTGATGAGAAGTCTTCCTTTGTCCAAGTAGATGGAGCTGATGACTGTAGAAGGCCAGGGAAATGTGGAAACTTGTTAGCTCAGGAAGACAGCAATGGTTGTCCCTCTTCAGAACCTGTTGATACCCAAAAATCATCTTGTAGCAATAAATCTTGTTGTGTCCCTGGGTTAGGAGTAAGTAGCAACAATCTAGGAATTAGTTCTCTTGCTGCAGCTAAATCTCTACGCTCATCTTTTAGTCCTTCTGCTCCTTCCCTTAACTCCAGCCTTTTTAACTGGGAAATGGACACGAGCCCCACGAATATTGGTTGCTCATCACGGCCCATTGATAACATATTTCAATTTCATAAAGCCATCCGCAAAGACCTGGAGTATTTAGATGTTGAATCTGGAAAACTAAATGAATGCAATGAAACTTTGCTTAGGCAGTTTACAGGTAGATTTCGTCTGCTGTGGGGTTTGTATAGAGCACATAGTAATGCAGAGGATGATATAGTATTCCCAGCATTAGAATCTAAAGAAACACTTCATAATGTTAGCCATTCTTACACTCTGGACCATAAGCAGGAGGAGAAATTATTTGAAGATATCTCATCTGCACTTTCTGAGCTCACTCAACTTCAAGACTACTTGAAGAATACAAATCATGCTGATGAATTAATTGGAAAGCATGCTAATTTGTCTGATTGTAACTATACAGTTAGACAGTATAATGAGCTTGCGACAAAGCTTCAGGGGATGTGCAAATCCATTAGAGTAACACTGGATCAACATGTTTTCCGGGAAGAACTTGAGTTGTGGCCATTATTTGACAGGCATTTTTCTGTAGAGGAGCAGGACAAAATTGTTGGTCAGATAATTGGTACCACAGGTGCAGAGGTGCTTCAATCGATGTTGCCATGGGTAACGTCTGCTCTCACTCTGGAGGAGCAGAACAGGATGATGGACACGTGGAAGCAGGCGACCAAAAACACAATGTTTAGTGAGTGGCTTAATGAATGGTGGGAAGGAACTTTTGCTGCAACGCCACATGCTACAACATCAGAGAGTTGTATATCACTAGGTTTCTGCAATCTTTTATTCGCACTATCAATTTATTTTTTATTTGCTGTTGAATGTGGCACAATTTGTGTGTGAATAAAGCTGCAAACTTGAGACATTCTGCGATGTTTCTTGGAAGTAGCTTTTTATTCTAGCTGGTATTAAAACATTTTAAAGATATATTTTTGTTGTTTTATCTTTTATCTTTTTGTTTAGGTACTGATCTCCATGAAAGTCTGGATCAAAGTGATCATACATTTAAGCCTGGCTGGAAAGATATTTTTCGGATGAATCAAAATGAGCTTGAAGCAGAGATTAGGAAAGTTTCTAGAGATTCAACTCTTGATCCAAGAAGAAAAGCTTACCTTATTCAAAATCTTATGACCAGGTTTGTTCATGCTGTGTAAACTTTCTGCAGTTTTCTGCATTACTATTCTTCTACTCACTCTGATCAACATATTTGATTTTGTTAGCCGCTGGATAGCCGCGCAGCAGAAGTCCCCTCAAGCAAGAACTGGTGACCATTCAAATGGTGGAGACTTACTTGGATGTTCTCCTTCATTTCGAGGCCCAGAGAAACAAGAATTTGGGTGTGAGCATTACAAAAGAAATTGTAAACTACGTGCTACTTGTTGTGGCAAGTTATTTGCATGTAGGTTCTGCCATGATAAAGTCAGTGACCATTCGATGGATAGGTAACTTAGTGTTATTCAGTCATACTCGGTTTTGATTGGACTTTCTATTAACTTGATAGTATTTTAATTCTGTACTTTCAGGAAGGCTACATCTGAAATGATGTGTATGCGCTGTCTGAAAATTCAGCCGGTTGGACCAGTTTGCACGTCTATTTCCTGCGGTGGGTTCTCAATGGCGAAGTACTATTGCAGCATCTGCAAATTTTTTGACGATGAAAGGTATTCAGATTAATTGATGCCAGAAAACATGAAAGAATATTGTGGTTCCTGGTTACGCTTAACCAGGTAGTACATTTCTGGATTTCAAATAGAAATGTGATGTGCATTTTCTATCATTAATATATTCACTTGTTCTTCCAAAATCTATAACTTGCCATCTCTCTTGTAGTTTCTCTAGCTTGGAAATTCAACTTTTTCAACGATTATAATTACAGGGTGCATATGAAGTCAGCTACATGTCTGGAATCGTATACCACAAGAAATATATTCGCATTTTACACTCTCTTCCATTTTAATTGATGGAATAATAATATTGATTGCAATGATAATTGACTGTAAATGACCTTTTTTCCTTTTCATTTATTTTTTAAGCCATGGTGAGAAAGGTATAGGTCTAACTTAGCAAAGCAATTCAATCATTTCAACTCTCCAATGGTCTATAAATTCATGCAAGTAACTGCTTCTGAACTCATCCTTACTGCTTGATTTCCTGCGATGCACTGAATTTATTTCAGGGCTGTTTATCATTGTCCTTTCTGCAATTTATGCCGTGTGGGTACTGGGCTTGGTGCTGACTTCTTTCATTGCATGAAGTGCAATTGTTGCCTGGCAATGAAACTAGCTGACCACAAATGTCGAGAGAAAGGTCTGGAAACAAATTGCCCAATCTGCTGCGACGACATGTTCACTTCAAGTGCAAGTGTCAAAGCTCTTCCTTGCGGCCATTTCATGCATTCAACCTGTTTTCAGGTCTATTTTTTACTGGTTTTGTCTGGTTATTGCCGTTCCTTTCTGTTTCAACTTTTTGCCTGTTGCAGTGATATGGTAAGTACCTTTTTTTTGTGTGCCTGGTACTTAATTCTGTTTGCACTTCATTGTGTCAGGCGTACACTTGTAGTCACTACATCTGCCCAATTTGCAGCAAATCTCTGGGAGACATGTCGGTAAGATTAAAATGATTCATCTTCTCAGTCTGTTCTTCTATGATGCTATTGTAGAGTGCCATCAAGGGAAGTGATGTTTAGAGTTGCACATGGCGTATTAATGAGGAATACTTCCAATATATTGAACATTTTTTTGTTGGTCCTTGAGTGAAATTTATTTTGTTGATCTGATCATAAAAAGTTATGATTACTTACAAGTATTGCCCATTGCCTAATTTCTAGATCTTGTTAACCTCGCTACATCTCTTATCCAGGTATTGAGCATTTTTTGTTGTTGTTCCTATAGTAAAATTATTTTGTTGATCATAAAAATTTATTACAAAAAAAACTAAAAGCGATCAGAACATTGTAGCTTTAGTTTCACTGTATGAAATGCCACTTTTACTCCTATCCCAAAAACTTAAGAATCTTGCAATCGGGGATAGAATCATTTTTTTCAGGGGATCCATTAGTCATTGTAAAATTGATTGAGGATAAATTAGCAGGACACTTTTTTTTTATCACAGTAAAATAACTATTTTGCCCTTCAAAGCAAAATAATGATAAGCTTTTGGTCAGAAGTTCTTGTCTTTTTTTTTAAAATTGCACAGTTAAGTTACGATCATACCCTTAGGAGAAAAAAAGTGAACATGCATAGAGAGACTTCTTTGTCATTTCTATTTTTTAAATAGATAAATAACAGAACTACCATTGAAATCCAAAAAATCTAAGGTTGGTTTCAAGGGTGTTTTCATATTTTCATTCTGTTTTTTTTTTTTTTTTGTAATGTTTGGATTTAGTTAGGGGTTGTCTGATAATTTTAAATAATTAAATATTATAAAAAAAAGTCGTTGATGCGTGCAATGCATGTGCCAACGCGTGATAGCCCCCGCTCTTTTTGGGCGGTGCATGCGGGGCCTTACGATTACCAAAATCCTCCATCTGCGACGGTGTTGAGAGTGGTGAGTCATCCTCTTTCTGGTAGTGTGGCCTGTGCTCACGGTGGAGATCCGGTTGGGCTGAGATGAAGTTTTTTTTCTTTCCTCTCTTTTCTCTCTTATGCCCTTGAAATTCGCGCCATCCCTTTCAAATAACAATTGTATCCTTCAGTTTGTAACTTTATCGATTTTGTCTCATTCTTTTTATTACTATTTATTTTGCATTTGATGATTTTTTAAGTTTAGCTTTTTTTTCAATTTCATCTCTAGACATTTTATTCAATTTGATTTTTGTATTCAATTTGGTTCTCCTGCTTTTGATTGTTTTTTTAATGTGTTTTATACTTATCTTGATTATTTTTTTTTTAATTTCATCCCTTAATATTTTATTGCATTTTTTAAATCCAATTTTGGTTCCCATTATTTTTATTTTTGCTATTTTGTTATACTTTTCTTGATATATCTTTTTTTTCCCTCAACATTTTATTTAATTTAGTTTTTTTTATCCAATTTAGATCCTTATTCTTTCAATTACTTTTTTATATCATTTTTTTTAATTTATTTTGTTTTCTAATTTAGCCACTAATTATTTTATTTCATTTTGTTTTTATACCATGTTTGGTCCATATTTTTGGGTTTAAAATTGTTTTACAGTTAGAAATTCTACTTTGTTATTTTTTCATGATTGTCTTCATACTTGGTAATTCTTGTCTCGTGACTCGGGCCCGATTTAAGTTCAGCTATTTTTTGGGTCATTTATTAAAAATTAATATTTTTTTTTTCAAATTCATCATTTGACATTTGCTTACTAGGACCTTAGCTTCTTTGTTTGTTCTACTTTTCTTTTGTTGAGTTATCCGATTTTATATCCCTGATAACAGGTTAGTTGAGTTAATTCGGGTTGATTCAATTTTTTTTCCTCGATGTTTTTTTTTTTTATGAAATTGATTTTTTTTTCAATTTCATCATTTGACATTAAATTATTGGCCCTTGAGCTTTGTGATTTTTTCACTTTTCTTTCTATTGGGTTATGTTATTTTAAGTGCGGGTTAGTCAAGTTAGCTCAGATTGATTCTGGTTTTCAATATTTATTTATTGAACTCTTTTTTTTCTGCTAGGTTTTTTTTTTGAAAATCTAGTTTTTTTTATTCTAATCATATGTCACAGGTGGCAGGTTGGTCGAGTTAATCCGTGTTGACATGAGTTTTTTTTTCCTTGATTTTTTTTTAAAATTTTATCACTTGATATTAAATTATTGGTCCTTAAGCTTTGTTATTTTTTTGTTTTTTTGGGTTATCTTGGGAGTGAGCTAGTAAAGTTAACACAGATGAGCTCGATTTTGTTTTTGAGCATTGGTCTTTTTTTACTAGGTCCTTTTGAAATTCTATTTTTTTTATCCCAATCTCATATCGCGGGCTAGTCAAGTTTGTCCGGGTTGATTTTGGTTTTCTTTTTCGATGTTATATTTTTTGAAATTGTTTTTTTTTATCCTTTAATATTAGATTATCAGGCCTTGAACTTTGCAATTTCTTTTCGTTTTTTTTCTTTTTGTGAGTTATTTCGATTTCATATCTCATGTTGCGTGCTAATAAAATTAACTCCGGGTTTGCTTGAATTGTCATTGCCTGGGCATTCTTTTTTTACATTAGAAAACATTTGACCCGATCCATGGTGTAGCATGAGCCTATTTAATGATTACTTACAAGCAGTGTCCGTTGCCTCATTGCTAGATCTTATTAACCTGGCTACTCTTCTTCTCCAGGTATTAAAGCTAAATGGTTTGTGTGATCTTTTCTTTACCTTTTTAAAATTCAAATGGAGTTCAGTAAATTATTTAAACGATTCCTGATAACAAATAAAGAAAAAGGGATCATGAGAATTTACATGTTCATAACGCGGTAATGACAGTCTAGAAAAGTTTTTGGTTTCTTTCTTATATTTTTTAAACAATCGTACGAGACTTGGTTTTGTTTGACTAGGTTAGAATTTTGCTTTATTGTTCGAATGAGGGGCCATTGCAGGTTCTTGTCTGTTCATAATATTTGCTTTGTTGGTTGTGATACTTATTTGGTGCTTGATGTGCGGTCCTGTTATTTGAATGAATAGTCCTTTAAAGAATAGTATGGCGGTATGCTTGTTACATGGACTGTTCTGTCTGCTTGCATTTTCCTTGTATTAAACAGAATCTACAAACCAAATCCTTCTAATCCATGTACCAAAAGACTTCTAGAGAGATATGCTTCCCAGCAATCCTCAACTAGCAGGCTGCTAAGAATTAGATATCGCATGCAGGGATCTTTTCAGTTACCCTCTTTATAGTTGCCAAGGAAGCTAGAGGAAATGAATAGATTATAAAATTGAAATTCAGCATTCTAGATATTGTAATCAGATCTGAAAAACACCTGAATTGCCTTAATGGTTCCAGGAGATAACTGAGCTATTCTTTTGGACAAAAAATAAACTTGAAATAATATTTTTCATAAAAATTAACTTCAAAGCCATACCTGTATCTGCATTCTATTGAAGTATGCCATTGAAATTGTAAATGAAAACTTATTTTAGAATGCAGTGGGAATGTTTGTTCATGTCCGTATTATGTACTGAGGATGAAATAATGATGAGGTGCATTAAACGCTTCTGAAGGCTTTGTTCTTTTTGTTCAGGTTTACTTTGGTATGCTTGATGCGCTGTTGGCTTCTGAGGAGCTTCCAGAAGAGTACCGGGATCGCTGTCAGGTAATTATCCGAACTCTCCTTTGAGCATAATCACCCTTCAAGGAATACTAAGACTGATTTCGTTAATGCAGGATATATTGTGCAATGACTGTGACAAGAAGGGCACAGCACCGTTTCACTGGCTATACCACAAGTGTAGGTTTTGTGGATCATACAATACCAGGGTAATTAAGGTTGATTCAACTGATTCAAACTGCTCAACTTCAAACCAGTGAGGGCATATGGCCTTCGCATGTAAGCACTCCTTGGCGCCCAACAATCACATGGGTTTGTAAATGATATGCCATTACAATAGTCAGTTCCATTTTACCATTTTTTTCCTCGGCTGTGTTATTTTCAGCTAGCGGGGGGGCAGGAGCACCCATGTTATGCCGCATGGTTTTTGTTTCTTATTTCACGCTCATTGGCTCGCCCAGGTAAAAGTGTTTCTAAAGAAGTGTATAGGAAAATCGAAATTTTTTTGTTTTGGTTGCTGAGTTTAGCCGAGTTACCTTGTGAAATATTACAGTCCTCGATTTTATAAGCTGTGTTCCGAGCCATGACTGTTGATCTCGATTTCAGTCGCTTAGAAATCTTAGAATGCATATATGGGCACCCTGAGATTTTCTTGAGAAATCCCTTGGGAATGCTTCACATCGGATGTTTGAACTTTTTAGCTATTCGGTGTCGTGTTAGGGAGGGTTGGATGGAATATATGCACTTGATCAAATCACAAGCACCAACAGGTGAAGCATACTTTCTGGCTTGTATCTGCTAAGGAGAATTTGACTCGGCCAGCGCACAACGGCTTAAAGCACCAGTTATACTTGTACCAACCTTACACCTGAAGAATTTGACACGGCCAGTGCATAACTGTGTTTAGTCTCGCTCCAGCTAACCCTTCGTTGTTTAGCGGCTCGTGGGTTGCTAATGATCGAGATTCATCTTTCAATTTTCTCTCTTACCAGAGGGGGGACAAAAAGGAAAAATAATTCTTGTGGTTGCTGAATTGGCCACCCCAACGTTCATCTGGCTCTGAGGTTTATATGGAACAGAGACAAATATGTTTTGCCTTGACCAAAACCAAATAGCACCTAGCTTGGTCAACGCTATTATGTTTTGCTGAATTCATCCCCATTGCGTGTCACCCCGATGCCTTATCCAAACAAGACCTTCATCAATTATGAAATTTCTGTAACCACAAAAATCATCTATAAAAAAAATCATCTGGTAGCATCAAAACTCCAAGGATTCCCTATCTTGTTTTCTATGAAATTACAGAGTTCATTAGCGCATGTTGAAATATATTGCACTCCTAACTCTTGCAATTTTTTTTTTGTTAGAATCGTTTGCTTAGGGATGATGAACTCAAATTTGATTGTTTGAAAATTTGAAAATTTAGCTAAAATTTGAAACGTAGAGTTTAAATCTGTACCCCCCCTTCTCTACGTTAGACGAGTTTTAAGGGTATGTTTGAGATTGTGGTGGACATTGCAGTTCAAAGTATTTTTTACTTATAAATACATCAAAATGATATTTTTTATTTTTTGAAAATAATTTTTGAGATCAGCACATTAAAACTATCTGAAAACATAAAAAAATATTTTTTAAATTTTAAAAAAACACAATTTCAACTGCGTTTTCAAATCATGGAATCATTATCTTGATTGCCAAAGGTGCATACACTTGACTTCACAAGTTGATAAAATTATCAAATTGGCAATTATTGAAGTATGATAATTTTTAATTGTTGATATTTTTTGTAAAGTAAAAACAAGTCAAATTTAAGTTTATTTTTTTATATTAAATTAGTGTATTATTATTGTTGTTATTATTACTGTATTACAACATCAACATGATATAACATGTGCAGGCTAAGAAGCCGCGGAAAAGTTGAGAGTGAATTTTTTTTTTAAAGACAACTTGAGAAGAAGAATAAAACAAATAACATTAACACAAAAAAAAATTTCACTATATATATTCGCCCATCCTTCTTTGTATCTACATAATGAAGGTCAGAGAAGGGTGGATAAAAAAAAGAAGATGCTACCTAAACGATTATTTAACTAGAGTTTTAATGCGAGAAACTAGGTAATCACGAAACGATTGAACCGGAGAAAACTTGCATTCTTTTCACCAAAAGCTTGAAAAAAAAAAACTTCAATAACACATCTATCATTGCTGATTGTTTCTGCTCCCGCTAATTGAGAGTTCATAAATTGTCCATAATTTACAATATGCAAATACATTGCATATTTACTCCAATCTGTATCTCGAGGTTTTTAAGTCATGGAAGTGTATGTTAGCGCCAAAGTTTCATTGATGTGCCAAGAAAAAAAAGAAGAAGCCAGATGCGGGATCCAGCTTGCCTGGACTCAGCCTAGGCGAGTAAGGAGTCTGCTCGCCTGGGCTGGTTCAGCCCAGGCGAGCTGGGTTGCTTGCCTGGTTAGTGTAGGTATTTGAGCATGCTCCAGCCCGGCTACGGAAAAATTCACATTTTTTTATGTATTTTTTATTTTATATATTTTTCTATATATAATCTCATATAGGTTCTTGTTTTCTTTTGCACTCAATCTTATTCTACCGGTCTTCGTGCCAATATTATATTTATCAGACAAGAAATACAGCCCGTTATCTAAACCGATAAAATTTATATATTATTATTTCACAAAAATCTTTCCATACAGCGGGTTATAAATAGGCATGTCACCTTCTGTCTAGCCTTTTTCCTTAAGAAAGGTAAGAGTAAATTGTGTAACAAGAATTTTTTTTTCCCATAAGAATTCAAGGGCTAGAGTAAGGTAAGGGATCTAGGAGTCATATAAAAAAAAGCACCATTCATCTTCTTTATTTTTTTAAACTTGCTTAACAACCTAACACGAAACTTAAATTGATTTAAGTTGTAATATTAATTTAAAATTCTTAAAATAACTTCATATTTTAAGACATGTATATTTTTTAAAACTCTAATCTGCAATATTAATATTATTATAAGAAGTTGAGAATAATTTAAAATTTTAACACACACATTGCACATATTAAGTACACTTACATACAATTTTTAAATATATTTTATCGAGCTTTAATCACTCAATGATGTTTAATTTTGTTTATCAAACTAATCTTGCATTTGTAAATGAGAAGAAAACTCAAAAAACAAGCCATATACCGGTAGATACTATACAGTTTAAAATGTATTTGAGAGTATGGTTGTAATTGTTTTTCAAAGTATTTCTTATTCAGAAATATATCAAAATAATATATTTTTTATTTTTTAAAAATTATTTTTAACATCAACTCATCAAAATAATCTAAAAACACCAAAAAATATTAATTTAAAGTAAAAAAAGTAAAAAAAATTTAAATTTTAAATTTTTTTTAAATTATTTTAAAATGCAAAAATATACAGGCCATAAACGATTTCACTAATCCAACTCCTATTACCTTTTTTTTTTCTTTTTCCTTTTATTTTAAAAAATTAGCGAAGACTTATGAGTGTCAAACTCTTAATCCGAAAGGTGCTATATTAAACGAATAAAGAAAGAAATGGTGGCAAGGGAAGAGATGAATTTAGTTTTGTTATTTTACTTGTTCGAGAAGAAAATGATGTAAAGAGAGATTATAAATATATATTATTCTAGCTGTAAGAGTATTTTCTTGGAAATTAAATTAATAATAATAATAAGATTTTTATAATATTTTCAAAATTTTGAATTGACTGAGTTCGCATGTTATAAAATTATATAATTCTTCACTGGAACGACAGTCAACACGCTGATTTATTTATACCATGGAAAGTAAAAAGAAAAGAAAAAGGGCAAAAAAATCAGGCAGCTGAAAATACGCTAGGACACAAAAAAAAGAAAAAGTAGAAGAAGAAATGAAAGAGAGAAACAGAGAGCAAAAGGGGTCTTCTCTCAAGCCAAACGACTCAAACCTCTCATTCCCCTCTCTCTCCCCGATATAATAATCTGTAAGTTTTCAAAAACCCTAGCTGCTGCTTTGCTCCCTTCAAAAGTATCTGGATCTTGTAGTTTGAATTATTTTTATATTATAATTTGAAACTGGCAATTTCGCTTTTGTTTTCCTCGAGAAAGAAACTAATCAGGGATCCAAAACTTGCTTGAATTCTGTGTTTTTTCTTATTATTATTATTATTAATTAGGTTTTTGCTGATTCAAAGCAGAGTAAATAAATCTCTCTCTCTCTCGTGACAGTTTTTACATTTAATTTTTAGAGGAGAAGAAAAGACCGTCTGAAGAGAGGAATTGGGAAGAGAGATGGGTTCGAAGAAGACAGACATTACATCAGCACCGCCGGTACTTCGAAGAGATCCATATGAAGTATTGTCGGTATCAAGGGATTCTACCGATCAGGAGATTAAAACTGCTTATAGAAAACTTGCTCTCAAGTAAGTTCTTTCTTTATTGCTGCTTTACTATTGATTTTTTTTTTTTTTTTGGGGGGGGGGGGTTGCGTGTTGTATCCGACTTCTTTTTGCTCATGGGCTCTGCTAGTTTTCGATTTCAGAGTTTAAGTTTGTTTCCTTATTGCTCTTATTTATTAGCTGAATCGGGTTTCATTGATCAGCTCTTTACAATTTTACTCGATTGAATTTGTTGTCGGGTCAGTGCTCGTATCCCTTGATTAAGTGAGAAATTTGGAATTAGTACTTGGAAACTGATTTATAAACAGTGCAATCTCAGCTGTTTTTGGATAGATAGCATGTCAATGAGCTGGAATTTTATTTTAAGCATGTGAATAGCTTGAATAATCTTGTGAGTATGATGCACTTGCTTTGTTTGCGGACTGTCTGGTGTACTGCGGGAGTTATTATGTTCCCATCTGTGTTCTACTTATATTCTTATGCTATCATCCAAAACGGGCTTGGTAGATGCAGACCATCAATTTGATTAAAAGTGGAAAATTGAGGTCAATGAATTTGATGAAATTGCTCGCACTTCGGTAGGGTGTAAGTAGAAGGCTGGGAAGGTAATGGAAGCTTTGGTTCCTTCTGTCTAATTAAGGAAATGGAAGCTTCAGTTCAAGAAGAAAAAATTCTTTGAAAAAGTTTCCTTGCTTCCTTTTTTTTAACCCTAGGATGCATAGCCCTTCTCCAAACCAGTTTCTTCCTTTGATTTTTTCATCCCAGCAAATGAACCAATTTACAGATGTTCCTCTTCTTCTTCTTATTATTATTATTATCTTCTACTAAATGGAGTACAAGGCTGTTTTTAACGGTAAAATGTTTGGGTTTAGAAATTGCACATTTTGGAACTGGATGTTATGTTTTCCAGATATGTTCAAAATTGAGTTGCAATCATTTGCCATTTCGAAGCCATATATCCACATGACATAAACAAAATAAAATGATAATACACAAGTCCTTTGCCATCAGTTTTGTTATTGCTTTTTCCTTTTCTTTTGTCTTTTATGCTCTATAAAATGTAATAATGAAAACATGAATTGGATAATAAAGAGAATTTAGCTATTTCACCATCAAATCCTTTCTTATTATTCTCTTTGTAGATAAGTGAAGTTATTTTTTTTGGCAAATTCCTTGTATTCTTCTCTTTTGCATGATCTTTCATGCTCATTGTATAACATCCTGTTTTTGTTGTGGGGTAATCATTTGTTCAATGACAAGGTTGTTGGTCAATTTTTATGTCAATTTGTGTACAAGCTTATGGTCGCTAAGAAATAAGTTTTGGACAGATATCATCCAGATAAAAATGCCAGTAATCCTGAAGCTTCAGAACTTTTCAAGGAGGTTGCATATTCCTACAGTATACTCTCTGACCCTGAGAAGAGAAGGCAATATGACAGTGATGGGTTTGAGGTGCCTTTTCCCAGATATCTCTCATTCTCTCTTGCTCCCTCTCTGTAATTCCATATTACATTTTTAATGTACGATGTTTAGTGCTCCATTGTTGTGAAAAATGATACTGGATGGTGTAGCTTGAGGGTCTATTTTGTGCAGTTTGCTGGAATTTCCCTTTGGGAGTTATAAAAGACAGCAATCAGGATATCTATGGCACACTTAATAAAGTGTTGAAAGTACCAAAAATCTGAATGGCCAGTGAAACATAAAAGATAATATAAATAGAGGTGTAGCACCTTGACAATTAAACTTAGTAATAGCTTTCTTTTGGCCATGTTTTTGCTGTTCCACATTCTGTCTGTCTGGTTATGAGGAATGTCGGGGCATTCATTTACTGTCTTTCTAATTCTGAATAGTTGCAGTTTTTTTAATACATAATGTCACATGTTGGCCCTCTCTAGAGTTAAGTTATTAATTGTCAATTCATAGAAGCTGGAATGACTTTTGATCTTATTTCCTTTCTTCTCTTCATGTTTGCAAATTATATGTTTTATCAATGACACATCCTAATTTTTTGGACTTCTATAATTATTTCTAATCAGGCTTTGGATGTTGAAAGCATGGACATGGAAATTGATTTGTCTAATCTGGGAACTGTCAATACAGTGTTTGCTGCATTATTCAGGTGATTTGAGTTGGAAGTATTTGGATTTTTTTTTAAGGAAACTTTTTTTTAAATTTCTTATTTGGTTGTTTATAGCAAGCTCGGTGTCCCTATCAAGACTACAATTTCTGCTAATGTTCTTGAAGAAGCTCTTAATGGAACTGTCACAGTCAGACCCCTCCCTGTCGGTACATCAGTTAGTGGGAAGGTACTTGCTATGTTTATGACTGATATAAGTTATAATTATACTCTTTCTTTTTTGTTGATGTATTTGATCTTAATTGCAGGTGGAAAAGCAATGTGCCCACTTCTTTGGTGTAACCATAAATGAGCAACAAGCTGAGGCAGGGATTGTTGTAAGAGTAACTTCAACAACACAAAGCAAATTTAAGGTTGTTTGAGTTCCAAGTGCGGTGAATATGAGGAGTTTTTTGGCCCCACACCCCACCACTTTATATCTCCTTCCACCACTTTCCTTTTATGCGAATATAACAGCTTTGTATTGCATTTCTGATTTACAGTTGCTATATTTTGAACAAGATGCCAATGGTGGCTATGGTTTGGCCTTACAGGTGCTATTCCTTTCTTACACTCCTGTATGCTTATAGCTTATTCTTTCTTGAAGGAAAAACTTTCTTTAAAGTTGTGGACTGACAAAATCATGGATGAAAGCTTAATAACTTTTGTGTTGTTTTAGCTTATTGCTATATTTTCTCCATAAAGTATGCGTGGAACAAAGTTCTGTACCTTTATTGATGTTGTGGCAACATTTTGTATGCTTATTGCCATATCCTTATTGGCTTGCAACTTTGGATGACAGTGTTGCGTATTCTTATGATTAGGGCTTGTTGTTAAGACTTTTTTTCCAATCAGTTTCTACCTGTTAAGCCATCCATGCTCTTCTGTATCACTACAACCTGAATCCCACATTCCAACCACTTAAAAGGCACCCTTTTAGGTTTTGAATCTTAATATATGCAATCATAATAATATAATATTGTAGTTTCAGGCAGCAAATGTTAATATTCCAATCCTTTTTCACCATTACATGCACCAAAATGGATTATACATTGTCATACCAACAAATAGTAAAGAATTTATCAAGTTAGACAGAACGAGAGGTTGTACCAACTATAGGATTGTTCTCTGTTATATAGATCTTCTTGGTTACTGATATGTGGTGTTGCTGACCTGTAATGGTGGATCAATGTGGAGGCTTTTAATTAATGACTCATATTTACTTGATTTTATGGTGGTGAAGGTGGCTCTTTAAAATGTATATGTTGAGCTTTATAAAGCTTTGAGACTGTCGACGTATATTACGAGTCACCATGAGAAAATCACAGGAATTGGATTTAATGGATTATTGGATTACTGGAGCTCTCGGGCAAGGTGACTCGTTGCTGAATTTAATGGATTATCTTTTCCCTTAACATGTATTCTTTTTGGCTATTAGTGAGGAAAAAGAATATGCCAAAAGAGTGCCTCCCATTTGTGTATACCACAAGTATTCCTTGGAAGCTAAAAGTGTTATCCTTACGATTTAGGTCATCTGCTAGC
>Ga0307510_10002347_pt1 | contig 21390 bp, 10 predicted proteins | sample 12_EM_MG_FD_207224 | JGI IMG/M metagenome (GOLD analysis project Ga0307510, IMG submission 207224) | Populus trichocarpa ectomycorrhiza microbial communities from riparian zone in the Pacific Northwest, United States - 12_EM | ecosystem: Host-associated > Plants > Roots > Unclassified | place... | reverse complement strand
CGGATCGGCAGCGTGTCTTGCATTATAAAAGAAAAGCTCATAGCCTGCATGCAGAAACATTTGAGCTGTGACCTCTACTGTTTCAGCACTTTTTATATGGGTCATAGCCACCCAAATAAATTTCAGGAAACAGATCTGTACCAGCCCTGCTTCTGTATCATTTCAATTATTATCGTTCCATGTAGTCCTAAGTTTTTTAAAAAAAGTTTTAGATTAGACAAATTAATCTAATCTAAATGATAAATAAAAGAAAGAGTAATATTTTAACCTGAAATGAGTCACCCACCTTAAATAAGTTTTAATTTTTCTTAAAATTCAATTAATTATCAAATTCCATGTATTAGTTTTAAGAACATATAACTATATGTACGAAAGGAAATATTGAGTTTTTCTATACACCCATTTTTGTTAGGGTCCTCACTTGACCAATATTGAAATTAAATTTAAAATACCTTTCTTTATGATCATGGATTAAATCATAAATATATCATCTTATAGGATTTGAACGCGTGAAATTCGATGGATTGGACAAGTATTCTTCGTTAAGCCAAACCAACTTCCCATTTTAGGACTCCATCTAGCTAATTATACATGATGTGTCTATCACAATATTAATAATTTGTAGAACCTAATTATAATTTTCCCTTCATGATCTTGTTCGTGTTAAGTTTGCTTCATTTCATCAAATCTTGATCATTAGCAAGCTCACACAGCATCGATCTGTTCTCAGATACTGATCATCATCTATATTTTACAAGTAGTGTTAGTGATCTAACCCAGAATTTCATTTCACAAATCTTTGTCAAACATGATTGTTTATATATATATATAAACATGATTCATCGATTGATCAGAAATAATCACATAGAAGGATACTCTCTGTGCGTGTTTATATTTATATATCTATGAATTTAAGAGGAGAAATCACTTTTTTATGATCTAAACTTTTAAGGGTTTTTTTCTTTTCTTTTCTGGTTCTGCGCATATGTATGACTGGTGATTTTGTACTTCCCACACTCTGTAGACATAATTTTGGTTTTTCACTGCAAGAATAATATTCCACTCCAAGCTCCATCACATTTGCTTTATTCCCATCAGTCGAAAACACAGCATCATTCGTCAGCTTCGTCTCCAATTAACAATATCATATTGAGAAAATTGTAAAATTTTTCTCCCTTTATGGATGAGTTTCCTTTCCAAATTTCTCCCTTGTTAGATCCACAGCTCTTGTATGGCTTCTTTAATCTAGAAATTAACTCTAATAGTGTATATTTATCACAGTACATCATGACATACATGCTGCCATGTGTTGTTTATCGCAGTGAAAGGTTCGAAAACAATTGACATAAACAAATGGGATGCGTGCTGGGAAATTAAAGAAAAAAAAAATACATAGATAACCAGATCAGATTTGTTTCTTTATATATATATATATATATATATATACAGAGAGAGAGAGAGAGAGAGAGAGAGAGAGAGATTGTGCACAAGGCAACAGCCATGAACCAAACCAGAAGCAGCTATATTTGCTCATGAATTGAGGAGGAGTGATGCTTGCATGCACTGCAAAAAGTGTCGATGGAGTCTGGATTTAAGATACAGTACTGCCACTACTGCTCTCTGCAATCTTCCTGGAATAATTTGCAGTTGAGAATATTATAAAGTGGTTTTGAATCAATTTAATTATTGGATTTTGGATATTAGTATTTTAGTGGAGGTGGCGGTGATGGGAGAGGAGGGGATGAAGCGATCACCAAACGGAGGCGGAGGATTTTAATACACGGGAGGTGGAAAGGGTTAGTTGGACATGGTGATGCTCGATGAGCTAGTGACAGCCACAAAATAATGGAGGCATATTTGGATCGAGTTGGTTGTGTGACATTAATTAATTAATTTATTTTATTGGTAGAGAAAAAAAATAATTTAATAATTTCTTAAGAAAAAAAAAAATCAGCATGAAATTGACTAAAAAAATAGCTTATCCTCATCTGATGTCAACGAGTTAAAACATAGTTCTTTGGGAATTCTGTAAGCGTATAAAAAAGCCTTTTACCATGAACTGCTCCTACTTTATTTTTAAGATATAGTATTTAACATCAGTTGTCATTCACATGTTTCTGATTTATTTGCTTACAGCATTATACTTGCATGTAACATGTCGGAATATTATATGGTTATGTTTGATTATATATATTTTATTTTATACTAAATTAAAACTATAGTATTTTAATAATAAAAAAATAACAAGCATGTGTAATCCTTCTTGTTCTTATTGCAGGACCTTCTTTGAGATGTTGTGAATTGATTAATATGAAAAATAATGTCATATTAATCAATTATTATTTCTTATTACCTTAATCATTCTATACCATAGATAATTTATGTATAGGACATTAGCCTTTACTAGCCCATAGAAACTGTTTCTATGATAGAAAGAAAAAAAAATAATTCAATTATTATATACTGAATAATGATGATAATAATAATTATGATTTTAAAAGTGTGGTTTTAGTTCTTGTTTAAAATAATTTTTTTTTAGAAATATATTAAAATAATATTTATTTTTAACATCAGCACATAAAAATAATTCAAAAACACTAAAAAATTAATTCAAAACAAAATAAAAAAATTTAATAAAAAATCAGTTCAACTACGATTTCAAACAACACAAACCTCTTTTATAAAAAAGTTAAAAAAATAGTGTTTGATAAGAGGAATAAATATGGAAAATGACAGTTGAGATAGAGAGAAAGAAAAAAAAAAGATAAAGATAAATAATTATATTATTTGATTGACAAGGAGAGAGAATGAACAATGAGATTTAATTTATTAAAATTTTAAAAAATGAAAATTGCAAAAATAAATAAATAAAAATCAATCCATATAAATTAGAAGGAATGAAAATAAAAAATAAAAATAATATTCTCATATTGTTAGATTTTCAATACAAACTAATAAAATCTCTTTTCAATACAAGCTAAATAACTATTCTTTATATTTACTTATAATTACCTTTCCCTACCAATTATCTTCTTTTTCTTTATTAATTTGTAATTCAGATAAACTCAAATTAATGTTTGAACATTAAAATTAAATTTTTTTCTTATAGGATATTAGACGTCCTAATTATCTTCCTAATTATAGTTGGGCAATTAATCTTTAAATTATTTTTAATTAAAATTTAAGATGAATCACATCGAGGACTAGTAATTATAATAATAATATTTGTTTTAATTTAATTTAGTATCCGGTACCTTCTGCTTTTCAAAATATTTTTTACTTGACAAGTATTAAGCTAATATATTTTTTTAATTTTTTTAATAATTTTAATATAAATTTTTTAAAAATATATAAAATAAAATTATTTAAATTTTCAATTAAAAATACTTTCAAAAATAATTTTATATACTTTTGAAAAATCAGACACAATTAACTACTTTAGTTTTATATACTTTTTAACAATAACAATATTCAACTTGGGGGCCATACCCATTCATTCAACACAAACAAAATTTGTTGGCTCCACCGACCCATCCACTTCCAAAATTACAATTTGCCATTTCCATGTCCCATTAAACGACAGCGTTTAACTCAAAAATTTCTTCACTCATCCCCACAAGTTTTGAATATCACTCGTCGATTAGAGAAAAAGCCCTACAAAAGATAACAAGTCAAACACATACTCACCGTACACGTGTCCAAAGAAACAAAACCGCATCCCTTTCGGACTCCTTACCGCCAAATTCCACTCCTATCACTTCCCAATTTAAATACCCAAACCACCCCTGCTCTTTAACCCTCATCCAACGACCAGTAACTACCCGTACACCTTAACTCAATCTCAACCGTTGAGTTAACACTTTCAAGTTTATCCGTTCGATTACTCTCTCACTCATCTCACCCTCCATTTAATCTCAAAAAGAAATTCAAAATCTCGCTAGGGGGCGAGAGAGAGAGAGGGAGAAACCGAGGAAGAAACCACAGAAAAAACCCTTAAGCTCCCTGATTAGCTTTTCATAAACAGTAATTACTGAGTTTAATTGAGAGCTAAAAACTCTACTTCTTTTGGGTTTTTTCTTTTAAATTTCCTTTTATATATATAAAAAAATAAGAAACGAAGAGAGAGTTAGAGTTAGTTGCTGTGCAGATTTTTTTACTTTTACTTTTTTTGTGTTTGCGGAAGGAGGGATTTTGTTGTTCTGATTTTTGATGGAACAGAGTGAAACGGTGACGGAATACACGCCAAAGAAATTGGCGCCACAGAAATTGGATTTCACGGCGCCGATTTGTAGAACTGCGCCGGCGAATGTCCCATCCCAGACACAGCAAGTGCAGGTGAATTTGCAGACACAAACTCCTCCGAGGCCGGAAATGCTTCCCCCTCCATATCAGGAACGGCCGGTGTCGCAGCATGAGGCGGTGGCGGTGGCGGTGGCGCAGCGGATACCGCACCCGGTGCATAAGATTTCGGCAATGCCGCGGGGGTGAGTTTTGAAAAATAAAAATTGAAACAGCGGATTTTGTTTGTTTTGGTTTTAGTGTAATTATTTATAATATTTAGCATTAAATTGGGACATTTTTAAAAATTATAATTTTTTTATATATATAAGAAATCATTTTTTTTTTAATTTTTGATAAATTAAAAAGTATAGTGTCATTTGTGGATTAAATATATTATAATAGGACTCTGTACATTAAATATAATGAGATTCAAGATGAACTGTGTTTTTTTTTTTTTTTAATTATTGTTGTTAAAATTGCTAACTTGGCAAATAATTTGTGTGAAATTCCTCTTTCAGCAAGCAAGACTCCCCTGGATCACGGCTGGCGAATGATGGCACTCCTAAGAAACCAAAGCAATGTAATTGTAAAAATTCGATGTGCTTGAAATTGTAAGTGCTAGTGGGCTTTCTTTAGTATGAAAGATTATTTATTTGTGGTTTAATGTGAATTTTAAAATGTTCTGTGGGGGAGATGGCATGTTATCCTTCCATAGATTGCATTGAAATGCCATTATGATTTTATTTTTCGGGGATATCATTAGCATGAGAGTCATGATTACCTCAATTTTTTTCATTACTGATCATTTTTCTTTCTGTTCAAGAAGTCCTGAGGGTGGGAACTGGAATTTTCTTTGACCTCTGTTAACTAATCCCATCTCTTGTTCTTTTAAGTTGTGGAATATCTCGTCATGATGTAGGTGAGTATAGTGTTGATTTCATGTGATTGTTTTTTTTCCATGTGTATCTAGGAATTGGTGAAGTTGATTGAATGAAGTTGTGAGTTCTGTTTCCCTTACTGTATGATTTAGCAGAAGTACAATTTGTTGGGTTTTGCATTGAATTTTTAAGTAATTAGATGTGCAATTTTAATTTTGTAATGGATCATTATTTTTCCCAAAATCTTCCTTTTCATGATTAACAAGCAACTTCCTGGACCTTTTAGGTATTGCGAGTGCTTTGCTGCTGGAATTCATTGTAATGGTTGCAACTGTTTAAATTGTCGTAATAATGTTGAAAATGAAAAAGAGAGGAAAGAGGCAGTTGAAACAACCCTTCAGCGTAATCCAAATGCTTTTAGACCAAAGATTGCTAGCAGTCCGCATGGATCTCGGGATACTACGGTATATATGTATTTTGTATGCTTCGCATTTTGAATGATAATGTTTGACATCTGATGATATTTTCTGATTTGATTGTTTTGAACTTTCCTAAATAATTCTATATGCGTACTACAGGCATCATTTATTTGAATCCAATGGCTGGGCATGAGTAATTCGTTTTGAGTTTGAGCACCGTCCATTCCATTTGAATTTTATTTGGCATAAGCGCATAGATCATTCTTATCAAAGCCTGCTCCCTTTGTACAATCTGCATTGTTTCTATTTTCACCCTTTCTTTTCCATGAAGTAAGGTTCATTGGCAAAGAAATGTTTTCTGTGACTGCTATAGGCTAAAGATTGAACTAGAAGAGATTCATGTATTAGTTCTTAGATCAAAATGAACTTCTTATTTTTGTTTAAAAATTGAATTTTTATTTTTCAGCTATGGTTTCTATTCTCATTATGGCTTGCAATCCATCTAAAACTTTCCAAATGTTTTTTTTTTTAAATCCAGGAAGATGCACAGGAAGTTCAAATGTTGGGAAAACACAATAAAGGATGTAATTGCAAGAGATCAGGGTGCCTCAAGAAGTATTGTGAGTGCTTCCAAGGAAATATCTTCTGCTCTGAGAATTGTAAATGCTTGGAATGCAAGAATTTCGAAGGTAGTGATGAAAGAAGGGCTCTCTTTCATGGCAGTCCTCATGCCACAGCTTATGCGCAACAGGCAACGAATGCAGCAATTAGTGGGGCCATCGGATCATCTGGCTATGGGACCACTTTGGCATCCAAGAAAAGGAAAAGTGAGGAACTGTTTGGCATAGCAACCAAGGATCAGCCTGCTCACAGTACTGCGAAATTCTCACAGGTTACTTTCATAATGTTCATAGATATGAGAGATCTACTTCATTCTTATAATGTTTCACTCTTTATGTTTAACTGTTGAAACATAATACGAATGGGAAAATGAAATGTATACAAACATATGAACTAAATTTTCTTACAAACTGATGTGCTAACTGATAAATGCAGGCCCCACAAATATTAAATGTTTGGTTAAGAATGAAAAGAGTAATTGCCAGGCTGTTTTGTATGAAAATTTTGTATGTATAGAATTGCTTTTTTGGATTACTTCATAATCAATCCACCATTGATAGCCGTACTCCTATATTAGGGGTGTTGCTTCAATGAAAACAAACTCTTTGCCCGTCAAATATTGGCTGCCATGTTTTTTGTTCCTGTAATTTATTGCTTCAAAATACTTGTTTAGTACTTTTGGATTTCAAGAATAGCTATGCTAACAGTCTGAATGTTCTTTGAGAAGGAAAAAGCTTACACATTTTAGCTCATCTTTAACATTGATAAATATAGAATTTATTTATTTATAATCTCATTTCTTCCCAGTTCAAAATAGTAACTTGATGTTCTTTCATCTTTTTCCTTTATTAATTTTTTATTTTATTTTCCACTAGGGAAATACACTGAGGAATTCTGCTGCCTTTTCATCTCCATTATCTGTCCCTGTTTCTCGCACTGCTAATGGGGCAGTATTGGGATCAACAAAACCCACATACAGGTAACACCTTTTCTGTAATTCTCCTGCACAATGTTAATGAAACTTTTCTCCTTTTTTTTTCTATCAATTCAAGAACCGAGAACTGATTAGCTCACATCCACATGAGTGAAGGTCCCCATTGGCAGGTGTACTCAAACCACAGTTTGTGAAGGAGATATGCACCCTCTTGGTCGCGATTTCAGGAAAAGCAACAGAGGCACTTGCAGGTTTTCCTTTGCCTAAAGAAAAAAATGTGCCTGTTTCTCTGCATTTTATTTATAGCTATGTTTCCAGGAGTTTCTAGTTTTTTTTGTGTCAATCAGTACACAGAAAACTTTAGAATAATATGTTGCCTGATTATGTTGTTGTTTAAAGATATCTGGAAACATATCAACTGTGCTGCCAAGGGAAAAAAAAAACTATTACCTACAATTATCATGAAATACCTATTTCATATAATTTTGTTTCCAAGTCCAGTTACTTGATGAGATCCACGCTGAAGTATATTTTTTTTATTAGATTGATGGAAATTCAATTTCTATCATTAAGTGGTGAAGAGGTAGTAGTTGGAGGGACAGGGTTGTAGAGCTATCTGGGACTAAAGAGAGAAGATTTAGCTGAGGAGAGGGAACAATACCCCCACCCCATGCAACAATTTGAATAGCACAGCATCAGTCATCACATGCTATAACATCTGATATTTTAGCCATTTATTAAGGTCTTGAGCTTGATATTTAGCATTTATTTCCTCAAGCACCGTTGCCTTTGGAATTCTATTGGTTAGTTAATGAAAATATATTTTTCTTCACGTTTCTATTTATTTCTCATTGAAAAATGTTACCAGATAAGTTTGCTAGAAAATTGGTTAGTGTGAGCATCTGGGAGATGTCAGATGGTTATCTGTTTCTTTGTGACATAAGATATTTGATTCACTCTCAATCATTAACTGATCATTTCCAGGAAAAGTAGGAAAAATGGATACACAGTCCGAGAGAGAGAATATTGAAACTTATTCTGCTTCTCCCACTCAAGAGAAGGAAAGTAGTCTAAAAGGATGGAATGCCATAGAACACATGCCTGATGACTGTCTAAATGGGAACAAAGCAGAAAAAGATGGAAGCATTGATTCAGGTGATGTTGAGAATGCCAGGCCATCCTCCCCTGATATTGATTTGATGTGCCATGAAGAGGAGATGATGTTTATGGAAATGGGGTCCCCAATTGGAGTGGCACGGCTTTGTCAAAGCAAAACTCAGAAACCAGATGATGGATATGAGTGCTCACAGCTCCACGCAGAGCAGGAAAAGATCATCTTGACCAGTTTCCTCGATATTCTTAATACAGTGAGCACTTACGGTAGCATAAAAGTATGCCAATCAGGTATTTCCTGCGTACTGAAAAAACCATGCATAACGTGTTCAGCTGCTGCATTAAATCTGCTAAGATTCTCACATAATTAAACCTTTCCCAAAAGACTGGTTAATTTGGCTCTTTCATGAAAGAGGCATTCTCCAATTTATGCTTGCTGTTCAAGCAGTTAGTTAATATTTATGATATTCAAGATGGTTTGATGTCCTAGCTTTGGTCATTGGATGACGGTGTTGATGAAGCCTATTATTGCAGACTGCTGGTGCAATGATGAAAGAAAAGGCAATTAAAGATGAAAACTACTTTTGGAAACTCTTGAACCACTTTTTCTTGTTTTCAAAGTTCCAAAAATGGGTTGTCAGTTTTTATTTTCTTTAAGAACCAAAACAAGCAAGTTTTATATATTTTTGAAAAACAAGAAATCAAAACTGCAAATGATACCAAACCGCCCCAAATTACTCAATTGTAGCTCTCAAGCAATTCTCCCTCTGTGTATGTGAGAGAGAGAGACAGAGCTGATTGTCACTTTCACCAAGCATGGTGAAGAGATTTGATCTTTTTTGGTTGCTATTGAGCTCTTGTCAGGCACTGAAATTCACAAGTGATCTATGAGAAATGATCCTTCCTCTTTAACTTTCTGAAATAATGTTTTCTTCTTTGACCAAATGTGAAACAGGAAACCAAAAAGAACCTGCTGTGAGAGACACTGTAAAAACTGGAATTGAAACGGTAAATCACAGAAATGGATATCATAACAGAGGCGCAGCTACTCTTGTTTTGAATGGCGATCCTCCCAATAAAGCAGCATCACCAATTCAAAAAGGGCTCACAGAAAGAAGCACCATAAAAGCTGGAATTCAAATGGGTAACCATAAGGCTCATCATAGTAATGGCACTACGCAGTCTCCTGTTATCGCAAATCTTGCTTCCACTGTTCTTCCTATAAAGGCTGCATCCCTTGTTCAACAAGAATCTGTAGAGAGAGGCACCAAAACAGCCAGAAATGATATAGGAAATCGCAGTGGATATGATAATGGCACCGTGAAATCTCTTGTTCTAGCACCTTCTGCTTCTAATACTGATCTACCAGTAAAAGCTGCATCACCTGTTGAAAATCGAAAGAGAAACCCAGCAGGTAAGAGTTGCAGTTAAGGAGGGAAAAGTACTTTGAAGCATTACCAATTCTCTTTGCAATGTAGGAATGATATCCCACTGTTTTTTATTGAGTTAGTTAGAAGCTCACCTAGCATTTGAAACATTCTTGAGTACAGATTAGAAGATACGTATTTCTCCTTGTTTTATGCTATCACCTGGTATATGTAGTGATACTTGTAAATGATAAAGTATTTCTGTCTCTCATGGCAATTTGGCTGTGCACATTAGTTCACATCAATTTGTAAACTCATTCTTCGATCTAATGCTGCATTGCATTTTTCAGCTTTCTTGTCTTTACTAGTAGAAGTTGATGTGTTTTCCCCTCCTGGCATTCATTGGAATAGATCAGCTAAAGGGTGATCGTTTTGTAAGCCCTTGATTTGGACGACCCAAAAAACTAGTATGCTCCTTGAAAAGGAAGTCATCGAGGAGCCCAATTGACTCGTTAAGCAATAGTGCTAGTGAAATTATCTAAACCCAGCCCCATGCTTAAACAAATAAATCTGTTAATTATTATTATTCTGTAGGCCAATGTTCCTGGAAAGACCTCTAAGCCTCAACATTGAATCCATATGAAACCATGACATCTTAACTGGGTCTTGGAGCCTAAAGGAACAAAGTAGAGCAGAGCTTTTTCATGTGGACATCAACTCCTTCAAGTCTATTCTGAGTTCCGACCATTCAAATGCTAACTAGTATGTATGGCGCAGTTTTGACTTTCGAACATCACATCTCTTTCTACGCGAAACCTGCATCTCGCACGTGCAAAACAAGAAACTCCACCCGTGTGTAGACTCAACTGAACTCCCTTGTTTAAGAACATGCCCGCCGCCAAAACAAGAAACTAACCACAATACCAGACACAGACACAAATTGTAAGAAAAGCGAAGAGTGAGGTCAAAATGGAAACAAGAAGAAGAAGAAGGAGAAGAAGAAGAAGCTGTTTTTGTTGTTAATGCTGAGAAGCTGAGGTTCGAATTCCTTCAAGTCCTGCGTGGCAGAAGAACTGCTGAAGGTTACTAATCTAAACCAAACCCTACATATCTCACTGTTGTTGTAAGATAAGAAGCTTCGCCCATTGTGGGTGTACGAATGATGGTTTGTTTTGAAGGGGTTTGTCCATGATGTTTTTTATTGGTTTTAATATGCTTAATTTTCTTGAAATAAGGTTTGGTTTTCAGTTCCATTGCTTGTGGAACCTGCAAAGCCAATGAAGGATCCCTTGTTTCAAAAGAGAATCCACGACCAACTTTCAGTGAGGTTAGATTGGGGTCTGTCTCTCCTTTTTAGCAATTTTTTTTTTTTTTTGAAATGATCATTGGTACGAGGATAAAGAAAAACGTTTAGAGTTTGTTGATGAGTTGTTTTGTTGATAGGCAATGAAGTCTTGTCTGAAAGTAGAGATTGAAAATTCCTAGAGCTTGATCAAAGAGGAGAATCTTTATTTGACTATTGAGGTAAATCTTGCATGAATTGCTATATAATTTTGTTTCTATATTGTTAATCTTGCAGTACATTGGGTAATTTATTTAGTTTTTGAAATGGGTTTGATGCATGGGAGAAGTATGTTATTATTGTGTTGAGGTTATTGATAGGCAAGAGAGCACAGGCGTTTGCCGGTGCTGTTTTTGAGAATGAAAGGGAACTAAGAAAGAAAATGTGCTGTTGTTTTTCTACATAGCACATATAAGTGGAAAGAGTGGTTGCAACTATTGCTCGAGGTATTTAATTGGTCCAAGTTTGTAAAATAGAAGATTTTATATTAGATTTTTTACTCCCACTCGACTTGAACCCGATTATGCTTAAACCAAACCCGATCTAATTGAGTTTCGAATATCTGTTGGGTATCTATTAGATATCCATATTCGAACCTAAAACTAGAATCATAGAATGTGTCGTGCATTTGATAAATCTTACAAAAAATTAGATGGATCATCTTTTCATCAAATGATTCAAACATAGCAATTTAAAATTCATTCAAATTTGCATTGATGATATAGATTAACAATAGAAATAGACAATAAATATTCAGACAATAATATACTAATTGAGAGGGAGTGCATTTCAACTACCAGATAAAAGAAGTAGCAAATACACCTTTTAAACAATAAAAGGAGAACATTTAGCAACAAATTCTTTAAGTAAAACAGGTTCAATTCCAAGAAAATATTTTCTAATGACCACAAGTGTTTAACAAAGGTACTTGTTTCTTTGAAAAAATCTACAACCTATATAATTTCCCAATAAATAACCTTAAATATCATGAGATTGCATTTTCTATTAATATCATGTATTATATCTCATTTGTTATCATACAATTGAACATCAAACTAAAACTCTAACTCATACCCATCCACTTGATCCAACATTAGTGATATGGTGTGCATGAATAAAAATACATATGAGAAGTAAAATATTATATCAAACATTCCAAATTGAGATTTCATTTCCTTTATGGCAATAATTATTTTTATAGTATAAACTCCAAGCCTCCTTCACTACAATCAAAATCATTAAATATAGTGGCATAATTATTACAATTTAATGTTGTTCCATCTAAAATCAATGCATACAATAAAAGTTAGGAATATGTTCCAATAAATTGTTAAAATGCATATAACCATAATAAAACATAAATATTTATTAATTTACCTCGAGCTTTAATATACAATAACCAATTTTATATTGTAGATACAAGGATAACTAATAAATCTCTAGCAATGAATTGTAGGATTGTGTATCTGCCACCTTGAACTTTCCACCATGTCAGATTATCAAAATCATCTTTTCTTCGCAAAACATCATCTAAATAATGATCCAATTTATTCAAAGCATGTGAACTTTTTGTTCTTTTCATTTGCATCATATAGCTATCAAATTTAGCCAAATCATAACTTAAATCTACAGAGCTAACATCTAAATGTTGAGTCATATATGATTGAAGATCACCTTCTTTTGCCTTGAAGCATAAAAACCCACCAAATCATAACAAAGACGATGAATCTTATCCTCATGCTTTGCATGTTCACTCCCGTGTACTTTAGGAAGATAACATTTAATCAAAGTCATTTTATATTGTGGATCAAGTACATCTGCAACTCCTATTAGACCATGAATGTTATCCTAATACTTATAATTTTTTTTCCAACATTTTGATTGTCATGTTTGATATTTCTTCAATATGATAAGAAATCTAATTTTACAATGTCAATCTAATCAAAGAAATATTAGGAAAGTATAGATTAGTCGTAGGATACATAATCATGAAAAACATTTATGACCTTATAAAATATCTTCAACTGATCACAGATTAAATTTGCAAACTCCCAATCAAATTCACTTGGAAAATTATTATATTGGGTTTCTGATTGCTTAAGTCGAGAAAATACATTTTTATAAATCAAAAGGTCTTAACCATTAAATATATTGAATTCCACCTTATTGGATAATAAAAAATCAGCTTTTTAGTTATAGGAATACAAACATGACAAATATTTTCCTCAAACTTTTCTTCTCTCTTAAGTGAAGTTGTCCAATAAAGTACACTTTCTTTGATTATTTCAATCCCCCTATTAATTATTCCCAACCTGTCTTTCACTATCAAGTTCAAAATATGAGCATAACACCTCGTATGAATAGAATCACTATTCAATATCAATGAACTAGCTTATAATTTATCTTTAAAATCATATAACAATGCATCATTAGTTGAGAAATTATCTAATGTAATAATTGGCAAGTTAATATCAACATTCCAGTCAATGAAGGACTCAAGTAAAACTTTAACTAGCACTTTTTATGTGTGTGGGCATGACACATAAATAAGTCTAAATCAAAACAAAATAATAAATATACATAATAAATAATTGCAAAAGCTACTAACAACACATATTAAATAAATCTTACCTCAATATATAACTTTGTAATTTTCATTCATCATCAATGAAGTGAGTTGTAATGATCTTGAACCTTTTTTCTGATAGTTCGAAGTCCACATGTTAATTGTAATTATTACTCTACCAATATTGTTCTTTAACTTGTGCATTAACCTTGCTCCTCATCATCATGAACTTTTAAAATGTCAATTTTTTTATGGTATTTCAGCAAGAAACCTTGAACAAAGGTTGAAGTGCATTCAGGAATCTTCAAAATCCAACATGGTCCACCATAAAAACTGGGTATTCATGTAAAATAATGGTACTCACAAGCTCTCTCCTAGATATCTCTTCATTAAAATTGTATGTAACTAATGGTTTACTCTCTTTTTATGGGAATATTTTTTTGTAATAATTTCTTGTTGCACATCATGCTATTTTCTCATATTACAAGTCATATAATGGCTACGTAAATGACTTGTTCTAGATTTTGAATTCCTAGAAAGTATCATGGAATAATAATTGCATTTTGCTTTGACACCTCATCCATATATTGCTTTGTAAAATGCTCCCACACAAAACTTCTTGCTTTTCCAGCATTAATATTCTCTTGACCAACATTGCTAACCTCCTCACTTATAGTGTTTGGTGTTGAAGACTTGTATGGTTTTGGATTAAAGGCATATTTTTCTGTTGGCATGTATTGAGAGCCATTTTTTTTTTTTTTTGCCATGTTGAAATTCCTGAATCAAAATTGTAAAATACAAAGTTTTATTAGTATCAGTATCAATATCTGTAATAAACTCATTTATACCATCGACCAACTCTCAAGATGTAGTTTATTAAATCTGTAACTATTTACGCTAATTTTATAGCAACAAGATTTCAGCAAATCCTAGTCCAAGTTCCCAAACTAGTTCAAATCAACTACTCTATTAAATATTTATTAAATGACATGGTACTTTAGCTTGTGAAAGGGAAGTTCAACAAACTTTAACAAACACATTAGATTCTAAAGTTGGATGGGTAAAGAACTATATGGACTCAAATATGGACAAACTTCAACAACAATCGGGCCTAGATAATTTGGACTCAAATAGTTAGACGAGAGTTATAGATCGACCTAAAAAATCAAAACTTTTATAGGTGCAATTTATTTTGGATTCTGACACATCAGACACTAATGTAGTGGACTTTATGGAATGTAATGCAAAGAATTATCAAAATTTGAATCATGGTCACATAAACTCTCATAATGAGCCTACTCTAAAGGACATTCAATAAACATCAAAATCTCATGTGATACTAAACGAGGGTTGTAAACATCTACACCATATAAAGTTGAGAAGCAACAAACATATGATTAAATTTGTTAGTAGCACAGGTAGCATCCAGAACACAATAGATGAGCCAAAGGACAAGTATGGGGATTCAACAATTGAAATGGGAAATATAAGGTTTTTGAAAAAATAAATGATAGATAATAGAGGCAGCAGACAAGCAAGATGGGGTTGAAAACATGTTGTCTGATTGAGCAGTTTTAGTAATTGAACATGGTATAAACCTAGAGGAATTTGTAAAATCTTCAGGATTCAGGTGCAAAAAAAAGAAGAGGAATGAGGAGTAACTTAATAACAACCCTACTCCCTAGTTGTTGGATTACTCCCATTACTTAAAAAAAGGTGTTATTAGGGAATGTATATGGACTTGGCTTGATTTCTAAGCATAAGTCTACGCCGAAAGCTATCTATGACAATAATGTTGTTTTCTTCTTAAAACAAAATTGTGTTCATATTTAGAAAATCTGGTTTCACGGCTGTGGTGGAACCTAAAAATATGAATAATTACATAAAAAAAGTAGAGAAAATAGGAAAAAGTATAATTTTGTCCTAAGTTATTAGCATAAAAATATCATTAAGCAGAATTGAACATAAAATAAACCACCCTTAGGTGCAAACTTACTGCTAGTGTTGTTGATTTCTTATTGATAGGTCTGCTGCTAGCTGTGATGATTGATGAAAAAGAAAGTGTGAACTGTGTGATGATTGATGGGAAGGAAGTGTTCACAATAGTTAATATATCATTTAGGAAACAAGAGTTTAATCACTCAAAAACATTATAATTTTTACCCAGCAGTAAAAGTTTGATATTTTTTTCAACAACAAAGTATTTATAAAACCATAAAAAAAAAAACCAATATTAGATAAGGTAAAATTAGCTACCTACAAATGCCATCAATTTTTATACTAACTATCATCCATTGTCATATGAAACTTTTCACCAAATTCTACCTCTAGTATTAGACAAGGTAAAGTGAGAAGTAGCCCATAATGATAAAAAGAAAAAAAGAAAAAAAAGAGGCAAATTGTCAAAATGATAGATCCAAATATTCTTATATACAAATCCACTTGGCAGGAAATGATCACATAAGATAAGAATAAGAAACAACTATCTAAAAAATAAGCACAAAACATCTAGAATACGTATACAAAACCAACCATAAATATCATCAAAACATGGAAACAAAAAAAACTCCCTCTGTTTTGGAAGCAAATTGATGACATCTTTCTCTATTCCAATTCTATTAACCATATATAACAAGTCAAGAAACTTTTATCGGTCTTTTAGCAGGTACCCAACAACAATACTTTCTATAACAAGAACCAAAATACTTTATAACTTTTTTTAAATGGACTAATTAATTAAGTGACTCAAAAAAATTTTGAGAGCAAGAGAGTTAGTGAGCCTTATGCCCTTAGTCATTCCTAAATTACTTTATAAAATGGGTGTTTTTTTTTGTTTTACAATTGATTATTAACTTTCTTTGTTACTTATGATCAACAAGTCACTCTAAAAATAAAATCATGTGTGTGCAAAATTCAAAAAAATTGCTTGAAGAGCACTAAACCACCTGTTGAGTTTGGAGTTTTTTTCCAAACAAAACATGCATATTTAGTAACCCACCCATCAAAATCCACACATACCATCTTAGAAAACAATTTTTGAACATTGAAGCTTGTAACTATAAATAAAGGTGAGGAAGCAACTTACAGGAATAAAGAGACTACACTGCTATTAAGAGATCATAGACTAGAGACAAGAGACAAAGAGTGGGGAGGAGGCTGTGGGATAGAAGAGAGCAAATATGAGAGCAATTGTGAGATAAAAGGAAATTAGAGAATTAAGGTTTCATAGAAAATAAGCCTTTTATACCCTAATTTGGTTGAAGCCACAAACTGAACTGATTCGGTTCGGTTTAGACAGTTTCAGAAGTTTGGACTTGACCCTGAACCAAGCCATAAATTTTTTGGGTTTTTTTAATTAGTTTTTCGTCAGTTTGGTTTTTCGGTTATTTTTTTTTTGTTTTCTTGGTTTTTTGTTCACCCCTACTTAGTATATGATGTTGTCATTATGCCAGAATGAGAATTGTGTTAATCGATAACTTTCTTGAGCTTATTCAAGAAGACATGACTTGAGCACAAATACTAACTCAAATAGACAAAGGGACTTATGCATTAACATATCAATACAACACCAATTCCCATGTCATAAACTTCCAAATAAGGATAGTAATGAGTACCACGAGCAATGTTGTTAAAATTGCGAGTTGACTCATAAAATCGTACGATTTTACGAGTTAAAATATATCTAACGTGTAAAATCAAACTAAAAACTCAAAAACCAGTAAAATCAGTCAAACTCGGTAAAATTGGTAAACTCACACCGATTTTACGAGTTTGAAATAAGTATAAAATTGTGCAATCTAGTAATCTGTATCTTAGCATTTTCATTGTTTCAAATTTATATCTTGCAAAATTTGTGCAATCTGATAATCAAGGGCTTGGTTTTGACTATAATTATTATAATTTTTTTTAACGATATAAGTTATTTGTGGATTTCATTTCCTTAAAATAAAAATACATATTCATTCTTAACAGTTTCTTATGTAAACTATTAACATATCAATTGATAATTTTCTATGTTTTAGCTGGCAAATATATAGAATAAAAGTTATAAATTGGCATGCTTGACTCTTGAAGTAATTAATGTTAAATGATCTACCAAAATTTAAAAGGACTCGTTTCTTGTAAATGGCAAAGTGAGTAAGTCGATTTGTCCAAAAAGTAGAGGAATCAATGTGAAAAAAATAAAGGTGTTTGGACTTTTCTATTGTTTATTTCATTTTTAATTTAATTGTGTTATATTGTTAATTACTACGTGACTGGAATTGTTAATATATAATTATTTAAAATATTTTACTTACGATTTTACGATTTGAGTTTACAATTCAAGTTTATATTGTATATTCCATGTCGTGTCAAAAAAACATTTTTGATAACCTTGCCCATGAGTCAAATTTCTTAATATTCATATCATATCTATTATTTATTGGATATAAAATTTAAATATCCATAAACTATCTATTGGGTTTTGGGTATTTATATTAGTATCCATTATCTGCTTATTATTTATTATTCAATAAAATATATATATCATATTGTATTAAAAAATATAAATATTCTACAAATATATCTATATAATATAAATATATATTTCATGTTACATTTGGATAATTTTCATTTTAAATTTAACACATTAACAATTAGATAAGCTAATTATTCAAAAAATACTCACCCATCAGTTCAATATCAGTTCAGATGCCAACTACAACATGCATACTTGTAACCACCAACCTAGTCACAGAATTCTGTTTTTTTTATAAAAAAATACACTCTTGCTCAAAATCACAGAATTCTGTTTTTTTTATAAAAAAATACACTCTTGCTCAAAATTTTATTAAGTATTTAATTGCTCATATGAAGTTGTACGAGAACTGGCTCAAGCAGGGTTTGGCAAGTTCATAAGCAGTATCACTACTTGTTCGTTTCCAAAATTACTAGTTCAATATGTTGGGAACCTTTCCGTTGCTTGTCAGATGAATTAGATGCCGAAAAATGGCAGATTTTTCTATCATTGACAAATGTCCATTTGGTCTCAACAATAATTTATCCTTTTTGTCCAATGTATATACGGTACCAAGTTCAAAGCACAGCAAATGGTTGAAGTTTCAAGTTCAACAGCTCCAAATGTCATTGACATTTGTTCTAACTTACGATGATAACAAGACGTCGTTCTTATGATGAAGAAATCAAATTACACAAAATCACCCCTTCTTTGGCGAGGCTGCAAGTCTTGTATACATTCTTGCCATGGATTGATAACCTCTGACATCACCAGAACGTAGAAGGTTGCCTGCACAAGTGTTATGGTCCATTAGGAAGATACACAATCATTATCCATCCACACACATCAAATCTGCAAAACTTGGATATTGATTTGTCAAAGCTCAAAAAGAGAAACACCATTTGATGCATAATCCTATATAGTTCATCCTGTCAAAGTAGCTCTTTTGATGTTTCAGAATTATGCCCGATGGCCTCAATTCAATTCCAGTATACAAGTGACTACGTTCTATATGCAAGAAGAAAATACTCTGGCTTGGAATTTATGCCATGAATAGTGAAACAAATAATCATTGCCCTTGGTTAATTAAAACCTAAATGATGGTGATTAACTCATGGCAATGAATTTTGTGATCAACGGAGCATGATTCCACATAAAAACCTAAATTAACCAGAAAAGGGAAAAAAGCCAATAACAAGCTAAGCCTTCACAATACCAGTTCCTTTCCGATCATTGCATTCTCAGCCATAGCACTTCCAAACCACCAAAGGAGAAACAACTTTAATGGGAATGGCAAACTAGCATAAGCATGATGTGTCAAAGAAAAGAGGTAGATAGTACAGGAGAGAGATCTCCGATTTTTAAGGACCCTCTATTACCAATTATCTCAACATCTCACTTACATTTTTACCATACCAAAGGTAGATACTATCAGAGATCTCATCGATCCCTGAAGAACCTTCTTTAGGAATTACCCCAATATCATGAGTTACTGCTTCCTTTGAGATAGTAACAATGAAAAAGTACATAAACTAAATGTTAAATCATTGTATCAGCATAAAGGCATTGCTATTGATTATTGGTTTTTGGTCATCAGTCAAAGTAAATATATAATGTTCAAACACAAAGTACATAAACTAAATTACCTGAATCACAGTTTAGAGGACTATCAGGTTCTGGGTGGGCCATCAAAGCAATTATAGCCCTACAAACAGACTGCAGAGTCCAAGCTGGGCTCCAAGCATTCTTCAAGATATCAAGGCATATTTCTCCTGTCTGCAAGAGAAATTAATCATAGACCATGGTCAGTACTCAACCAACCATCTTGGGTATTACATTCCAAAAACTTTAAACAGCACGAGTATGCTAAAACATTTAGACAGATTTTGAACTCTCTGATTTATATTTAAGATTCAACAGAATCTTGAGAGCACCATGGGTCCTTGCCACCCAACCCTCTCCCTATTGTGCCCTCCTCTAGAAGGGAAAGTAATAGAGTAGCCTTTCCTTCTTGTTTTCAAACAAGCTCTTAAAGTGGGATTTCCTTATACAAACTCCTTAAACTTTAAATTAAACAGATATAGAAACCCTGGGATCAATCGAAGAAAAAGGCGCATATCAACAAATACTACAACCAGGCCAGTCCTTTCCTTAGAAAACAGATTTATAACTAGTTCCAAATAATTGTACCAACATGGCATCAGCAACAGGAAAATATATTCTCAATTCCAAGGTTGTACATATCAAAACTTATTTTAAAATCTCCACCCGATTCTACAAGCAGTTAACACTCTGCTTGACACGGTTCAAAAATTCAAGTTTAGTCCAGAAAAACCGTAAAACAAGAGCCATTAGCAGCTCACAGAACTCGGGTGTAAGCAAAAGACTATTTATGAGCTCTTTATCACAGTTCTAATTGCCAACATTATCGTACATGTCAAGTCATTTCTTACGGATCTTATGTAATGTTTTAAACCAACCAAATAAACGAGCTATAAAAGACAAGAGGCCAAATGGATAGAGGTTGAGCTGGAATCATGATTATATAGAGGGGGTTGAATGTAACAAAATAAACTCCAACTGAATACACCATATAATAATAACACATGGATTATAATTTACTTTGAAGGTTATAAAGACATAAAATGTAGGTTATACATATAGCTCATTACATATTCGATCACAATTGGTTTTGGGATTGAAGTTATTTCACGTTAAAAATACATAGTTACTGAAAGTGAAAAACAAAAAAATTGCAGTAAAAATCATTAAACACTGCTTTAAGATAAAAGATCATTATCTGCCTGCAAAACATTGATTAAGCAGCAGCCATATCATACCGTACCAAACAACTCATACCTTAAAATGCACATTTGGGTGAAATATTTTTGTCAAGAACCGCACTTGCGGAGGCTGCAAAGGATACTGTTCCGGAACAGAAAACACAAGCTGGAAAACTCCACCCTCAAAAGGAGTCTCCGACGGTCCCTACGCGCGCACAAGACCAATCCATCCATAAAAGAACAGACTTTTTTCATATATGACACAAAAAACTCACAAACATGTTACCTTGATTAGAGCAGTCCATTTAAAAATGTTAGTATCATCACAAGCTATTTGAATATCAGGATCAGCTACTTTCTCTCTCTGAACCTCTTTGTATTCCTTAAATAACCTCGCTCTTGATGCCTGCATTTCCCCTTTCTTTTCTTTTAATTCCTAAAAATTACTCGCTACACGAATAAATAAAAATATATTATTATTACTATTATCAACAGAGGCCGCCGCTAACCTGCATGTTTACAAACCACTGGTTGTTGACTTGAAAAATTCTTTCAAGAGTCAATCAACTGGACATACTTAGAGAGATA
>Ga0307510_10002346_pt1 | contig 21393 bp, 20 predicted proteins | sample 12_EM_MG_FD_207224 | JGI IMG/M metagenome (GOLD analysis project Ga0307510, IMG submission 207224) | Populus trichocarpa ectomycorrhiza microbial communities from riparian zone in the Pacific Northwest, United States - 12_EM | ecosystem: Host-associated > Plants > Roots > Unclassified | place... | reverse complement strand
TTCCTTCCTTTCTTTTTTGCCCCCCCCCCCCCCCCCCGCCCTCCACTTTTTTTATTTTTTTATTTTTATTGGACCGTCGTTTGACGTTTCCCGAATTGTCGCGTAAAGGATCTTTGGCCGGTTTTAGAGGCAAGAAGCGAGTTTGCGAAGAAGAATAATCGCCCTGACCTCAATGATGACCCATTCACCATTGATTGTTCTCGATCTCAAGTTCTTCCAAGTCATTTGCTAAGGTGCTCGCAGCCCAAAGGGGTTCCTGTACTTTTCATCCCCGGGAATGCCGGCAGTTACAAGCAAGTACGACCAATAGCAGCAGAAGCCGCACAATATTTTAAGGATGCAGCAGCCAAGGATGAGTCGTTGTTAGAAGCCGGACAGCGAGGACTTGATTTCTTCACGGTGGATTTTAATGAGGACATAACAGCGTTTCACGGCCAGACGATGCTTGATCAGGCTGAATATTTGAATGAGGCGGTTTCGTACATTCTTTCGCTGTATCACGATTCACGAAAGGCCACGATGGATTCGGACTTGCCGGACCCTAGTTCTGTTATTCTATTTGGCCACTCGATGGGTGGGATTGTCGCCCGCACCATGTTGATCATGCCAAACTACCAGTCGAATTCCATAAACACCATCATAACAATGTCTGCCCCCCATTCTCGCCCGCCCGCACCATTCGACAAGCAGATAGTGGAAACATATGACGACATTAATAATTATTGGCGCAAGTCATTCTCGGCAAAATGGGCCAATAACAACCCACTTTGGCACGTGACTTTGGTCTCGATCGCTGGTGGAGGATTAGATACAATTGTGCCGTCTGACTATGCTAGCATTTCGTCTTTAGTGCCTGATACCCATGGTTTCACTGTATTTACGTCTTCTATTCCCAATGTGTGGGTTGGCGTAGATCATCTTGCAATTCTTTGGTGCGATCAGCTTATGAAGGTTGTAGCTCGCTCTATGCTGGATATTGTTGATGTAAAAAGGCCTGGGCAGACAAAGGCCCGCGCGGAAAGGATGAGGATCTTTAAGAAGTGGTACCTCACTGGCATGGAGCCGATTGCAGAAAAGACGCTGCCGCATAAAGGTTTGATATCAATGCTGTTCTCAATGGAACCCTGCCATGTACTAATGATACCAGACCCTACCACCCTTTTGACACTTGATAATTCGCATTCTATCGTCAATCTTGGCCAAAGACTTGTTCTACGGCAATTGGGGGAGTCACAGAAGCCCCGTGCTTACTTGATGCCTATTCCGCCTTCACGGGAGTCGGGAAGCACTAAGTTTACGTTGATGACTGACCAGAAGCTAGACGGAGCAAGGGATGGGAATTTGGAGGTGCTTTACTGTAGCGTTTTCCCCCTACAAACTGGACAGACTGCCGCTTTATTTTCTATGAATATGGATCTGTCTGGAGATAGTTCTGGCTCGACACGCCTTGCTTGCAAGAATGCTGCTGAGGATGTGATTGAACTTCCTGCTTCCGTGCAGACTTCCAGACAGCCATTTGAACAAACCCGGCCGTTTTCTTACTTACAGTATGACCTTGAGGACATAGCTGAGCATCAGTTTGTGGCTGTCGTTGATAAGGCTAGTAGAGTAGCGCAGGGCTGGGTGATCGCAGAGTTTGTTGAAAAGAAAGACTCGTATATACGGTCAAATACCAGCCTTCGCGGCTTGTTGATGGATGGCATTCGTACGGCCTTGCCAGAGGAACGGCCCTTCATGACGGAAATCCATATTCCTGTAATGCACAGCAGTCTGCTCACCTACAAGATGCACGTGGGCGTGCAGTCATGCGGGGAGGATGGCCAGCTCTTCACTCCCCTCCTCCGTCAGTACCTTGTCGACCCCTATGAATCCAAGTTCTTTGTCAATGTGCACTCTGCGGACATCAATCTTCACGGGTCTGCCCCGTTCATCCCCCCAACACTCCGACCTAGCTCCAAGCGCGGTCTTTCGCTGCAGCTTTGGCTGGATCCTACGTGCAACAGCACTGTTGAAGTTTCGATTGAATTCGATTTTCTCGGGAGTCTTGGAAGGCTCGCCATGCGATACCGGACTGTTTTTGCTGCATTCCCATTGTTGGTTGTCGCGCTTGTTCTCAGGATCCAGTTTCACGAATATGACAATAAGGGTATGGTTTATCGGGGGCCATGGTTGTATAAAGCTTTGTTTTGTTTGCTGACTATGCATAGGCCGCTTCATGAGTTTTGGGGAAGGCCTTGATAGGCTCATTCCTAGAACTCTGCCATATGTTCTGGTGGCACTATCGGCGTTGGCTATCTCGCTTTCGTTTGCTAAAGCTGAACAGGACAATCCCGTGCCGTCACCTCTGTCAAAGTCCGCGACAGAGCAGTCTACCACTGCTATGGAGTTTGCGAAGAATGATTTACTTGTTGGGCTGCAGGATCCCTTCTTTTGGTTCCTTGCACCGCTCTTTGCTCTGATTGCTGTTGGCGTTTGCGTTGTTCTGAATTATGGGGCGATGCTGAGCTTGCATTCGTTGACAATTCTTTACACGTTTTTTAGCAAGTGGCCGACCTGGATTAGCAGTGAACGAAGGTGTGTACAAAATATGTGGTTATGTGGGGCGTTGCTAATTTTAGTTGTAGATCACCAACGATCACTCCTCCATTTTCCACTAGTAGTCCAAGGCGACGGATAATGACAACCATGATGCTCCTGTTTTTTGTTGCAACGCTTATCCCTTACCAATTCGCGTACATGGTTGCTTGTATTGTACAGATTGCGACTTGTGTCAGGGCGTTGAAGTTTGCTAGAGAAAATGTCTGTATTAAAGTTTCCTAAGTTTAGGGTCCTTTTTTCTTTTCTTTTCTTTTCTTTCGCTTTTACTAACGTAGCTGTAGGGATACTCTGAGCGATCTGGCACGTGCTGGGATTTCTACCATTACACGCATTCGATTCTCATCGTAATGCTCTGGATCCTGCCAATTAATCTCCCAGTCCTAGCTGTGTGGATACATAACTTGACAGTTCATTGGCTCACACCGTTCTCCTCCCATCATAACCTTCTCTCGATAATGCCATTCATCCTGCTCGTCGAGACATTGACTACGGGGAATATGATTCCCCGAATCAGGAACCGGTATGTTGTCCCCCGTTCATTTTTCCTAATTCTTGGTGCCGGGGTATGTGACTAACCATGAATAGACTCTGGCTGGTAACAGACTTACTCCTCTTAGGCCTAGCAGCATATGCCGCCTTATACGGCGTATCATATGCCTACAGCCTCCATCACCTAGTAAACTTCATCGCGGGATGGCTCGTGATTGTTCACTTTAGCACAGCGCCGCCGACGATATCCGGCATAATAGACTTATTTAATGACGACGGGGATGATGATGGGTCGAAGAAACGCCATCAATGAAGAGCTTATAAGAGACTAGGAGAAATTTACATACCTGTCTGCCTGCCTACCTGCTTGGGGAAGAAGCGATGAGGTGCAGCAAGAGCTTCAGATCTTGTAGGATTATTATAAGCAAGAGGGGGTTTTTTTTCTTCCTTTTTTTTCATTTTTCGTGTTTAGAAAGTTCATCGAGCAGCAAAGCGTTGGACTGTTTTGGATGGCGTTATGTATTCACTTTTTTTTTACACTTTCCTTTTCTATACTTATTCATTTTCTGATTCCCTTTTTCTTTTACCATATCACTTTCTACCTTCTGATACTAACCTTTTCTCGCCGTTCTCTCTCCCAATCCCCCGGCCCGGCCCTCCGCTTTTGCAATACTCTGTCCCATCCCACCCGCTTGACCTAACATTGGCTTTGCGAGCTGTGGCGTTGTGGACAATCCGTTTAACTTCACTCCTCCCTCCCCAACCTTGATATCATACTTACCTACCGACTGTATACTACCCATTTTATTTCTTCCTCATTTCCTCACCCTGTTGACCGGCTGGTTGGCTGGTTGATTTAGTAGGACCGGGACCGCATGGATGGGACCATTATTAATGACCCTTTTTCCCATTCTTTTTCTTTCATTGTACATATTATTTTTTCTCTTCCTTCCCTTTTTGATTGCTGGATATCTATCTCTCTTGCACACTTGTATTGCCTTTATTGTTACATATCATATCACATTATATATATCAAGAAATGAGTTTTTGAGAAGCTGGGGTGTTTTTTATTTTATTTTCTATTTATATTTTTAATTTACGTTTTTTTAGTTTTTTTTATATTATATTTTTATTATATTTGTTTATTTGTTATGAATGTTGGTTGTGTCGTACAGTATCGTAAATAATATTATAGTACATAGTTTGCTTGGTATCCGTTTGTTTATTTATTAGTGCAGGAGGAAGTAATACTTGCAACTTGGGGAGGGGAGAGAGGGGGATTGAAATAAGCCAAGTTATTTACTTATTTATTTTGTGTTTTGTGCTTCCCTTTCCTTTCTTCTCGGGTTTTGGGGTGGGATTAGAACGATCTGTTGTAGTAGTAAGGGTGGTTTACTCTGTTAGCCACTGGTAAATTAAATGTCCTGAGGTAGGATCGGGTGGGAGAGGAAGGTATGGAATAAGAACGGGATGCAAACCCAGTAAAATCCCCACTCATATCCCCGACACCCTGTAGCTTATCACCCTGTCTAGTGACAGCGGTGATCCGGACCAATACCCCATCGTTAATCCTGATACTTCTACCTGTCCCATCCCCTTCCCAATCTCCTCCCCCCTCCCCCCTCTCCGCCCTTTCCTTCCTCTCCTTCTCCTTCAACAACCTCTTCAATCCCTGAATCTTACTCTCCCTCTTCCCATCCCAAGTAATCCCCTCCGCGCAGAGCGCGGAGCCAACAAAAACGCTCATGCCCGCACCACACATGAGGAAGACTCCGAGGGGACTCATCCCGGTAACTGTGCCGAACATGACCTCCCCAGGGAAGGCATGGAACATGAGTGCCTCGAAAGTAATGGTGAAGTCGGCGCCGCCATCGCTGAATATGTCGCTGCCGGATTGACGAATGCGCCCGCCAGAGATGTCGGAAATCCGGGTGACGGCAATCAAGGTACTGTTGTTTGCGCTGGTTTTGCCCTCGTATGTGTAGAGGATGTCGATGAGGGCGCGCATGTAGTAGCAGTGAAAGAGGACGGGGGGGAGATGGATGGTGACGCTTTCGGTGGATCTGTAGAACATGGCCGTTGGTTGGTTGGTTGGTTGATTGGTTTGAGTTTGGGTAGGTGAGGGGTGGTGTTATGTAGTGTGATGAGGAGCGGTGGCGGTAGTGGCGTAGAGAGATGAGAGGTGGTCATGCCAGGAGGAAGATAAAATGGTGGGAACTGTGGATTAGTGCGAGGGAATACAATTCTGACAGTCTGAGAGAGCGCCATTGTGGCGGCGTTTGATGAGTGGGGCAGAGAGGGGTGGCCACTTTTTTTCTCGGGGTTTCGCATCTCATAAGATGAAGGAAGAGTAGTCGAGATGGGTTTCAGGTTTGGTGTTTAGGCTCTTGATAACCCTGATTGATATGTCGAGTCCGTCATAGAAACTCACTCGTGAGCGTTGTTACTGCATTTCGAATCCGGAAATTTCTGCTGTGACGTTGTGCTCGCCATTCTTCTATTGCTTTTTTTGTGGAACGTCGGGATTTCGCTTGCACGTACCCCAGTCTTGTAAAAGTTTGCATCATATCGTACTCGTTCCCGGCATGAAGAACCTGAACATTTGGATCCGAATTTAGTATGGGCGCTCAGATACGCACAGACAATTTGCCATACAAAATTTTGATCCCTGTGTTCAGGTTCTACATGCCGGGAACATGTAATTGATAGCGCCTGCAGCACCTTTTGGTGAATTGAACGGTATGTCCAATTTGTGAGGCGCTCGGCAGGAAGGGTGGCTGGAGGCTTCGGGACTCCAGTACTCGAGTACGCACCTGCAGCCAGCCAACTCGTGGCGCCACCGCTGCCGGATGCATAGAAGCCTACGAGGAATTCGAAGCACAGTACTCGAGTGGTCTAGGCTGCAGCCCTAGAGGCGCACACAGCCATGTACTCTACAGTACTCGAGTACCCAGTCTGATGACATGGACAGCGCGACACCAGTACTTTTCTTGAGAAAAAAGCACGAGGTGGGCCTAAGGCTGAGCACACAAGACGCACCTGAATCTTGGGCCCCACTTGGTGACCGAGTGAGTTGGCGAACCATCGCGCTCAGTCGGGTGAAGAGGGGAAGCATCGTGCTGAATCCGTCCACCGGAGGTTGGCATGTCTCAGAGGTCGTAACCGCAGAGGTTGGCCAGAGACGCCCTAGTGCACGAGATCGAGATCTCGCGGCGTAGTTATTAATAGTATGAGTCATGGAAGATAAAGTCGAGTCTGGGGATTTGTAAGTTTTTGGATTGATTAATATCTTTTTTTTATTTTTAACTCTCCATCTCCACTTTTTTTTATTACTGGGAGGGAGCGAACTTTGCTAGTCGCTACCCTCACCATATTCCACACTAGCGGGAGTTGTACCACCGCTTCCACTTTGGAAAACAGGTGCCTCCTCTTCCTCCTTCCTATTTTCGACCCCCTCTACTGTCTCCTTTTCGGATGGGTTTTGAGAAAGAAGGCTGCGAAATTCGTGTTCATGAATCGTGAGGACTATCTCGGTTCGGTCCTTTAGGTGAATGGCTCTGACCCCCATGCCCGGAAGGAGCACAGACACTGGCGTATTCCAGATTATCTGCTCCACGGCGCCCTCCTCTTTCTTGAGGCAAAGATACATCAAAGGTCGAGACGACATGGCCATGTGTTTCCGTGTACCCGGCGAACAAGGCTTTGGCGCAGCCAGGATGCCAACAGCTTCCGGTTTCTTCGATGAAACTGTACCGTCGAGCTCGCGGATAGCAGCAGGGCCGATATTTGTGCATTTGCACTGCACCAGGGCATCATACACTCTGGGGTTTTGGGATTGCTCGGGTGGTAGGTTTGGGATTGCCCAGGTACCACGCAAGTCCACACCTTTGTCACCACTCCCCCCGGTCCGCTCTAGTGACATGCCAAACGACTTGAGGGTCTCTTTCACGGTGTATCTTTAATCAATCCAATTGTTAGGTCCAATTCCACTATACATGCGAGAAAAACCCTTCAAATAGAATTGTGCCAAAGCCAAGATCGGGAACGTACTCATAAAGCGTCCCAACATATACAGTAGTATGGGTTGGTAATGCCACCCCTTTTGCATATTTGAGAAATGACTCGAGGTCATGGTGCAAATCGCTAGTTGGTACGGAACCTGTAGCCTTGCACGAGTATCTTTTGTTGGTGCCGACGAGGAGGACAGGATGTGGGATGAAGCAGCGCTGAAGCGTGGCACGCATCTTCCGAAGAATTGTCGAGGACCGTTCCCCTAGTGGTGATGTGTGAACGCAATTCTAAACAATCGCTAAAGGAGTATGTTTGTTGCTCTCTTCCCCTTCCCTTTCTCCGACAGTTAAGGTCGGCATGCTTGCTCGCATGGCTGTGAACGGAAAAAACCTGGCTTGAGGGCTTTGACCTGGCGGATTCTCAATCGGCCAGTAGATGCCAAGGCTACCCCGCAAGGCCCCAACCATAGGTTGTTGTGACAGGTAAAAAACGGGTCGTTTCGAACTACTCGACCAATGAGGAAATTCTAAAACCTATTTAAAAGGGAAATCTTTTCATCAATTGGTTTAAGTGGGGTATTTTTTTCGTGCCCCTCCTCGTTCCCACCACCGCCTCAAGGCCCTTTTATCCCCCCTCCTCCATCTCATTTTCCATCACCACTCCTTCTTCCTTAACCTCCTCTTCCCGATCTCGCTGCCGTTTTCTATTTAATTGTTCTTTTCTCTACGAAGTCGCTTGTATTCATATTTTCGTTCAAAATGGCCGATAATGACGAACAGGTAAGGCGTTTCCCCCTCTAGCAAGGAAGGGGAAATTCCTTGTTTTCCTTTTTTTTCCTTCTCCCTGCTTTCCTTGTTGTTGTTGTTGAATACTGCGATTTACATAGCATAGACGTGATACTGACATTCTATAGCACAACCACACCTTTGAGGAGGCTTCGGCCGGTGCCTCTACCACCTACCCCATGCAGTGCTCTGCACTTCGCAAGAATGGGTACGTTCCTGCATTCTGGGTTCCTCTGCACCTGGAGCGTATCCACTTATGTGATATGTGTGCTTTTTTCCGGGTACTAGGATACATCTAACTTTTTTTTTTCCTCTATAAAGACATGTCGTCATTAAGGGTCGTCCTTGCAAGATCGTCGAGATGAGCACCTCTAAGACCGGCAAGCACGGCCACGCCAAGGTCCACTTGGTCGCCATTGATATTTTTACCTCAAAGAAGTTGGAAGAGCTCTGCCCTTCCACCCACAACATGGACGTCCCTAACGTCAGCCGTACTGAGTTCCAATTCTCTTACATTGACGATGACTACCTCCACCTCATTAAGCAGGATGGAAGCGAGAAGAACGACGTCAAGGTCCCCGAGGGAGATATTGGTGATAGGATTAGAGAGGCTGAGGACGCGGGCAAAGATATCTGTAAGATCCCACCCTCAGAAATCCCGTCCCCCACGTGCTTGTTTCGGGAATTCATGCTGATTATCAATTTTTTCCTCAGTGATTACTATCATTTCCGCTATGGGAGAGGAGGCTGCTATCTCTCTTAAGGATGCCCCTAAGACCGATTAATCAGATCTGTTTTATGTGGACGGATGGTGTAGCTTCTTTCTTCGTTCTTTACTCTTTTTTTTTTTTCTCTGGGAGCGAGTTTGATCATTGGGTTTCATTCAAATCAATTGAAGCTTGGGCGGGAGGTTCATCAAAATGAGAATCTTTTTTCTTAAACCAAAAAAACAAACCGTCCTTCACCCTTTGTCTGAGGGAAATAGACGGGCCTTGGGATATTATCATAGGAGCTCAATTTCGTCGTTCGCTGTATTTGCGAATTAAAAGAAAATGTCTCCTTGCGCTTTAGCTTCTCGGCTCACCTCCTCCTTTGTGGGCCCACCCCCGTGCCTTATTGTGGGCTTTTTGATCTTTCAAAAATGGGCTTCTGGCAATGGCCAGTATGTACAGCCCGGTAGGTAAATCGATGAATTACAGAAAAAGTAAGATAAAAATAAGCATCGGACCAAAAAAATTCAATCATGATGCCATAGTAATTGTCTTCCCCCCCTCCCCCCAAAAAGGGCCGATATCCTATGACATTATCTTCTATTCCATTACCAGTACAGTCCTATGTTTGTACCATACCTTGCGAAGTAAGCTCCTCAAGCGCAGAGGGCCGCCATACAGAGTATCTGATTGACCACATCGAAACCCATCAATAGAGAGTTTGGGCAATGAGACCTAGGTGGCAGGAAAACAGGTTATTTTCTGTTAACCTAAAAGTCTTGGGCACCCAGGTGGGTAGTGAGAAGTGGAAGAAGTTTAAAATAGGACTTTTTAGACCTGCAGAAATCCGATTGCCGTAGAACAACAAGTCTGCAGCAACACTGCTCTCTATTTACAATTTATTAAGAGATTTTGGTGATGGTAATATTGTGCATTCAGTAGTAGATTATCACCTGTTCTATGGCAGCCAGTATGGCTAGCACCCAACTTGTTTAGCTGGGGATCCTAATTTGAGCAGGGGACGAATTTGGGGGAAATGCGATATTATCATACCCTACTCAATTCACCATCATCTAGCGACCAAGCTACCTAACTTACCCCTATTGCGCAAACTCACTCTACCCGTAATCGTACGTGTTTGCTTACTCATAGTGTACATCTATCATCATACCATCTATCTTGCGAGACACGGCGATGGGATGGAGAGAAATTTAGGTAGCCCCAACGCCTCCAAGGTGATATATTAGTTCCTAAAGAATAGTAATGATTTTTGCAAATTGTAATATTTTCTCCAAGTGAGCACGAGCTGAGAATCTGCATAAAAGGCGTCGGAATGGGGGTAGCAGGGAAGAGGGGGAGGTGGAGGCCCAACCCTAGTAACCCCACAAAGTGACAAGTTGCTGTGTGGGCTGCCGCATTTGGGGTGGGGCAGACATGAGGCGTAGATTCGCAGGTAAGAACATCGTAGCTTGTTCCTACAGTAGTGGAGAAAGGAGGAAAGAAAGGGAAAGAGAGTGAGAAAGTGAGTCGCACCGCCTGCTCCTTTGACTTGACCGTTGTCACAACGAGGTGGGAGTGGTAAGCGGCCTCCGTTTCTGCCTCTATCCTTTCATAACAGTATCGTGTATCCTGAACGCAAGCACCGACTGGGGATACGGTGCCCTTTGATTGGCAATGGAGTACAAACGGCTTTCGCGCTGTGGTGTCGATGGATGTAAGCAAACATCCTTTTACCTGGACGATGGACAGTGGTTTTGCAAGAATGGGCATTTGAGAGAGGTATGGCTTTGTGATACTGGTGGATATGGGGTGTTGTGGGTAGCTAATAGGGATTAGGGAGAGCTCGAAGTAGCTGCAGACGACGAAGGCTTTGGCACGCAGGGATCCAGAGCTGTCAGAGCAACGCAGGAAAAAGAGAAAAAGGAAAAAGGTATGATGGATTGTCGTGGTGTAAACAAACTACTTCTTTCATTTCCCGGGCTGGGTCGGTTGGTTGGTATGGAAATGTTGACCAAAAAAATTGTACCATAGTGCTCCGCGGTCGCAAGGGCTTTGAGTTATTCCTTCAATGCTATCAGCTAATCCTTAGGAAACAAGTTCACTGGCTGGTGTCCGAGAAGCACTTCCCCAAAGAACTCGAGGTATTTTTCTGACTGTGGACCCTTTTGTTACTTTTTTTTCTTTCCTCTCCTTCCCCCCCAACAGGAACAGGAACAGCGGCAACCAAGCCAAATCAAACGGGTAGGGCTGACCAGACGTAGATCGTCGTCCGGGATCTATGGGTTCTGCAACTGCAAAAGGTATCCACTACAATTCCTGCGACCGCAGATGACCCACCGAAGGATAGATATGGTGATAGCGATGATGGTGGTAGGGACCTAGACGAGACAGGTGACATTGGGTCTTCTTCAGCGGGACATTCTTCCCAGTCTTCGTACTTGTATACGAGTGACGACTCGCAATCTACGGCTCAGAGCAGGGCTTCACAGGGCACGCGACGGAAGAGGAGGAGGAGGAGGGTACCAAAAGCTGCGGATAGACCAAAGTTGATTTCATCTGTGGGGATCTGCTATCTAGGCTTGATTGTGCTCGGGGTTGCTGTATCACTGGGGGATATTCATCGGTGGGTCGAGGAGCAGGGGGTTGTCTACCTGAGGGCCATCAATGAGATTCCCGGTGAAATGAGGCAGAGGCTTGATGCAGAGTATTATGTTGCTTTGGACCCAAGGGTTTGTTTCCCTTCCTTCCCCTCCTCTCTCACACAGGGGTGTCCTCCCGTTCTCCGAGCGAGCAAACAGGGTGGGGCTGATGTGAGTGAGCGGCCAGGCTCGCCCAACACTGGGATTACTTCATTCAACAGTTCAAGGACTGGTGATCATGTATCAGGTCGCTTTCGGAATGTCGTTTCCTCCCTTGAACACCACCCTACTTGTGTTCCAATTCATGAAAGCCCTTGGTCTCCCTCGTACGTCTACTTCTCCCCCTCTTCCAAAAATATCCTACACGAGGAATGACTCAAGGAAGTCCTAATATGGTATAATGCTGAAGTGGAAATATACCACGGCTTCAAACGTCTCGCAAACCTGATATCTCTCCCATTCATATGGAATGGCCTCAGGCACCGCAAGCGAGTCACCAATTGGCCCGAAGCCCGCTTAATGGCTCTCTTGATAATATCGACAAAGCTATTATACGGCCTCGACGGAGTAAAACGCACACCTAAATCTGCGGCAGAACCGGCAGCTGTAGGGCTGAAATGGAAGGCGTGGGATGGGTACCTACGAACCGGCAATGCCGAGCGTCGAGGACTCCTCAACGAGAGCGTTACACCGGGAAGTGAAGGGGAAGGGAGGGGGAGGGGAGTGGGAGGGAAAAACCTGGAAGTCGACATAGAGGAGAAGGATGTATTTGGCATGACTGGAGAGGAATTGGATAGATATATGGATTGGTTTGAGAAGAATTGGGCGGATGACTCCAATACACCTCGTACGTTGTTTTTTTGTTTTTTGAACTTATTTTATGCATATTCCCCCCTCCCCCCAATTTACTTTTTTTCCTCCAAAGCCTGAGAACAACAACCGGCCGCAAACCTTGCTCGCTTTTTTTTCCTTTTTCTTTTGTCCTTTCAAGTTTAAGTTTACTTCTTTTTTCTGTGTGACATTCGATGCATTAGTTCCTCCAGGGCAGGCTCACTTACATTTGCATGTCTTGGACGGACCATCCATCCGTTGCAACCACATTAGTTACTAAACAGATACTTAATTTATTCCCGACTGGCCGCGCGGCGGCCGAGGGAGCTGAGGCCCACCAAGTCCACGATCGGCCCCGGCGTGGGGCTCCCACAGATGAACCAGGGCAACATGATCCTACGGATGAAAGGTTGCGAGAGCTAAATTCTCAAATCGAGATACACCCCGCCCAGCAGCAACAGCAGCAACAGGAAGGAGAACAGGAGGGGGAGGAGGAGGATAGGGGGGTGGGGGAGAACTACTCACTACATCGAGGAGAGCTTGTAACTAGACCGGGAGATCAGTACCTTTGGCATTCGATCCAGACTGAGTTGCCTGTTGAGCAGCAGACTCTGCTACAGGCTGGAGCGGATCTGTTGGCTATCACCAGGGATGATCTGGCCAGGGTTGTTAAGGCTCTGGAAACCCAATTCAGGGGTCTGGTTAAAAACCAAAGGAGGAAGGAGATGCGAGAGGGGAGAATGGATGTTGATTGATAGACGATGCCGGTACCCTATCTGATAGGCTATAAAACATATTGCATCTTGAAGCATAATTGTTTTTTTTGCTATAAGAGCCTTTTTTTTCTTCCCACTTTATAGCACACCGCAATCTATGTCTGTTTCCCGTAAACCTCTTGGCTCTTTGTTTGGGTCTTCTGGCTTTACACTATGACTGGCCTGTGCCTACTATCGTAATAATCCAGGCTCAGACCATGCGCCCTTTCTTAGGCCTTTATGTCATAACACAGCGGTCCTGTACAGAAATTGCACCCTTAAACGACTGAAGAATTTGAGAAAAAAAGAGGCCCCCCCCCATGCACTCTTCCGGATTCCTCCCGGTAAGGCGGTTTGATTCTGGATTGACAATCGGTTTTCGATGGCTGGAAAACATCCGAATTTTGGTTGGGCTATCATCGCTAATTTTCTATTTTGAGGGCCCTCTGGCAGAAGTATATGAAACACAATGCATCCTATTCTACTCCTCCATTTCCTCATCTCCACCTCCCTCCATGCTCTCTTTGGCCAATTTCTCAGCCTCAGCAACTAGCTCTTTTGGGACCTCCTCATGTTTTCCCCATCCCTTGGCAGCGACGCCCTCCCCGAGTCCCTCGGTTGAGCCCTTCCCGAGTCTAACCCACGTCATCTCCAACTCGAAATCCTTGTCCTTTGAGTTGTCGTCGTGAGCAAAGTAGATGATTCTAGCAGCCTGTTTAACAGCTTCCTCAACGGTGATGTTAGGAAGGGGTAATTTCTCCAACTCGGCTTTAGCAGCTTGACGACCTCGACCGGTTGCGGCTCCAAAGTAACCCTGTGTTAGAGCAGATGTTAGTATTAGGATGGGTGCGGCCCTGGGCGTCATTTAGAAACCCAAGGCTCTGGAGTAGGTTTAAACAGGGAAATGTCATCATACCCAGCCGACACCGCTCGGCTCTACCATCCACAATCCTGGCCCACCAGCTTCATCCATACCACCAATGATCGCTGTAACACCAAACGGCCTCACACTAGAGTAAAGGGTATATGCCTGGGCATAACCACCCATGGCGTCTGCCATGCTGGAGATCGGGATCGGGCTGCGGTAAAGCTTGCGCCAGTTGGATGCTTCGCTGCGAGCACGAGAGGTAAAATGACGAGCATCAGGAATAAGACCAGAACAAGCCTGCAGGATTTCATTCGTTAGTTTTAATTGGGGGGTCGGGCTGGTGCTGGGGGAAAGTGATTGATGAAAAGGGGGCCTCACAATTCCGATATGGTTATCAACACTAGCGATCCTCTTGTTGCTTCCTGGAACCAACAGCTTGCTCCCAATTAGTTTCTCAACAGCTAGGACAACACCATCATTGCAACGGATTCCAATAGCTGTTCCACCATTTTCTACAGCTTTTGTTGCATATTCTACCTATAGTAATCCCTTAGAAAGTAAGTAAGGAGCTTAGCTAGGGATATGGTGGGGCAAGAGAGAGCGGTACTGACTTGAAAATTTCTTCCATCGGGGCTAAATACGGAGTTGGATAAATCATAACCTGTACCGATTGATGTCTGCGAATGTCAGTAAATAACACCCCGCAGTGCCGGCGCTGCCAGTTCCTATCACAGCAGGCAGCAACAAGATAGAACTCGTAGGCAGTGAAAGAGAGATAATTACCATGACGAGGAATGATGGATGCTTGATCAGATGAGTAGATGATGGTGATGACGATGATGATGATGGAAGTTAGAGTGGGGTTTCTGTAGGACGATGGAGATAGCAAGCAGTTGTTCAGTCCTGAGACTTGCGTGAAGGGCTGCGGCGCACTAGGCTAGACCAAATTAAGCGATGGAGGGGCAAGTAACCCAAGCTTCGAAGTTGCGGTTTGTAGCAGTGAATTTGCTTGATGTGTTCCTATGAGGCTCCACAAGGGCTTAGGGCAACGCACCAATACGATTGCTGGATACCGACACATAGTCTCACTGTCCAGCCACACAGCCGCTGACAGGATGACCCACCCATAATCATTATCTTTTTTAGTGCGAACGGATTATTGATTGGCAGCGCCTGCCGGTTGACCTCAATATTATTTTATTTTTTCTACTGCTTGATGATACCTGCATCTGACAGATGAGCAGCAATTATCATACATTGTACAGTACCGTGCATTCAAGTTACTTCTTACAGAACCTACACCGCCCCAACCAACACCCCAGAATTTATTGTCGCCTTGAACCCCGTCGGAGCGAGAGGGATGCTGATGCTGCAGACCTTCCTGGCTCACACAGACGCCTCGCGGTGATGGACTACTAGAGTAAGCTTGTCAATCGGTAGACATCGGCTCCATGTCTTCATCCAGTTGAGATTATTGAACCAGGGGGGTGTCCAGAGGGAACCCCTCCTCATTGGCATTAAAATCCAAGGCCAGGCACCGTCAGCTGAAGCAAAAGAGGGGTGTATGGACTGGGCAATTACAACAATCATATATCCGTTCCTCCCTTCTTGATAATCTCTTTTCTCCACTTCTCGAATTTTTTTTTGTTTTTTATTCACAACATTGCCCACTGCGCGTTGCACATTGCGCTGTTCAAAGCGTCCAACCCCCGACAAAGGTTCAAGGAAGAGATACCAAACAAAGATAAACAAAAAAAAAAGGGTTCGCTTTTATTGTTTGCTCCGCGTTACTGGTAGGCCTTTTGTTGGCTGTTGGTTTCTCAGCCTGGAGGATATCATATATCATTAGAAGGTCATACCATAGCTCTCCCTATCTACACAGTTCTACGGAGGTAAAGGATCCGGAGCTTCTTAGGCAGCCCTCGCGTCATATTTTTTTATTTCATTTTTTTCACTTCAAGATAGTAAGATCTCCTCTATCCGCTGCGTCTCCATCCTTTCGGATTATTCGGCGTACACGTGGGACCTCTTCAGCTGATTTCAGAACAATGGCTGCATAGGTCGCCAGTTCACTCACAAATTTCCTTTATCGATTGTTGAGCTCTCTGACCCACCCCGCCAACTCGGGGAATGCTCCACAAAGCTCGTTGGGGCTTGCCGTCAGAGGGACCTTGTTGAAATACTATATCCCCCTTCTTGTCCTCGCTCTGAGACCTATCTCCCGGTCGTAGGAAGTTCTAGGGCCTCTCTTACGTGTACATTTCTCTTTTGCACAGTCGCACCCTGTCTTCACCATGGCGGAAACATCCCCTCCTCAACACCATCCAACTGATCTTCATATTCAACCTCAGTATTTCAATGTCCAGCCCAATAACATACTCCGAGCTCAGCTTGTCGCCAGCCCTTCCTCTAGCGAGCCGCTGTCCTACCGACAATCAATAAACTCCGTGCCATCCTTAATTTCTTCCTCTGTTTCCCCTTCTCACCCTCTAAACAACGACTTTCAAGCAGGAATGCCTCTCTGGCCGCCGAAGACATGGCCTACCAGCAGATCAAAGCATATCTCCTCCTCCTCATCAGATCTTGGCCATATTCGACGAGAGTCCCAGTCCAATTTATCTTCCATCATAGCCACCCCCTCGAGTGCCCCCTCGAGTATCCATACCACCGATCCTCCCAAAACACCGGCTCAGCCGCGTCCAAAAACCAGCTTAATCAGAAGAGTTTCGAATAAACTACGAAGAAGGACTTCATCATCTACCCCGAAAGATTCGGAGGAGCGAAGCGGGCCAGTTCTTGCGCGGCTTCGAAGCGACAGCTTCAATGGCGGAGAAACCGGGCGTCTCGGCATACAAAAGAAGGATGAGCCTTTCGAAGATCACGAACAAGCCATTGAGGGAGAAGAAGATGGAGCAAGAACGAGTACCAGTGTGGAAACTCCCCACCCGGATGAGTCGATCGGGGCTATTGGAGATATGGTACCCAAAGTCTTGAAAGAAGGAACGGCAATGACTAGAGTTACAAGAAAGAAGAAAACCCAACGAATTTTTTCCATAGATCCCACTGCCACCCGAGTAACCTGGGATTCTACGAAGCAATCATCCAGATTCTATATCGATGATATTAAGGAGATTAGGCTGGGGGCGGATGCACGAAACTATCGAGAGGAATTCCAGGTTTCATCAGAGGTGGAAGACAGATGGGCCACCATAATATATACGGAACCGGAGACTGGGAAGCTCAAAACCCTTCACGTTATCGCACCTACCATTCATACACTGGAACTTTTGACAGCTACATTAGATATAGTAATGCAGTACAGGACGGAGAAGATGGCCGGTTTGTCAATGCCTGGAGAGAATTTTGTTGACGCTCATTGGAGAGATTGTATGGAGTCTCAGTGTCCTGCAAAAACTCCTAATTCAAACGACGAGAAGCTAGGGTTTGAAGATGTGGAACGGCTGTGTCGAAGGTTACATGTCAACTGCTCAAGACAGTTTTTGAAAGACAGGTTTAAGCAATCCGACAAGGACAAATCCGGATTTCTGGATTTTGTTGAATTTCGTGAATTTGTTCGGTTACTGAAACAAAGGGATGAAATTGTCGATATTTGGAAAGATGCGGTTGCGGACAGAAAGGCTGGGATGTCTATTGACGAATTCCGAACTTTCCTCAAAGAAGAGCAGAAGGTCGACATCAACTCTGACCCGATGTACATCGACAAAATCTTTCGAAAATTCACTCGGCCGCCTTCATCTCAACAGCAGGTCACACGGAAGGAAGGATCAATTGTCCGGATGTCAATGGATGCATTTTCTGATTTCCTCCTGTCTTCATCTTACAATCCCCCATTGCTCCCCACGCCACTGGGTAATAACCTCGATCGACCACTGAATGAATACTATATATCTAGTTCACACAACACTTATCTTTTGGGTAGGCAGGTGGCTGGCGAATCATCAATCGAAGCTTACATACGCGTCCTCAAACGTGGCTGTCGGTGTGTTGAGATCGACTGCTGGGATGGCGATGACGGTAGACCAATCGTTACCCATGGCCACACCGGCACCTCCGATATCCTCTTTTTGGACGTTATAACAGCCATCAAAAAGTACTCCTTCGTTGCTTCAACTCTTCCTGTCATACTCTCATTAGAAGTCCACTGCGATTTGGAACAACAGGTTGAGATGGCGAAAATTCTTCGCAGTGTCCTAGGTGACGTACTTGTCACAGAGCCTTTCATGACAAACACTTTAATTCTACCAAGTCCAAACGAATTAAGGAGCAGGGTCTTAATCAAGGTCAAAGGCAGCTCCAAGCAAGATACACTAATCATAAACGACTTCACTTCAATGGAAAAACGGGCTGGGAGCACCAATAATCTTCAGAACTCCCCACATCAACCCTCGCTCCATAAGAGCGGCATACCAAGCGAGAACAGTAGCTCCACAAGTGAGTCCGAAGGTCAAGATGAAAGTAAGGTCGAGAAGAGGCAGGAATCTGTGAAGATTGCGCATGAATTGGGTTCTTTAGGTGTTTATACTAGAGGACAGCGATTTTCGAACTTTGCGCTGCCCGGTAAGCCCTTGTTCTTCACGTTCCTCAACCAATACTAACTCTGCATCCCTTCAGAAAGCAAAACATCCAACCATGTGTTCTCTTTTCAAGAGAAGAAATTTGAGAAATTCACAAAAGACCCAGAGAAGAAGGTTCAATTAGAGAAACACAATGTCCGATACCTTATGCGAGTCTACCCGTCTGGATTCCGAGTCAACTCTTCGAATTTCGACCCAATCGGGTTCTGGCGTCGAGGAGTTCAAATGGTCGCCCTCAATTGGCAGACTTACGACCTAGGCTTGCAGATCAACGAAGCCATGTTTGCTTCTGAAGAAGATCGTGGCGGATATGTTCTGAAACCAAAAGAGCTCCGGGGCTCCAGGACCACTTTCGACCCGCCTGCGGATGCAAACGCCGCAACACTAACAAAGAACAAGAAGGTTACAACATTTTCTGTCGAAATAATTTCCGCGCAACAATTGCCAAAACCCAAAGATCACAGGGACAAAGGCCTTCATCCATTCGTGGTAGTAGAAGTCTTCTCTGCAGACGACAAGACGAAGGATAAGTCAGCAGCCGGAGGTGGGATTGGGGTTGATTCGAGCGACACCAAAGGTATTAGCGGGCTTGGAGCTCCCCAAAAACGACGAACAATGGTGGTGAAAGATGACGGTTTCCACCCCCTGTTCAGAGAGAAAATGGGTTTTAAAGTCACGACCAAATTCGAAGAGTTGGTGTTTGTGAGGTTCTCAGTGTACAATGCAGATGACGGTGATTCGAGCGATCGAACTCTCATTGCTACCTACACTGCGAAACTCCTCTCTCTCCAGCAAGGTAATATATTACTCAAAGACCCAACTAAGCATCCAAAGATGCTAACCTCTAAAAAAGGCTACCGACACCTGCCCCTTTATGATCTTCAAGGAGAGCAATTTCTTTTCTCAATGATTTTTGTCAAGATCAGTGTCAGCTCGGTCTCGCTGGCCGACCGAGAACCACTCATGCGGGCATCAACAATGGAAGCGTTCAAGTCTACAGCGAGGTCGGTCCTGCAGAGAGGATTTTCCACTAATAGGCGCTCAGTGAGACGCTTGGAAAGCGAAAAGATGGATAAAAATGGTGGCCAGGAGCCAACACCAAAATCGGGATAGATTTGATTTACTGGGTTGCTTTGGCTTGGGTTGGTTTACAGGCGTTCAAATATTCATTGGTACTACTGCTTTTGCCACTACTGCCTTATAATTTTTTTCCTTTTTTCCTTTCTTCTTCCTTTCCCAAGTTATGATACTTTTTGGTTACGTTTTGAAGGGATAGAAAGCCCAAACAACCAACTATCATTCCTAGGAAAGGCCAAGGGTGTGGGGGGGGAGGAGGGATCACTCGAAGTTTGCCCTGGCGGGTTTCTGCTTCTCAAAGAGGAAAAACCCCTGCTGTGTAGGAAAAGGTAATAAGTTATGCAATGCTTCCGGCACGGGAAGATTATCCGAAGACCTGTTTTCTTGACTACTTTATGTATTGGAAGATCGCCATTGGATTGGAACTTTCCTTTTTTTTTTTTTGTTAGTGCGGACGCCAGCATTCACTTTCTCCTTCTGGGCAGCTTTTTCGGGTATGCTGCTCTCACAAAAGTATCATCTCTATGATTGCTCTTAGTCATAGATACTCACTCGGGCTGAATCTCGTCGGCGTCCGTCCGTTCATTGATTCATCCATTCAGTCGTTCGGTCATCCAGTGCATTCCGTGGTATTCCATCTTTTTTCTTCGGCGTGACATATCCTACTGCTCATCGAAAGCCCCAGACAAGACATGCACTCCGACCACTTCGGCACAACCAGACCGGCGAGTAGATCGAAAAGAGCGCTCATGATATATTCCGTGGCTCTTCTGTAATAGTGATGCTATTCCTGCTATGAGGGACAGCAGCCAACAAATAGAAACAGAACACCCGATGTGATAGTACGGTACCAACATCGCTCCCACATTGTCTAATCATAATCCTCCAAACGCCCGCAACTGTACAGCACACTACACTACTAAGTGCCACTCGTAGTGGGTTCACGCTCGTTAGCACGGCCGCTATTGCATACCACCAAGATCCGAGCCAAAAGGGCAATACTGGCGGTATGCAAGAACAGCTATTCATAAACGTTACCCCATTGTTATACGAGTATCGTACGGACATTAAATAGTGACTTGGTATCCTAAACCCATCCTTCCCTTTTGTTATCCCTCCCCTAGCGCACCGCTCCTAACGAACCCCAGCCCCGAAGTCAAAACAAAGTGGGGCGAGAGAAAAAAACCCCCCTCCCGTCCCCTGTCATGCTTACGCCACTGGCACAGTACCATACCGTTTTCTCTTCCCCAACTAAAACACTTCGGTTCTTAGCGGAGCTGTCTCCGTGGATACCGGTACCGGCACTGTAAGATGGAGCAAGCCGCAGGTGCGGGTGCGTGTTTCTCAAGTACTGTGCTCGAGTACATAGCGTGCCGCGCTGCACAATGTTTCGGGATAAGTTAAGCCCCTTTTTGTTTTTAGTTTGACACATCTTATTTGACTGGTGGGTGGGGCAGATACTGTAAGGAGGGGAAGGAGGGGGTTGTTTGTGGGTCGTGGTAAGCTTCAGGTGAGGATTTAACGCTTGGATCGGTGGGGTATAGTATGTTTGTTTGGTGTGGTATGGTGTGGTGCGACCATTGTGACCAGGATCATGGGATGTCACTCGGATGCTTGATCTGTTGATCCCGAAGGGTGTCCCCCCCCTTCCTTTCCCCCTGCTGTGCGTAGTATGTCGTGTTGTGTGAGTTGGTGTATTGTATGGTAGAGTGCGTGTGGAGGTGTGTGGTACTAGTTTCCTTTGTAGGGCATCGTAGTGCCGGTGGTTGAAGGGTTGAGCCAGTCTTATTGGCTGATAGGAGGTAAAGTGTGAGAAGGAAGCTGACAGTGGATACCGGTAGTGTGCATCTAGGCAAGAGGCCCCACTGAATGCGTTATCGAGGGATATGCTGTCGTGTGGAGCTTTGGTAGAGCTTACAATAGAGTAGTTCGGATTTCGTTTCCTGGGGAGCTAGATTGCGGGTTAGTTAGTTAGCCGGGAAGGAGTATGGAGTATGTATGTATTAGGGGATATCATACGTAAAACTGCGAAGTT
>Ga0307510_10002345_pt1 | contig 21401 bp, 20 predicted proteins | sample 12_EM_MG_FD_207224 | JGI IMG/M metagenome (GOLD analysis project Ga0307510, IMG submission 207224) | Populus trichocarpa ectomycorrhiza microbial communities from riparian zone in the Pacific Northwest, United States - 12_EM | ecosystem: Host-associated > Plants > Roots > Unclassified | place... | reverse complement strand
GACCCGAATGACGGCCGATGGGCACCCGCTGCTGCGTTCGATGGCATGTATGAGGAAACGATTTCCGCCATGGCGGCGCATCTCGGCCTTACGCTCGATCGCATCGAGACCGATCACCGGGTCTTGCCCGCCACGAAGGATCTGGTCGTCGCGTCCGGCGCGATTCCCAAGGGCACCGTGAGCCATCTTCACTTCTGCTGGCACGGCATTGTCGAGGGCCGCCGGAAACTGACCATGTCGATTCACTGGTACATGGAGACCGCGCATCTGCCCAACGCGGCCCCGCCCCTCTGGCAGATAAAGATCGACGGCCAGCCGGGCATTCATATCTCGGTCGAGATGTCGAAGCGTCCCGGAGACCCGACGCAATCTCTCGCGGAGCAGATTGCCGTGGCGGGCTCGGTCATCAATGCGATCCCGATCGCCTGCGATGCCGAACCGGGTGTCATGATGCGTCCCATAGCGACGCCGCACCAGGACAGGATGAGCGCGCGACTTTCTCCTGTCTGATGCCGCCCGCACCGACGGACCGTAACAACTTCTTATAACAACGGAGACATGCCGTGAAAGTCATTCAATGGGCGACAGGCTCGGTTGGCCGCTCGACGCTGCGCAGAATCATCGATCATTCCCAGCTCGAACTGGTTGGCGTGTACGTCACCAATCCGGACAAGGTCGGCTTAGATGCGGGAAGGATTGCCAAGCGACCCGATACCGGCGTTCTCGCGACCAACGATATCGACGCGATCCTCGCGCTGGACGCCGATATCGTCATCCACGTGCCGCTGATCTCGGTTCCCTATGAGAAGCAGAATGCCAATGTCATTCGCCTTCTCGAGGCCGGCAAGAACGTCGTCTCGACCAACGGCTTTTATCGCCCCCATGTCCAGGGGGAGGACTATGCCGCCCCGCTGCACGAGGCGGTGATCAGAGGCGGCGTGACGCTGGCGGGTTCGGGCCTGAATCCCGGCGTGATCGCGGAACGACTTGTGATGGTCCACGCGGCGCTCATGACTCGCTTGGACGCCATCCGCACCTCGGAGGTTTTCGACGCTTCGCTGTCGAAGTCCGCCGGACTCCTGTTCAACGCCATGGCCTTTGGTACTGACCCGGCAAAAGGCGACCCGACGGAGAGCGCGATCGCCAAGATGTATGACAAGCTCTATGCCGAAGCGATCGACTATGTCGCTGCCAAGCTCGGCACGTCCGTCGTCTCGATCGAGAACCGGCACAAGATCACCCTGGCGCCCGAAGACATGCACATCGCTGCTGGCACTATCCCCAAGGGTCATGTCGCTGCGACGACCTGGTGCTGGCACGGCGTTTTCGCAAACGGCGTTACCATGGAACACAAGATCCTGTGGACAGCCTCGCACGCGTTGAGCGACGTCCACGGCGATGCTCACTGGGTCGTGGAACTGGATGGACGCCCGAACATACGCGCCACGCTGCAATTGACCGATCCGGACCCCAATGCACCGCCATCTCGACCGGCGATGGATGCAACGGCGTCGGTGCTCATCAATATCTTGCCTGATGTCGTGGCCGCGGCGCCGGGCTTTTTCGATCTGCCGGCACCCACGCTGCTCAATCTGAGATAAGCTTACCTGCACTGCCATTGGGATCGCGCGTCGAAATGGGCTGCTCCCGATTGGACCTTAATTCCAGCGTCCACCAAACCGGCAGCAGCCCCGTCTCCGCCAGTCGATCAACTCTTTGTCCTGGAACGAGGATGCACTTTCATGTCACCGCAACATCCCGATCATATCGAGCAGGTTTCCATTTATCGCCATGCAGATGGCCATTATTCGGTCCACACGGAAATCATGATCGAGGCGCCCGCTGCCGATGTCTGGGCGGTGCTGGTAGATTTCGGTGCCATGTCGACCTGGAGCAGCAGCCTGAGGCGGTGACCGGTGACATCCGAGACGGCGGAACCGTGCGGTCCCATTTCCTTGCAATGGGCAAGGTCTGGGTCGCGGATCATATTTTCATCCATCGGGCAGGCCACGTCTATGGTTGGTCCGACCCTCTGACCGGTGAATTCTCCGGCGTTCGCGATCATCACCTGTTTCGGGTCGAGAGTGCCTCGCCCTCCCTTACACGCTTCATCCAGTCAGATGATTTCACCGGAGAGACTGCCGCGCAGCATGGCGTTGCACTCGCGCGGGTCGGGTTCGACAATTATCCCATCTTCAATCAGGAGCTAACCGACGAAGTTATGTGCCGGCGAAAAGCGGCGAAGGCTTCCGATGATGCCCTGCGGATGAAACGGTGTCGGCGTTTCATTCGTTGCGGCGAGCGAGCTACGCCACTTCCGCCCGTGGTCGATCTCTTTGAGGCGACTCCATACGCCAACCTGTTTGACGCGCCTGGAGAATACGCCCGGTGTTTTGATCGCAAACCACCGGTGTTATGCGATCGCCATTGCTGCGCCTGATGAGCTTTAACGGCGGATCGTCAAAATCGCACAACCAGCGCTCGCTCCAGCCGTGGATCGCCATCACAAGAGGGTGGAGCGCCAGACCTGCCTCGGTCAGCCGATACTCAAAACGCGGCGGGCCGCTTTGATACTGCGTCTTTTTCAGCAAGCCGAACCCGATCAGTCGCCCCAATCTGTCCGACAATATGTTCGGGGCCATGCCCGTTGCGTCGAGTATGGCATCGAAGCGACGGAAGCGCAGGAAGGCGCAGGCAACGAGCGACCAGGTCCAATAGTCTCCCATGATCTCGACGGAACGCTCGATCATGGGCCGCTCGGCCTGGACACGGACGCTACTGGCCCGGCGTTGCGCCGGCGGCGGGCGCTCGATCAGGCCGGGGCCGATCGCATAGGCAACATCGCGGTGGTCGATCGGCGAACCAAATTCCTTGTCCAGCACCGCGGCGTCCACCGTGTCACCCGTGCGCGTGTGAACGAACGTCAACGAGTAACGCTCCTGCATTGCCGAAGGCGCGAACCTGCGTTCCCAAAGGCCTTGCACGAGAGCGGTGCCAAAGAGATCCAGTCCCATCGGCGTCAGGATATATTCCGCTCTTTTCTTTCCATCGGGAACGAACGCCTGCAGGATGCCGACGTCGCATAAACGTGTCAGCCGCTGCGACAGCACGGTTCGCGGAATGCGCAGGCTATCGATCCAGTCGCTGAACCGCCGGACGCCATAATAGGCCTCGCGAAGGATCAATTGGCTCCAGGCGTCGCCAATAGCGGCATGCGCAAGCGCAACGGGGTTTCCCGTAACAAGCGCCCGGGCCGTTATTTTCGCCCGACAGTCAGGGCGCATGCTGCCGTGCCTTGTATCCGTGGCTCGGCACCGCAATCACTCGGGTCAATTCACGACTTCCTTCGCCATTGCCTTTCTTCGGGGGCGCCGAAAAACGGCACACATCGACCCTGGATCGTCAATGCTCCTTGTTCGCTTTCAAAACGATTTGCAATCTCAGCGCCACTACCGGGCGACCAGCCGGCGCGAGGAGGATCGATGGCGGGGTGAGTTCACGCAGCGCAGCACGACCTCGAGGATCGCGCCGCGAAACCGCGAATGGGCATTGCGGCTATAGATCGAGCCAGTGAAGGGCCGCCGCTTCCGAGGTGAAGCATTGAAAGCGATCGTCGGGGAGAATGCGCTTGATTTGCATCTGCTGGAGCACGCTTGATACCAATGCCGCCGACCGCTCGACGCCATTATTCGCAGTCCACTGCATCTGTTCTTGAATGGTCTTGACGGCGGATTGCGGCAGGACCTCGATTTCCCGGAGGTCGGCCAAAATCTTGAAACCTCCATGCGTCAGCGTCAGTTTGGCGATGGCGCTCGTCAGGTCGGCGCGAAAACGGCCGGCCTCGGCATCATCGAAAAAACCGGTTGCCGCGAAGCGCACCAGCCTTCCGATTCTATTGGTTTCAATCGTGAACATTGACGTGTTCCATCCCGAGCGCCGGCTCGATCTCAAGGGAACCTATATCAAATGCAAAGTTGGCGGCAATTTCGTTGTGATACGTAGGCGGCAGGAGTCGGAAGCCGCAGCGCGCCGACAGATCGCGTGCCGAAGGTTTGTTTCTGAAACGCGCAAAGGCGCGCGCCGGCGCAACTCCGGACGCTGACTGTCCGCTGCCCCGAGGCCGCGCCTTCCCGCCACGCACAGGAAGAATGCCCGCGGACAAGGTGAAAGCCGGGAACAACGGCTTCCGGCTCAGCGATAACGGCCGCTACCTGCCGCTAAGGCGGTTCGTTCAGGGAAACTGGGCATGATTGGTTGTAAAGGTGACCGGCGCGGTGGCACCGCGGAGGCTTTCCGCCGATTGGGCCATCCCGCATCGCTGCGAAGCAGCCGCCCGCGCTCATCCAACCTCGGCCAGCACGATGCGCGCCCCCGTCCTGTCGCACACCTCCTCGACGCTGGTCCCAGGTGCCAGTTCGAGCAGCGTCAGCACCTCGCGCTCGCGGTCGACGGCGAGGACACCAAGATCGGTGATGACGAGATCGACGACGCCGGCACCGGTCAGCGGCAAGGTGCAGCGACCGAGGATCTTCGGGTCGCCCTGCTTGCTGACATGCTCCATGACGACCACGACGCGTTTGACCCCCGCGACGAGGTCCATCGCCCCACCCATTCCCTTGACCATCTTGCCGGGCACCGTCCAATTGGCGATGTCGCCATTGGCAGCGATCTCCATCGCACCGAGGATGGTGAGGTCGATATGCCCGCCGCGGATCATCGCGAAGCTGTCAGCCGAGGAGAAATAGGAGGAGGTCGACAGTTCGCTGATCGTCTGTTTGCCGGCATTGATCAGGTCGGGATCGACCTCGTCGTCATAGGGGAACGGGCCGATGCCGAGCATGCCGTTCTCCGACTGAAGCGTCACCTGCATCCCCACAGGGATATGATTGGCAACGAGCGTCGGAATGCCGATCCCGAGATTCACATAGAAGCCGTCCTTCAGCTCGCGGGCGGCGCGCGCCGCCATCTCGTCTCTCGTCCAGGCCATCAGACTGCTGCTCCCTCCCGGGCCCTGGTGGTGCGTTTCTCGATCCGTTTCTCGTTGATCGTCGAGCGCACGACCCGATCGACATAGATGCCGGGCGTGTGGATGCCGTCGGGATCGAGCGTACCTGCGGGAACGATCTCCTCCACCTCGGCGACCGTTACCTTGCCCGCCGTCGCCATGTTGGGGTTGAAGTTTCGCGCCGTCTTGCGAAAGACGAGGTTGCCCGCCGGGTCGGCGCGCCACGCCTTGACGATCGAAAGATCAGCGCGAAGCCAGGTCTCGCGAACATAGGCTTCCCCGTCAAACGTCTCGACCGGCTTGCCTTCCGCGACTACCGTTCCGACACCCGTCTTCGTGTAGAAGGCGGGGATGCCGGCGCCGCCGGCGCGGATGCGCTCGGCCAGCGTCCCTTGCGGGTTGAGTTCGAGTTCGAGCTCTCCCGACAGATATTGCTGCTCGAACAGCTTGTTCTCACCGACATAGGACGAGATCATCTTGCGGATCTGGCGGCTTTCCAGCAGCATCCAGAGGCCGAACCCGTCAGCGCCGGCGTTGTTCGAAATCACCGTCAGTCCGCTCACCCCTGCCTGACGGATTTCGGGAATGAGGCTCTCGGGATTGCCCGACAGGCCGAAGCCGCCCGACATGATCGTCATCCCGTCGAACAGCAGCCCCTCGAGCGCGGCCCCGGGCGTCGCGAAGATCTTTTCCGTCATCTTCCCTCTGCACTTTCCAGGGATGCAAGCATGAAACTGTGAACCAGGCTGAACCATTCTCCGGTCATCGCCCGACCGTCAGGCGCATCGCCGCCGTCATGCCGGTCGAACTGGCGGATCAGCGACGCCTTCACGCCGAACACCACATCTGAATCGAGATAGACGTCCCCGTCGGCGAAGATGTGCGTCACGAGCTTTCGGCACCCTGGCGCGGCGATCATGAAATGGATGTGCTCGGGACGGAAGGGATGCCGCCCCTGCGCGGCGAGCATTTTGCCGACTGGACCGTCATCCGGAATCGGGTAGGCAACCGGCCGAATCGTCCAGAGGTGAAACCGCCCCTCCGCGTCGGTTTCGAACCGCCCGCGGCCCGAATAGTCAGGATCATCATCCAGCTTCTGGAGGTCGTAGAAACCCTTGTCGTCGCTGTGCCAGACATCGACGGTCGCCCCGGCGATCGGCCTGCCCGAGGCATCGACGACCGAGCCGCCGACATACATCGGCCTGCCTTGAAGCCTCCCCTCAATATGGCCGCCATTGGCGAAGCGTGGCGGCTCGACATAGAAAGGTCCGAAGACGGTTGTCTGGGTCGCGTCTCCGGGAAAGCGATGGTTGATCGCGTCAACCAGCATCGACACACCCAGCGTGTCGGACAAGAGGATGAACTCCTGCCTGGTCGCCGAGCACATCTGCCCGGTCTCGGTCAGGAACCGTATGCCGGCTTCCCACTCCGCCTCGGTCGGCTCGACATCCCGGACGAACGCGTGGAGGTGACGGACGAGCGCCACGCTTACCTCGCGCACCCGGGGTTCGTCCGCATTCGCGACCCGCTCAACCACCGCCTCGGTGATCGTATTTTCGTCAAACTCCTGCATCGGCCTCCACCAGGTCTTCGACGGGCATGTCGCCTGCCCAGGCGCGCCGCAGCATCGCTGCGATGGCCCCGCGGTCGAGCGGCCGCGGGTTGGGATAAGGGCTGGCAACGGCCAGGTCAGCCGCTTGCTCTATGCCGCGTTCGGGCATGCCAAGATCGCGCAGCGCCCGCGGAGCACCGACCCGCAGAGAAAGCGTGTAAAGCGCCTGCGCGGGGTCGTCCGAGCCGAGCAGCGCCTGTAGCCGCACCCGCGCACCGGTCGCGGCCGGCAAATTGTAGGCAAGGCTGTGGGCGAGCATCGCGGCGTGGGTTTCGGCGTGCGGCAGGTCGAAGGTGCCGCCGAGGACATGACAGATCTTGTGGTGCAGCCCCATGCCGACCGAACCGAGGCAACTACCACTCAGCCAGGCCCCGTAAAGCGCCAGCGCACGCGCCTCGCGATCGTCGGGCGCTGCGTGAATCGCCGGCAGCGCGTGCAACAACGCGGCAATGCCCTGCTCCGCCATCAAATCGATGATGGGATTACCATTGGGCGCGTAGAGCGCCTCGGCGGCGTGCGCGAGCGAATTGAGGCCCGATGTCATGGACATCGCGACGGGTAAGGTCATCGTCAGATCGACGTCGTAGATGATGCTCTCGGGCAGCACGCGCAACGTCCGCTGGGTCGTCTTGATGCCCGCTTCCGTCTGGCCCAGTATCGGCGTCGCTTCCGATCCAGCATAGGTGGTGGGCACCGCGATTTGCGGCAGATCGGTCTTGAGGGCGATCGCCTTGCCGAGGCCGATCGCCGACCCGCCCCCGATCGATACCAGGCCGTCCGCGTCGACTTGCTGCGCAAAAGCCAGCGCCTTCTCGGTGACATCGATCGGCGTGTGCATCGCTGCACCGGCGAAGACGCCGACGGCACGATTGCCGAGCGTCGCGGCAATGTCTTTTGCCTGTTGTTCCTGCTGCGGTGTACACAAGAGCAGCAAGCGCCGCGCCGACAGATGCTCTGCCTCTTCGCCGATCGTGGCGATGGTGCCTGACCCGAACCGGACCCGTGCGGGCAGCGCTTCGAATTGGAACGACGGCGGGATCAACGGGCGCGACCTTCGGTTGCCGCGAGTTCGGCGATCATCTGCTCGCGCATGAGGAACTTTTGCACCTTGCCCGAGGTCGTCATGGGAAAGCCATCGACGAACCGGATATGGCGCGGGATCTTGAAATGCGAGATTTGGCCGCGACAGAACTCCCTGATCGAATCAGCATCTGCATCGGCTCCGCTCTTGAGGATGATCCAGGCGCACAGTTCCTCGCCCAACCTGACGTCGGGAATGCCGATCACCTGGACGTCCCGGACCGCAGGGTGACGATAGAGGAATTCCTCGATTTCGCGCGGGGAGATGTTCTCGCCACCCCGGATGACGATGTCCTTGCTGCGCCCGATGATCCGGCAATAGCCCTGGGCATCGATCGTCGCGAGATCGCCGGTGTGCATCCAGCCGTCGTCGGCGAGCACCTCTTGCGTGCGCTCGGGGTCGTTCCAATAGCCACTCATGACCGAATAGCCCCGGGTGCAGAGCTGCCCGGAACCACCGAGCGGAACGATCCTGTCGTTCTCGTCGACGATCCTCACCTCCAGATGTGGCATGACACGGCCGACTGTATTGACCCGCGCGTCGACCGGATCGTCCGGACAGGTCTGGAAGCTGACCGGGCTCGTCTCGGTCATACCGTAGATGATCGTCACTTCCGTCATGTGGAGCTCGGACATCACCGCCTTCATGGTCTCGGCGGGGCACGGCGCGCCGCCCATGATCCCGCCGCGCAGAGAACCGAGATCGAACTCGCCGAAGCGCTCATGCCCCAGGATCGCGATCATCATGGTTGGCACGCCGTAGAGATGTGTGCATCGCTCGGTCGCAATAGCCCCCATCGCCTCGACCGGGTCGAACGCCTCGCCAGGATAGACTGCCGTGGCGGCGCGCCCGAGACAGGCGAGGTTGCCCACCACCATGCCGAAGCAATGGAACATCGGCACCGGAATACAGACACGGTCGCCCTCGGTGATACCCGCACGCATGCCGGTCTGGATGCCGTTGTTGAGGATGTTGTGATGCGTGAGCGTTACGCCTTTGGGCTTGCCCGTGGTGCCGCTCGTGAACTGGATGTTGATCGGATCTTCGGCCTGTAACTCGAGCGCCGGCAGGCTCGAGCTTGCGTCATCGCCAATGCGTTGAACGTCCCGATACGTCCGAAGCGCACCGGTCGCCTCATCGGCGAACACGATGACATGACGCAACGAAGGGACGCGAGGTGCGGAGATTGCTCCGGCATTGGTCCGCAGGCCCGGGACCAGCTCCTCGAGCATCGCGACATAGTCACTGCTCTTGAAGCACGGCGCGATGGCGATCGCGGCGCAAGACGCCGCGTTGAGCACATGCTCGAGTTCGCCGACCCGGTAGGCGGGGTTGATCGTAACCAGGATGACGCCGGCTTTCGCCGCAGCATATTGGATCGCCGTCCATTCGGCGCGGTTGGGGCTCCAGATCGCGAGGCGGTCGCCGCGATTCAGTCCCAGCGCGCGCAGCCCCGCGGCCAGGCGATCGGCCTCAGACCGCAAATCTGCGTAACTCCAGCGGATCCCCTGCGCTACCGACACCAGGGCGTCGCGGTCGCCATGTGCCTCGGCGAGCTCGTCGAGCAGCACACCGATCGTCCGGGCGGTCAGCGCCGGTCCCGCATTGCCGTGGACATAGCTTGGTTGCACGTCGTCCTATCCCATACCCGGCAAAGCGCCCGGGAAATGCGCGATCCGTGGCGGCACGGGCTCGCAATTAGCGGGTGAATTTTCTTGGACGGAATGAGCGTCTTTGGGACAGCGCAGGGCAGCTTATGTTGACGCGCGCGATGAGCAGACCTAGCTTCGGGATAGAGAGGGTGCCGTTGAACCTGCAAGAGCCTGAGAGCCTGGCAACCGAGGCCTGGAGGAATGCGGACCGCCTCGCGGACGAGCGGGTTGGCATATGACGAGTGCTGAACAGGCGCACAATCTCAAGAACGTCCGGGTCCGCACGCACTGGCTGAGCGGCATCGAGGTCCATGCGCTTCGCGTCGATGTCATGCCGGGCAAGGCCTGGCATCAGTTGAGCGGTGATCTCCCCACATTGTCGATCGTCGTTCGGGAATCGGGCGGATGCTGCGAGGCGCGCGCGTCGCTCGACGATGAGGGTCAGGGCAAGCGGCGCAGCCTTCGGCGCCGGATGGGACATACCAGCCTGATCCCGGGCGGCTCGACCATCTGGGGTTATTCGGAGGACATTACGAGAGTCGACGAAGTGCGTCTGATCCTCGACCCCGCCCGCATGCGCGACGTCATTCATGACGATCTGCCGACAAACCGGCTGGCCGAGCCGTCACTGATGTTCTTCGACGAACCGCTTCAGGTCCTGGCCAGCCTCATCGCGTTCAACGAGGAGGAGTTGAGCAGCTTTTCCTTGCTCGGAGACAGTCTGGTGGCCGCAATGGTGGCGAGGCTGATCAGTCTCCAAGTGCTGCCCAACATGCACGGACGCCGGCTCGGGCTCAGCGCAAGCCAGGCCAGGCGGGTCAAGGACTATATCGTCGAGAATCTGCCCAACCAGATCAGGCTTGCGGAACTGGCCGCACTGGTTGACCTGTCGCCATCGCAGTTCGGGCGGGCGTTCAAGGTCTCGACCGGGAAGACGCCCCACAAATGGCATCTCGATGCACGCATCGACCGCGCCATGGCGCTGCTCGGCGACCGCAAGAAGGGTCTTGTCGACATCGCGCTTGAAACCGGCTTTTCCGAACAGAGCCATTTCACCCGCAGCTTTCGAACTGTCACCGGGATGTCGCCACGGGCATGGCGCTACGCTCAGGCCGCCTGAGCAGCCCGGCGCGTTCCATTTGCAGCGCTAATCGTCAATCCACGCCTCCCCAGGCGACCTAGCTTCCCTTTTGGATACGCGCGCTGGACGCGCCTCCGAAGGAGATGGGTTGATGATCGAGGAGCGCGACGTCCGCATTGCCATGCGCGACGGCACGGTGCTGGCGGCGGATGTTTACCGGCCCGAGGGCTCGGGTCCGTATCCGACACTCTATGCGTCCGCGCTGCACAACAAGGACATGCAGGGGCCGGATATGGCGGATGTACTTGCGCCCCAGCCGGCCAACGTGCCCCTGTGGTTCGGGCCGATCGAGGCAGGTGATACCCGGCGCTTCATCGCCAACGGCTATGTCCATGTCATCGTCCAGCCCCGCGGCTCGGCAAAGTCCGAGGGCCATTACGGCCATGAGGACAGCGATCATTACGATGCGATCGAATGGATCACCCAGCAGCCGTGGAGCGACGGCAAGGTCGGCATGGTCGGCATTTCGGGTTTTGCCGGCGAGCAGTGGCGCGCCGCAGCGCAAGGTCATCCGGCGCTCAAGGCTATTTTCCCCTATGATGCCTGCTCGGCCTATGGCGGCATGTTTGGGTTTCGCGACTTCCACCCCGGCGGGGTGATCAACACCTTCCCCTATCTACTCGACGTCTTCAGCACGGTGCATGAGCCGCGCGGCGTGCCCGGCGACCTGCCGCCCGAAGAGGAGGAGTTGTGGCGGGCGGCAATGGCCAATCCCGACCTCAAGATGTACGCCAACCTCTTCAACATCCTTACCCAGCGCGGCCAGCGTACCTTCATCATGTACCTGGCGATGACGCGGCCATGGGAAGCGGACAATACGCTCGAGCTGTCCGACGCATTCTTCAAGAAGATCAAGATCCCGTTCTACACCGGCTCGGGGGCCTACGCGTACACCTACAAGCTGCACTGGCTGGGCGCGCAGCACTATTTCCAGAATGTCGATGCGCCGAAGAAGCTGCTGTTCACCGGGCCGGCGCATCTCGAGCGCCCCTTCCATCAGCTGCACGACGAGATCCTGCGCTGGTATGATTATTGGCTGAAGGGCATCGATACCGGGATCATGAACGATCCGCCGGTGCGCTACTGGCTGATGGGCGCGAACGAGTGGCGAACCGGATCCGACTGGCCGCTGCCCGAAGCCGAATATGTCAAATTCTATCTCGGTAACTGGGAGCGGCTGACCACCGAAGCGCCCCGCCCCGCCAACGAGGTCGGCGCGGCGCACCGCGAACCCGATGTCTTCACGCAGATGCCTCTCAAGAAGACCATGAAGGTCGAAAAGCTGCGCTACATGACCGACCCCCTGCCCCATGATCTGACGGTGGCGGGGCCGATTAGCCTGACCCTTCACGCCGCGATCGACAAGCAGGACACGAACTGGATCGTGGTGCTGAAGGATGTTGGTCCCGATGTGTCGGTGGTCACGGCACGCGAGGGCGAACGCACCGTGCCCGCCGACCTCAAGGAACGCGAACTCACCCGCGGCTGGCTCAAGGCGTCCTACCGCGCGCTCGACGAGGAGCGCTCGACCCCGGCCGAACCGTTCCTCAAAATGACCCGCGGATCGATCGAGCCGGTGATACCGGGCGAGATCGTCGAGTACAGGATCGCGATCCTCGCGACCGCGAACCAGTTCAAGGCCGGCCACCGCATCTGCGTGGAGATCACCGCGATGGACGCCCCGACCGGCACGGGCGCGATGACCAATGTCGAATATATCCCCTACCATGTCTGTCGCAGCGAGACCGTGACCCACAGCATCTACCATGATGCCGACCGGCCATCGCACCTGCTGCTCCCAATCGTGCGCTGATTGGCAATGGGTGACGTGGAAACACTCCTTCGCCGCAACATCGCGGAGGTGTTCGGCCAGCGGGACGCGACACCGCGCCGCCAGGCGATCGCGGAAATCTTTGCCGCGGACTGCGTCTTCACAGCGCCCGATGGCGCCCATCAGGGTCGTGACACGATCGATGCCGCGGTGGCCGCGCTACACGCGCGGCTGCCCGACTTCGTCTTCAGCGCAGGGACGGCCCGGATTCTCGATGGTGCCGGGCTGATCGAATGGACCTTTGGGCCGTCTGGAGAACCGGATCGGATCGCCGGGACCGATGTCGTCTTGTGCCACGACAATCGGATCTCCCACCTGATGGTGTTCCTGAAATCATGACGGATATCATCAGCCTTTCGCCTTACGCCCTGGCGGATCGAACGACGGCGGCCAATCGTCCCGGGAAGAGTGGCGACGTCCGCTGCATCTGTCCGGCGCCGGGCGATTCCGGTGACGAACAGCGCTCGACTCCGCCATTGCCGGCCGTCCGGTAGGGCCAGGTGGGAACGGCAGGGATCGAAGCGGATGGCGCGACCATCGGTGCCACGCGGTCGCCGGCATCGCCCGCAATCGCAGTTCATCCGTCGACGCAAGAAGAGTTCCTTCGAAATTGCTGGTACGTCGCGGCGTTCGGCTCGGAACTCGATGCCGGAGATTTCGTCGCCCGGCGAGTGCTTGGCATCCCGTTGCTGCTCTATCGCACCGCCAGCGGCGATGCGGTCGCGCTCCACGACCAGTGTGCGCATCGTCTCGTCCCACTCTCGCTGGGTCGCCGCGTCGATGACAGTATGCGCTGTAGCTACCACGGCATGGTATTCGGCCCGGACGGCCGATGCACGCACATCCCCGGCCAATCGCAGATTGCACCGGGCGCGTTCGTGCAACGCTATCCGGCGGTCGAGCGGCACGGCCATGTCTGGATATGGCCGGGCGATCCCGTCCTCGCCGAACCGCAAGCCATTCCGAACATTCCTTGGGCCGAGTTGGACGGCTGGGAGGCAGTGCGAGGTTATATGAGCTTCGCGGCCGACTATCGGCTGCTGACGGACAATCTGCTCGACCTCAGCCATGAAAGCTATGTTCACGAGCGGACGATCGGCAATCACGCTGCTGAGACAATCGCCGACTATCCCGTACGCGTCACCATCGGATCCGGATCCGTGTTGCGCGCAGAGCGCGAGATGCTCGATATCGAGCCGCCGCCATGGTTCGCGCGCGTCTTGGGCAATACGAACTGCATCGATCGCTGGCAGACAGCGATCTGGGCGGCGCCCTCGATCAACATCACCGATACTGCTGTCGCACCTGCCGGATCGGGGCGCGCCAACGCGGCGGTTGGCCGGATCCTGCATCTGCTGACGCCTGAAACGTCCCGGTCGACGCATTATTTCTGGTCGGTCAACCGCAACTATGCCGTCGGCGACAAAGGCATGTCCGATGCGGTGTGCAAGGCGATCTGCGACACCTTCGAAGAGGACAGGTCAATCCTCGAACAGCAACAACGTCGGCTCGACGAGACCGGCCTGTCCGTCCCGCAACTCGCGCTCAAGGTGGATGACGCTCCCTTACGCGCGCGCCGCCTGCTCACGGCTCGGCTGCGAGGCGAGGCGGCGGGTGAGGTCTGTCTGGAGCCGTTCATGATGCCCGGGGATCCGGCCCCGCCCGGACCGGACGACAATCGTCATTGACAGCGGGCGGCCTGACAACGCGCGAAAAGGAAGAGGAACACAGGACATGAAGACGATACGGTTCGAACGAGATGGGGGCATCGGGAAGATCGTTCTCGCAAATCCGCCTGGCAACATGCTCGACAAGCGCTTCGCCGAATGCTTGCGCGATGCCGTTCATGAGGCAAGCGAAAGCGACATACGCGTCCTCCTCATCACCTCCGAAGCGCCGCATTTCAGCTTCGGCGGCGAAGTGCGCGAATGGCCCGGCAAGGACATCAACTGGTTCCGAACCTTCGTGAGCGAAGTCAACATGTCCTACCGCGCGATTGAGGCGTTGCGTGTCCCGACCGTATGCGCCGTCAGGGGACTTGTGTTCGGCGGGGGATTCGAGCTCGCGCTGAACTGCGACTTCGTGGTCGCCGCCGACGATGCCGTGTTTCGCTGCGTCGAGGTGACCACCGGCATGCTGCCAATTGCCGGCGCACTCCAACGGCTCGCCGAACGCGCGGGGCGCGCCCGCGCGTCGCGCTGGTCGATGCTCGGCGAGCCCATTACTGGCACCGAAGCCGGCGTGCTGGGCATCGTAACCCACGTCGTCGCAGAAGATGCCGTGGAGGAGACAGCTCATGCGCTGGCGGTGCAGCTCTCTACCGGCCCGACACGTTCGTACCATGCCACGCGCACGCTGTTGAAGGTCTGGTCTGGGGGCGGCGTACCGGCGGCCGACGCGATGATGCTCGATATCGCCATGGAGCTTTTCCATACGCAGGACGTCGAACGCGGGTTTGTGAGTACGGCGAAGGCCTTTGACGAAGGTGTCGAGCCGCCCGGCCTGATCTTCGAGGGGCGCTAGCAGCGTTTCGCCCTTCCTTTTTCCCATCAGCATCATCCGCGGCGGCCACCGCAACGGTCGACACAGGAAGAGAGTCTTGCGTGACGTGGTGATCTGCGAGCCCCTGCGCACCCCGGTCGGGCGATTTGGCGGCGTATTCAAAACCCTCCACGCGCACGAGCTCGGCGCAGTCGTGGTGCGCGGGCTGCTCGACCGCACCGGGCTACCGCCCGACCAGGTCGACGATGTTCTGTTTGCGCAATGCTATCCCTCGATGGATGCTCCCGCGCTCGGCCGGGTCGTGGCGCTCGACGCCGGACTGCCGATCGGGGTCGGAGGGGTCCAGATCGACAGGCGCTGCGGCGCGGGCCTCCAGGCGCTGCTCTATGCGGTGATGCAGGTAGCGACAGGGGGCTCGGACCTCGTGCTAGCCGGCGGTGCTGAATCGATGAGCAACGCCGCCTATTACTCGACCGCATTACGCTGGGACCTCCCGCCGGCCGGCCTGACGTTCGACGATGCACTGGCGCGCGGCCGCGTGACCGCGGGCGGGCGCAACTTTCCAGTCCCCGGCGGGATGATCGAAACCGCCGAGAATCTCCGTCGCGACTATGCCATCCCGCGCTTCGAGCAAGATGTCTACGCCGCCGAATCACATCGCCGGGCGCTTGCTGCGCAGGATGCTGGTTTTGTTGCCGAGGAAATCGTCCCTGTGGTCGTTACGACCAAGAAGGAGACGGTGACGATCGACACCGATGAGCACCCGCGCCGCGGCGTCACCGTCGAAAGCCTGAGCACGCTCAGGCCGCTCATCGCGACCGATCCCGACGCCACCGTCACCGCAGGCAACGCGAGCGGCCAGAATGACGGTGCCTCGGTCGCCATCGTCACCACAGCGGAGAAGGCGGCCGGACTGGGCCTCAAGCCCTTTGCGCGCCTCGCGAGCTGGGCCGTCGCCGGCGTGCCGCCATCGACGATGGGTATCGGCCCCGTGCCGTCGGTGGCGAAGGCGCTCGACCGCGCCGGGCTTGCGCTGAAGGACATCGATCTGATCGAGTTGAACGAGGCTTTCGCCGCCCAGGTGCTCGCCTGCACCCGCGAATGGCGCTTCACCACCGACGACTTCGCCCGATTGAACGTTAACGGATCCGGCATCTCGCTCGGCCACCCTCTGGCTGCCACCGGCGGACGTATCCTGGCGACCTTGCTACGCGAAATGGACCGCCGTCAGGTCCGCTACGGGCTCGAGACGATGTGCATCGGTGGCGGCCAGGGCCTTGCCCCGATATTCGAGCGATATGGTGACTGACCCCGACGCTTGAGGCCGATAGTGCCGTAAGTCAGGTCTGCCGCCGCAGCCACTCGGTAGGCGACATGCCAATAACCTTGAGAAACACGCGCGAGAAGTGGCTCTGATCGGCAAAACCGCACAACGCGGCAAACTCATCGAGCGACCCTTTGGGGTCATCGATCATCAGACGCTGCGCGTTGCGTACGCGCGTTTCCATCTGCCACGCCTGCGGCGTCAGCCCTGTGACTTCCTCAAACTGCTTGCTGAATCCCGCCGTCGTCAGCCCGGCGCGCTCAGCAAGCGCAGCGATGCTAATCGGCTCGTCAAGCTCGTCGCGGATATAGGCAAGCACGTCGCGCAGCCTCTTGCCGCGCAGGTTGTTGGCCGGACTCGACCAAGCCTTGCGCGCGGTCGCCGCAGCCCAGGCCATGAGCACCGCATGCGCAACTGCACCAGCGAAGGGTTCGGCCGAATCCCGAACATCTGGCCGGCCGAACAATACGGCGCAGTCATGGAGCAAGCGATCCCGCGCCATCAACCGGGTGGGTGCCGCACCGATCGCTGTGAGCGCCTCCTCGTCGTCACGCTCGGCAGAGTCCCCGGCCAGGCAGCAGATCAGCGTCGCACGGCGGATTTCGTCCGCATGGATCGTGACTGGGGTGCCCGTACTGACAAGTGAAACATGGTCGAGCCCGACAAAAGCGTTGTCCGGAAACCGCTCGGGCGCCGGTCGTAAATCGCAACGACCGCCGATTTCCTCGGCGACCACCAGGCAGGCCGGGCGATCGAACGCGAATTCGATCCAGCCCGGCTCGGTCAACCATCGCAGTTGCAAAACGAAGCGCGTCAGGCCGGGCCAGGAGGATGGCGCCGCCGTCAGAATTTCGACGCCATTGCTGCGTCGCGGCGGGATCGTCGGCACAAGCGGCGCGACCGTGGCAATCGTCCTGTCTCCTGCCATGCCGATCACGCTGGCGTTCCCTGGCCACTCGCCCGACGCGCCAACCCGATGGGATCGTCTACCGCATCGCCGCGCCAGGCGACGTGCATGTCGGGTCTAACCAATATCAGATCCCGCTCATAAATCATCCGCGCGCCAGGCGCACTGATGGAGAGGGTCGCAAGAGGTACCCCGATCGCGGCGAACGCTGCAACAAGGTCGGCCGTCCGGCATTCCGGATTGAGCACGAGGAGAGTGAAACGGTCACTGGCCAGACGATCCTGGATCGCGCTGCCGTCTTCAAGCCACAAATGCGGGAGACGGGCGCCTGGCCAGGCGGTCGGATGATAGGTTCTGAAATCCTGTTCGGGGCCGCCCGGAACATTCCGGATGATCGGGGAGTCGATGTAGCGGTAACCGAGTTCGGCGCCGACCATCTCATTCGACTTTCGCTGCTCGACATCTGCGACGCGCGCGAGATTCGCGCGCGCGGTCTCGCCCGCCGGCCCTTCGTCGTCAATCTCGGGCGGCACCGCGGCCAGCCACGCGCGATAGCCGAGCGAAGCGTAGCGCGAGGCGCCGACCACCCGCTCGCCCACGGGGCGCCGTTCAGCTTCGTACGACGCCAGCAACTGGGGGCCTCCCCACCCCTGCAATATCGCAGCGAGCTTCCAGCCGAGGTCGGCAGCATCGCCGACTCCAGTGTTCATCCCAAGCCCGCCGGTCGGGATGACGAGATGAACCGCGTCGCCTGCAAGGAAAACACGCCCGCGGCGATAACGCTCGGCGAGCAGCAGGTTCTGCCGCCATTCGGCGCAGTAGAGCATTTCATACTCTACCGGCACGCCAACGATGCGTTCGAACATCGCGCGCATCGCCTCGTCGCTGTCGACCGCCGAATGCACCGTCCAGTGCACAGTGGAACTCTGCATGATCATGAAAGTTGGCGGCCCGCCCGCGACGAGAAAATGCCGGCCCTTGCTAGGTCCGTCGCCGATCGGCATCCGCGCGTACAGATCCTCGCAGTAGAACAGACCCTGGCGCAGCCGGGCAATGTCCCCCTCACCCTCAAGCCGGATACCGAGCTCCTTGCGCACCACGCTGGCGCCACCGTCGCAACCGACGAGATAATCCGCGCGCAGCGTTTCGGCTGCTCCATTCTCGCGGACGACTCGCGCCTCGACATGGGTGTCGGTCTGCGACAGCACGACGAACTCGGTCGAGCGCAACAGTGTCACGGCGGGCAGTGCCTCGGCTTCAGCCACCAGCAGCGGCTCGAGCGTGTATTGCGAGATTAACTGATAGGGCTCGAGCGGCAGGCGTCCATCTCTGGATCCCGCCGTCTCGTGACGCGCAACCACGACCGAGGGATAAGGGAGATGAAGGATTGGCGGGGTGGTCAGCGAGCGGACGATATAGACGTCCATCGGCACCTCTTCGGGCAAGCCAGCCGCCCGGATCCTGTCGGCGAGACCCATTCGCCTGAAAATCTCCATGGTTCGCGCGTTGCAGCGCTCCATCTTGGGCAGGAATTGCGGTGCTGGCCGCTGCTCGACAACCGTGCAGCGGATTCCGCGCTGGCCAAGGTCGATCGCGAGCGCCAAGCCCACCGGGCCCGCGCCGATAATGAGCACCTGGGCATCGGCCCCCATATCGTTTGTCCTCCGGCTATTGGGCGAAGAGATAAGCCATCCGGCGCGATGCCGCGTCTTGATCTCAAAAGGCACCTTTGGCACCGCGGCTGCGGCGCACGGCCGTCTCACGATCCCAAAGTGGCCGACTTCCTTCAATCAACTGATGGTTCAGCAAACGACAATAGTGTCGTGGAGTTTTGCGATGTCGTTATCCGATGATGCCCCGCGGTATGGCCGCGGCGCGCGTATCCTGCACTGGCTGATCGCTGTGCTCGTGCTTGGCGCGATCGTGCTCGGCTTCATCGCGGCGACCATCGGCGCGAAGGCCACCGATCCTTCGCTCAAGGAACTGCGCGAGAATATTCTGTTCTGGCACAAGTCGATCGGGGTCACGATATTGATGTTGGGCCTGGTGCGGATCGGCTGGGCATTGATCTACACTCGGCCGCCGTTTCCGAGCCATTTGCCGAAGCGCGAGCGCCTTCTCGCCAAGGGCGTGCATGCTGCTCTCTACATCCTGCTGATCGCGATGCCGGTGACCGGCATCCTGTTGTCGCAGTCAGTCGGTTTTCCGGTCAGCTGGTTCGGCCTCATATCATTGCCCGATTTCGTTCAGCCCGACGTCGCGGTGCCGGTAATGAAGAGGGGCAGCGTCCTGATCACCTTCATCCTGCATGAAAAGATCTTCACCTATCTCTTGCTGGCAATCCTCGGTCTCCACATCGCCGGGTTGATCAAGCATCATTGGTTCGACCGCGACCCAACGGTCTGGAGGCGCATGGCACCCTGGCGCCCGCGAGCGGCCATCAGCCCTGCCGACGCGAGTGTCGAACCGATAGCGGACTAACGATCGGTGGAGGTTTCGCTTTGAGCCAGGGGATCCTCAGCTTTCGCATCAGCATTGATAGCGCGTTCCGCGCCAATGTGGAGTACAACCGCACGGGTGATCATCGCGACTTTCGCCGCAGCACCCGGCACCGGCACGTTGAAGTTCGGCGGTCATATGATCGAGCGACCGCATTTGCTGGAGGCGGAGCAGATGCTTGTTTCGGGTACGACATGAGATGCCTTGGCGCGCGCAGGTTGAAGGCATCCGTATGACAGACGAATGCTGGACACGCGCGAAAATCGCCGATCTGTTCGATCTGCCCTTCACCGAACTCCTGTTCCGCGCCGCCACGGTCCATCGCGCGCACCACGACCCCATCGCCGTGCAGCGCTCGACGCTGCTGTCGATCAAGACCGGCGGCTGCCCGGAGGATTGCGGCTATTGCAACCAGTCCGCCTCGGCCGAAACCGGCCTCAAAGCTTCGAAGCTGATGGACGTGCGCGCCGTGCTGCAGGCCGCCGCGCAGGCACGTGACAATGGTTCGACGCGTTTCTGCATGGGCGCGGCATGGCGTGAGCCCAAGGACAAGGACATTCCCGCGCTGGCCGAGATGATCCGCGGCGTGCGCGGCATGGGCATGGAAACCTGCATGACGCTGGGCATGCTCACCCCCTCACAGGCCGAGGCGCTGAGCGAGGCGGGGCTCGATTATTATAACCACAATATCGACACGAGCCCCGAAAACTACGCCAACGTCATCTCGACGCGGACCTTCGAGGACCGGCTCTACACGCTCGACAATGTCCGCGCGGCGGGCATCAACGTCTGCTGCGGCGGCATCGTCGGCATGGGCGAGACCCGCGCCGACCGCGTCGGCTTCATCCATGCGCTGGCCAGCCTGCCGGTCCATCCCGAGAGCGTGCCAGTCAATGCGCTGGTGCCGGTCAAGGGTACGGTGCTGGGCAATATGCTCGCCGACACGCCGCTGGCCAAGATCGACGATATCGAGTTCGTCCGCACGGTCGCGGTGGCGCGCATCACCATGCCGCTGAGCATGGTGCGCCTGTCGGCCGGCCGCGAGAGCATGAGCGACGCGACCCAGGCTTTGTGCTTCATGGCCGGGGCCAATTCGATCTTCACCGGCGACAAGCTGCTGACCACCGGAAACGCCGGTGACGATGCCGATGTGGCCCTCTTTACGAAACTCGGGCTGACGCCGATGGCGGCGGAGGAGCGCGATGTGGTGGAGGCAGCGGATTGATACGGCGCCTGCTTCTCATCGGTGCGCTCGCGGGCGCATTGGGCAGCATCACTTTAGCCTGCGCCGCACAGGATCGCCGCGATTAGAAATAGCCGCTGACAGCGCTGAAGCGTTTCGCGCGCCTTGCCGCGAAGCGTGTCGTTTCGCGACATACCCGGATGCCCACCGCATCCGGCGGGCAGCTGTGTCCCAAACACGCGCATCGTCATCAAGAAATCGAGCGCGGTTCCCGACAGGGTGACGCCGAGAAGCCAGAACAGCGTTCACGCACGAATGCGCTGCACTGGCCCTGAGTGCAATATATCGGCCGGAGCGATCAGGACTGTTCATCCGGCGTCAGATTGGGGGAGGAAAAACGAGATGAACAGCATGAAGGCCCTTGCAGCAGCTTTGATGGCTAGCACCACTTTCGTCAGCGCGCATGCGTCAGCGCAAAGTTCGGTGCCATCCGGCAGTTCGCAGCCGCAACCTTTAGCGGCAGATACGGCCGCTTCCGATCAGATCGGAGATATCGTCGTCACCGCGCTCAAGCGTTCCGACCGTCTTTCCGACACGCCACTGTCGATCACGGCGGCGACCGGCGATCAGCTTACGCGGCAGGGGATCACCGATCCTGCGGGCC
>Ga0307510_10002344_pt1 | contig 21409 bp, 23 predicted proteins | sample 12_EM_MG_FD_207224 | JGI IMG/M metagenome (GOLD analysis project Ga0307510, IMG submission 207224) | Populus trichocarpa ectomycorrhiza microbial communities from riparian zone in the Pacific Northwest, United States - 12_EM | ecosystem: Host-associated > Plants > Roots > Unclassified | place... | reverse complement strand
ACATGTTTCCTCCCACCCCAACACCCTCTCTACCTCCTCTCGCCTCGCCGCCCCTTCCCCTACTGCTACTCCCGGTCTGTCCCCCGCCCCCTGCCAATGCTCCTCTGCTCTAGGTTTGTTTGGTTGGGCTTTAGCTTTTTCCGGGGCTTTATCGCAGGGTTTGGTGCGGTCTCGACTGCGGTATTTGCGGCTGCGGCGTTGCCGGCTGCAGCAGCTGCAGCAGCGGTAGCGGCATCGGCTGCGGCTGCGGGCTTGGCTGCGGGCTCCGGCGGGTGCTCTAGTAGCGGTGGCTCTGACGGGGACGGAGGCTCTCTCCTCCGCCGCTTGTTTCTCCCTCCGCTCCTCACGGCATAGGAGCCAGCCGTATCATATGTTACCACCATACCAGCGGGGGTTGCGGCGAAAGTTGCGATTGGCATCGCATGTTTGTTGAGCGTAGTAGGGTACGGGCAACCGTCCTACCGTAGTTGTGTTGTGGAGAGCATAGGACGGCGTTGAGGGTGAACCAATGGTTGCGTACACATGTTTGCTGTGTGTAGTGGGGTACGGGCGACCACCACCCGAGTTGTGTTGTATCATAGAGAGGTATGATATGATATCAGCAGTGGATGAACGAAAGCGAGAAGTGTGAAGAGTTCTTAAAAGGAGGGCGGTCTCCAAGGTAAGAGAACAATTTGTGTTGCTTGTAGAACAAAGAGAAGGAGAGTAGGGGGGGAAAGGAAAAAGAGTGGGCGTAGAAGTAAGAGTAGGGACAGGGGGGCTGACGTAAGCGGTCACGAGGTGTCACTCGTGACTGCAGGAACAGGGGATATCAGAGCACGAGCCTGACCAACAATAGGATGGTGTTGAGGGTAAACCGATGGCTGCGCACACAGGTCTGTCGAGTGTAGTAGGATAAGGGCAACCGCCCTAGTTGTGTTGCGGAGAGCATAGGACGGAGTTGAGGGTAAACCGATGGCTGTGCAAACATGTTTGTTAGTCCTAGTTGGCAGCCCCGCGCACCTGAGAATGGACAAGTTCTTTCGGACCCCTGCGTCCACCCATCCAACAGGTTACGAGCCATTGCATATTTTTCACAGAGCTTGAGCCAGGGGAAAAAAAGTTGTCAATTCAATAGGCGGCAGTCTACACCGTGTGCTTTATTGAATAGTTTCTCTTGCCATTTGTTTTACTTTCAACTCTTGTTATTCCCTCCTGTTCTGCTCATCTCACTTGCATAATGACTGAAATTTATAGTGTGGGACGAACTTTTGGTACGATGGGCACATGATATTTGACCTTTCAATTAGCTGATTAGTCCAGGAGGGGGGGGGGGCAGTCAGAGCAGGTTCGCCTCATCTAACTTACCCTTAAACCCTACCACCTGAGTAGACCGTTTTATGACACAAACTTCCTCAAATTAAGATGGTCAATGTATTGTATTATTAAAGATAGCAGACCTGTGCTGTGTATTACTACATTTTCATGCACTTTCAAAGGAATATAATAATACTGATTTTAACTTTGCTATTGAAACAATAAATCATTTTGACCAATATCAAGAGTTTTGATAATAATAGACCAATTACAATCTTGATTCTATCAATATTTGTATGGAATCAATAAGTTGAATATCCTCCATTATTTCTCATATTATTGGCCAGAAATCTCATCCGAGTCTATATAGTAAGGCAAGCTATTATATTTACAAACTGTTCTTTAGCTACATTCTTCAAAAACTCCTTTTCTTAGTATATTATTCAATTGTATCACATCAATCAGTATTTCAATTCACTTTAAGGATTACTATAAAGAAAGATAATAAGAAGAGGAAAATAAGTGCCAATTGTGAGAAACTCAGATTAACCCCTGGACTTTCAATTCACAAACCAAGCCATCAATTTGGAATTTGGAATATAACTCTCTGCAAGATATTAATAAATAAGCCAAATTAACAACTCAATCTCATCTAAGCTAACAGCTAAATTAGGCAATAAAGAGAACAAGCCATTGGTGAAGTGGATTGGGAAATGTGATAATTCTGGCTTGCTTCTACACTACTTATATAATATTATAGTACAATGTTATAGAGAATATAGACTTGCAATCCACCTCCGCAAAATGTGGTATATAGAAAATATATAAAAAATATATATATAAACAAAGGTCTTGCCAGGCAAGGCTTCGTCTTCGTCTTCGCGGCGGAGAACAACCGCAGTGAGAGAAAGAAAGAATGAACGAATGAACGGGAAAGAAAGAAAAAATAGAGAATTAAAAGTTGTGGTATGATATCCAAATTAAACCTTCATAGTCAGTGTATTATTATCATACACAAAACCATCACAGCACGCCAGGGAGAAATTCTATAAGTACATACAGCGCCGAACAATACTTTCCTCCTCCTCCTCCTCCTCCTCCTCCTCCTCCAATACATCCACCCCTAAGGCCGATTTAATAGTATGGGTTAGGTGTTCACCAACAGCTAGCTCGCTAGCCGGCAAGAGACGAGCCTGGCAGGGAGGACTGGACTGGACCGGACCGGACCGGACGGGATGATATCGTACGGGATTGCTGTCGTGGAAGGTTGGTGGGCTCGGTCTGGCCAAATCTTGCTCACCCCTTCCCAACATCCCAAACATCAATCTGCATACCTACCCACAACTTATACCCCCCCGCCAGCCCAACATCAAATCTCCTTCGCCCCCTCAGGGCCGCTGGAACTTCTCGGCATCGTTTCACCCAAGCAAGCCGGGACTTCACGCATAAGCGAGTGATATTGCGTGCTCCGGATTCTCCACCCCCCGACTATGCATTGCATAAGCAAGCAACGGCACACAGGGGGCTGTGCTGTTCCCGTCACTTTATCCCCCCCTTCAACTACCAATGTGCGGAGCGTCATACAGTTGCATACCGTTTATGATATTTACACGCCCCGTTAGGCTAGGGTGCAAGCGGACAAACCGCTAGACAAAGCAATGCATCATAGTGTAATGTAATAACCGAAAGAAGTAAATGTGAAAGAAAAAAAAGTGGAAACTACAAATAAGAGAAGTTGATGGAATATGAAAAAAGGAAACAAAAAGGAAGTAAGGGGGTATAGACCGTCGCAATATTTTTTTACCGAAGCACATTGATGTCGTGATGGTGCCGTATCATAGCAGTATCATAGAGTTAGCGGGTTGGGGCGAATGGGGGCAGGACAAATGGAAAAAGGGGTATGATTGATGATATGATATGATGCGAATTGAATTGAATTAACAATGTAATAACGCTTCTCCTCCTGCTTGTCTTGTCCTTCCCTCTGTCTAGACAATTCAGGAATTTGAAGCGGGAGATTATACACCGCGGAACTAGTCCCAAGTTAGCAAACCCGCCTACAAACAAACACTAAAATCAAGGAAGTGCTCACCATCCGAAGAATCAAGAACCAAGTAGCCCCCAAAAATCTAAACGCCGACAACCCCGCCACGGACCAAAGCACAATCGCAAGATAAATCTTACTCCTCTCCTGCGCACTCTTCTCAGCATCCCCACTAGCCCTATCGAGACCGGCACTATTCAGGATCGTCGCAGCGAGGGCAAAGTTCGAAAACATCCACACGAGCACGACACAGGAACGCACACCAGCATAATAATCCTTCTGGATCTGGGCATCGTCTGGCTTCTCCGCTTCTGGCACGAACTTTTCCGCAAGGACTTTGATTTCGGCTTCGTATTGCTCGTCGAGATCTTTGTCATCTGTGGGGACGTTCATGTCGGCCTTTCCGTCGACGGTTTTCACCGCCCCATTTTTGATGGGTGGGGGCACGTCGGGTCCTTTAGTACCCCAGGAGATATCGTGGGTGTTGCAGAAGGCGTAGACGTTTAGGACGTTGATGTAGGAGGGTGATAGGAGGAGGTATTGGACAAACTAGGTCCTGATTAATCACATAATCTCAGTAAGTTCGATGGCTGCATGGACTTACACTGGTGAACATATGCCATGGCTCAAAGAACATGAACGAAGCCACAAAGTATAGCAAGTACGTTGACGACAGCGAAATCAACAAATCTCTGAACAGCTGGTTCTGGAAAATACTGCTGGCTGAGAATTTGCCCCCGTTTTCTGCTAATTCCTTCGTAACAGATTTGACAGATATGAAGATAGCAGCAAACAATAGATACCTGCCGCGAGGTTAGCAAGGCCTATAGAGTGCCTAGAATTAATTGGAGGAGACATACACCATGAGAACAGCCCAAAAGATAACAATGGTCATATAAAGCTTCTTGGTCCCTTGTGGGGTATTCCCTAGTGACAGGACGAAACAAGTGAGGAGAGTTCCAAGATACAACCACTCAAATACGATACTGAGCACATTACCAGGTGGAAAATTGAGGGTCGGATCCGCCAAGCTGACTGTTAAAATTCTGAAAACCAGGAAGAAGTTCCCAATAGCGAACCACGAGAAAAGCATGGATATCGTCTGGTAGAAGAACTCGACGTGGAACATCAATTTTCGCATCAGTGAATGGTCACTTCTCCAGATATCAAACATGTGCACGAGAGCATAAACAGCAGCGAAGAATGAACCATTGAGCCAACGCCTTCGCTGTAGAATCAACTCCGACATTTCGTCTGGCACGTCCGTCTCGGCGTTTGACGATTTGACGTACTGCAAAACCCAGTTTGCCTTCCGCTTAGCCACAAGCTCGAAACAGAGAATACGATCCTCGGCAAGGTACATATTCGCAGTGAATATACCGGCGTCACCACCATGCATCTTTTCTCCCTTAAAGTATTTCTCCAAAGGACCTTCGCCCTGGGCGTCGTTCTGTAGTGCCGTGTATCTATAGGCAGAGAAAGCACCGGGAAGCACACTGATAAACCCAAATACACTCTCCAATGGCTTGTCGAGAATGTTGGACATTTTGTACTCGAAGTTTTGAGTTGCAACAAGTGGGTTGAGTAAGTGTTTCCCCCCCGTTCCCAGCATGGCCTTGATTTCACCACAAGCACCCGCGCACTGGGGATTGATGTCGAAGGCCTTCCATAAGTGGTAGATACTCGATCCACCAGGCCTGGTTCCGGCATCAATGAGAACACAAACATTCGGGTCAAGGACTTGGCCGAAAGCTTGGAAAAACCAACGATGCGAGTTGATTTTTTTCTGGTTTTGTTCCTTTAAGCAAAAGAGAATCTGAACCGGTCCCTGTTTCCCGTTTGGAACAAGCTTTACCAAATCTCCTTTAAGCTCGATACCAACCTGAGTAGTGTACTACGGGTTCCATATTAGCTAGGAATATTAGCCATCGATAGGTAGTGAGCAAACCTCGTAGATATGAGCCGTAACGGGCTTGTCGTTAACCTTCTGCTTGGCAATACCCTCCTGATAACACCCCATACCCGCCAGAACACTCCGTGTCCTTGGATTAATTTTACCACGGCCATCACTAACGACACAAACAACCACCTTTTTCCAAGCATCCTGACCCCACGTCTGCGAGCGGGTCCTAGAACACAAGTAGTGGATGTTCTTAAAGACACCAGCCATTGTTCTAGTGAACAGGATTTCGTCCTCGTTGTACATGGTAACCACAATAAATAGCTCCGTATGACGAGGCTTCTGGAAAAGTTGTTGCCGCAATGTAAATTTCTCTTCGACAAACTTGGAGGGATCGCAAGTAGCAGCCGAGTATCTTCACCGAGCGCAACATCAATCAGTTTCTTTCCCCTCAAAAAAAATCGTCGGTGCAAACCTCATGTGCGTAAATTCACGCTCAGCCTTAGACGGGAGCACAGTGAGTAGCTTGTTAGGTACCGGGCAATCCAGGACCAAATTTCCTCTGAAAAGCTCCACCTTCTTTACCGTCTTCCATCTTCTCAGGCCAGGCACCGGGGTTGGGGTAGACGAAACCGGTGATGGGACTTGCGGTGGAAAATAAGAACCATCACCAGGAGTTCTATGAGGGGAGTCTGGCTCTAAAATGGGTCGTCGGTCATCATCATCGCGGTAACCGTCATGGCGGGTAGCGTATTGTGTCAAGGGATAGGTATCATCGGCCGGATGGGGTTGATAGGGGTCAACGGAGTAATTGTCACGGTGATCTTCAGGATAGATGCCCTGCGAATAATTTACAGATTGGCGATGGCCAGTTCGCGATGGGGGGCCGGGCGGGGCTGTATTGTACGAATGTTCCAGGTTCGTGACGGAATACTACGTGCGTCTCTAAGTTTAGCTTCGTTTCAGGGATCACGCAAATGCGCAGAATTTTGTCTCTCATGTCGCAAACCACCCCCGCGACAAGAAAGGAGGGCGGGGTGGGAGATGAGAGATAAAGGGGATATGGAGATGGAGGTAGGGGTGGAGCGGATAAAGAAACAAACAAACAAATTCAACAGATAGAAACTCACACTTGGTTGATATGTCAAGGTATCGCCGGGCATCTGAGCAGAACCAGCAGGATATCCACCAGTATTCTGTCGTTGAGGCCTATACGGAGCTTCCTCAAGCTGGTAACCAGCCAGTGGGTGAGCGGGCGAGGGCGTCCGATATCGAGGATCCATTGCAGGCGCAGCTACTGGTCTGTGTGGTTGTGGTTGTTGTTGTGTGAGAGGTCCTGTCTCGTCGTCGGAGTCGTCGTGGTGAATGGGACCGCCAAAGTCGAGGCGGCTGTAAGCGTCGTTATTATTCCGGCCCGCCATGGCTCTCGGTTTTGTATATATATATTTTTATTTATTTAATTTCTAAGGCCAGTTTCAGACAAAGGCGAATTCAAAAGAGGATCGGCGTCGCAGCCAAGTACGGTACAGTTAAAATTAAACCTGTGTATGGTAGCAATAGGCGCGACAGCGGCGAACCTCCCAGCGAGCGAGACGGGGAAGGGTCAGGATACTATGGAACAGTTAGACAAAAACCCCTGCAAAGTATTATCTTTCTCTTCCCCTCTCCGTAACGTGTGCTTGAGTACAGTAATGAAGCGGTATAACTGACAAGATGGTGATAACTAGTTGTACCCCCCTTCTCATACAGCCCCGACTGTGTTGAAGGGTTGTAATACTTCCTTCTTTCTTTTCTTTTTCCCGTTTGAATCTCTAATAAAGCGTTGGAAAAGGGCAAAATTGTGCTCCCTACCTCTGAACCTCCGCTTGGCACCCTCTTATCCAATCCACACAAAAATAAAGCTGCGGAATCCTTTTTTCTTCCCCCCTTCCTTCTAAATGCGATATCCGGTAACAAGTCGGTTCCTTTGGTACGTTCCCCCTTTGGACGAATATTCTATTCCGCATGAGACCAATGACGAATTCAACACGGGGGACGCGACGACTCCGGGGCGAAGGTAGACAAATGCGCCTGCGAAGAAGAGCGGGTGGGGAGGAAACCAACAATAGCAAGGCAGAAAATGAGAAAATATTCTGGCTTACCTTTAGATGTAAATTATTACACTTTCCCTATCCAAACGCTTATCTCCCAACCAAGTAGTAAGGCGAAAAAGAGATCGAACTCAAAAAGCTCTCGTACTCTAAAAGATGATGTCTGCCTGGTCACTTTCTGAAACCCCGCCCCGATCGACTGACTAAACCACGGGTATCCGAAGGTTGGCTAAGGGTGAGCTGACGGTGATGGTGAAGGTGAAGATAAAGATGAGTGAGAGAGAGGAGGTAAGAGGGAAGGAGGAGGAGGAGGAGGGAGAAGAGGAGGAAAAGCGACAAGCCTCCAATAAAAGAAAAGCTATGCTTCCTCCAGGAGACCTTATCGACTATATCAAGCACTTTAAGAATTTCTCTCCTCCGTCCCCGACTGCATAAAAATCCTTGAGACCCCCGATTCAGCTGCCGCCTTGGCACAACCTACATGTCAGCCTCCGCGTCGAGAGAGGGAGGTCCCCTGCCGAACAAGCCTCAAGGGATCCTGATTAGCTCAGTGTCACAGCCAAAACCTAGCCAAATTATTTCACACACTGTTCGTCCCACGTGAGAGTGGGAAAAAAGGAGAAAGACAAGCCTGTCTCAAAATACCAGCAGACTTTAGGGCTTTCCCTTATGGAGACCGCGCGCGCTGCCCTGCGTTCATGTTGCGGTGTTGCCGGTTAATAACTGACCGGCGGGGCTGTTTGATACCCGGATAGAGGGAATCAGGGAAGTATCGATAGGACTGTGCCTGCCTGTGAGGCGGTGTTATTTCGTAGACAAAGAGCAGCTTCACCTACGGGTCACACGGTAGGGAGAGATAACCCCCAATGCAACCCACTGCAGAGCCAGAAACCCCGTGAAGTACACGTACAGTATCGCTCCCTGAGTTCCGAGAGTAAACCCGCCAAGATGGGTGTGGTACCTCTTTATGCTCGTCCAGTATGATGCTTCCGTCATAAATCCTACCACCAAAAGTATCCCCAGTCCAGAACGCGATTAATCAAACGCTCCTCTACGAGTACAGTAAAATGGGGCGGTGGACCATTGCAAACCGTGTGGGGCAGGCATCAACCAAACAATCTTTTCCGATTCGCTATGATTACTGTGTTGTTCCCACCGCCAAAAAGCTTAACACTTCAACACCGGTATCCCGATCGAATACCGGTACTCGTGCCGGCATCTCTAGCCCAATGCCCCTCCCCCCAAAGCTGAGGAAAGAAGCTTTCTTCCTCTCCCCTTTTCTTCCTTCAAAATCCTCCGCCCCTGCCCAAATTAGCCCTTGCATCAGCCACTGTTCCAGCACAACCAGCAGTTGCAATCCCCGTCCGTGCACAATAGCAACCTTCACGAGCGGCGAAGGAAAGGAAAAAGGGGAACCACTCGGGCAAGACATGTTGTGTCGCCATCCAGTGCTTGGCCGCGCGAGTAGTTCTTGGCAGCTCACCTTGATAGACGCTCATCACCGCAGCTAAAACCACAATACTCGAGTACCGTAGGTGCTTCCGTAAACCTTGCTACGGTACCGGTATCGGGATTGTATGACACTGGTGCCGGTACTCGCGCGGCCAATTAGGTTTGAAGTGAGACATCTTGGTACGGGAATTGCCACCTTACGGTGTCCGCGCTTGTGCAGTGCCATACCGGTATGGTGCCTGCTTACCTACAATAGCTGCACTTCAGCCTTGGGGACGAGGTGTGATAACGAATTGGGTTTTTGGGCGTTTTTTTGTGTGCAACGTGCGGCTGATCGGACTCTTTGTCGGGGGTGGGATACCGGGAGTGTGGTGGGATAACCACGGGTATCATAAGGTGGTGTGCATTTCTAGTCATGGCTGTTCACTCGTATTTTGGCTTAACTAAAGGCGTAGTTCAAAGTGTATTGTAGATTTTTGCGATAAGTTACTATCCTATCATTCGCCACGAAATTTTTTTTTCAATCCGCTGTCCCCGATACCCTCTTGACCTGGATGTAGTCCCGTTGACTTGCTATCATAGGATACATCTATCGGGGGGTTCTGCGGCGATTTCTACTGGTGATCCGCTAGCGAACCGGAGAGTTGTTATCGTACCGTACCATGGCTGTAGCAACGTTTACAAAAAGCACTGTCTGCGCTACCGGCATATACCTCTGGGATTAAATCGTCCCTCCGCCTCCGGATTTCTTATTATACTGGCCTATCACCATCACCGCACCACAGCCCCCCCCCCCGTCCTGCGCCTCACTACTCGTACTAAGCTGGCACTTTGCTAAGTGCCCAGCTCCGCCACAACAATGAATCACTCGCTCTAACATGGGGCCAATTGGATAAGCCAATTGTGATTTTTGAAGCACAAGTCTATTCTGTTGGGGGGGGGGGGGAAGGGCATTTTTGAGGATTTCCGGAGTGGGTTGCTCTTGGTGTGGTTGTGAGGGGGTTAGATGAGGGGGCTCAACGAACAATACAGTGATTTTGCTTGACATGTTCGTTGACCCCCCCCCTCCTAGTCTACCAGTTTATCCGCCTCTAACTATGTACGAGGCTATAATATATGCTTATCCCCCGTAGTGTCAATAGTGCCGAATTTCCCTACATTACGCTAAAATACAAATTAAAAAAATAGCTTCGTACCCTTCTAGAAATGTCGATCGAGTGATATCAAAAGCATTTCAGGTCAAGTTATGATCCAGGTCTTTTTCCATCTACTGGCGCACCAAATCTGATATGAGCATAATTTTTTACCATCAGCTGTGAGGTGGTGCACTTGTCGATATTTACAAGTCCCCATCATGAATTGACCGAACACGGGGCGCTCCTGGGGGAATTAAGTATGGGTTCTCGAATGTGCGCAGACAATCTGCCATACAAAATTCCGCTTCCAAGATGCCCCCTGTGTTCTGTCCATTCATGCCAGATACTTGTGCTAACCAACCTCTGGAGCCATATGATAATTACACCTCTTTGAAGTTGAATCTGCTAATCAGGGAAATACGCTAATTTCACTAGTGTCTCTTTAGCACGATGTAGGGGAATTCGGCACAATCAAGACCGCAGGAGATAGTGAGTGGGGGTATGCTTGTAACGCTGTATCGGAGTATGATATGTGGGCTTGGGTCGGGGGAAGTTGGCTTTGTATCCTAGAGTGCTATACCGGTAGTGGTCTGGCAATATGGTGGTCTGTTTGTCAATTGTAGCGGAAGACTTGACGCGAGGACCTATCTCCGGGGCCTATCACAAGGGAGTTTGTCATGACAAGCGCTTAGACTGAACTTGGCATACGCGCCATGAATGCGATTGAATGATTAAATTTTAAAGAAAGAGTGTTATTATTATCTCTTGGAGTGTCTGAAACAGTAAAATTCGTGACCAGTCACGCTAAGTCCTGAATCAGCTGGCAACTAGCCGTTTGAGGCTATGAATTCGGGCTTTTCAACACCCAAGTGACTCAGCATGACGGCAACCATTAATCTCCAACGAATCACAGCACTCGAGCGACGCCAAAAGAGGGTTAGCGTGCCTGGTCGCGAGTTTTACTGTTTCAGACACTCCTGTAATGTCAACCATAATATTTCTCAACTACATACCGCCGAAAACCCCACATACGTGAGCGATACCAACATTGACCCTAAAAGCTTAACTAAACTCCGCAAGACTCACTAGGAAATCGCATCTCTCGGTGGCCCACGGATCCTTCACAACTTTAATTTCAGAAACGTTCATCGAGAGAGCATTCTCACCGCTCCCATAGCCGGGGAAGCAGACACCCTGCTCGCAGCCGGGCTCTCCATGGATGACGTAGTTGGTGATGAAATTCTGGTGGATGATGGCACCTGTGTCATTCGCAACTCCATCGCTAGGGCCAGTGTAGAAAGTATAGGCGAGATCCTGACCGTGAAAGGCCGGTGGAACATCGAAGACGTATCTATAGGAGTTTCCGAACGTTTTTGCTAACCATACCTGGTTGCAATTGAAGACTGAATCGCCAAAGAAGGCACTTGTTCGCAGCCATTCAGGAATGCCGGGACCTTGATACGGATACAGAGCACGTGCTTGTTGTTTTACAGCTTCTGGAGCTAGCGAGTAGAAACCGTTGAGGAGGCCCTCAAAGGTGTCGTTGGTTACAGTTTCTGGTCTGGGGAATTGGATTGAAGCCTAGGGGAGGTGTTAGTTCCACTGTGGTGTAGGCTTGGGGAGGCTAACGTACCTCGAAGCCGACGCTACTTGCAATCAGGCTTTTGACCTCACGGTGGTACCTCCCTTGAGTCAGGAGTCTGATAGGAATATCCGGGACGTAATGCCCATCAACCGCGGGGCCAAAAGCTCCTATTCCGCCTTCCCCAAGCATCATTAAAACGTCGTGGTTTGCTTGCATGAGTACCTCGGTGGGCGCATCGCGAAGACACTTTAGGGTGGTGCAGTTTGCACTCTTCTTGAATGCGTCGTATTGAGCGTTCCGATTACCAAAATGTGTTCTTTTGGGGTCGAATCCGGCTGATTGGACGATTGCCTATTTCAGGACAGGGAAATGGTAATGTTAGGTAAATCTCGCCAATTACACATTGGAACGTAAGAGGTATGGAAGCTTCTTGCCTTCTCCTCCGTTACTTATAATAGTGTGCATGATCACTCCCCCTCCCGCACTTATACCCATTACAGTAGTCTTGCCCTTGTCACCCCCAAACCTGTGAATGTACTTTTCGACCCATTCCATGGCAGCCAGACTGTCATGGAGACCGATGTTTGCATCAAGGTCTGTCACATTCGGCGGAGACAGCCACCCAAAGGCTCCAAGCCTAAGGTGAATCATGAATTAGCACTCGTGATAGGTAGTTTTGATGAGGCAGGGGTTGAGCAATGGCTAACCTATAATTGAAGGATACGTATATCATGGGTTTATCGGCAGATTGGATCAAACGGGCTGGATCTCCCAACAACTCTTTAGAGCCGAGAATATAACCACCACCGTAGACCCAAATGAGGACTGGCACATTATCGCCTGGTTTGACACACGCTGGGACGTAGACATCTAGGTACTAATCACTCTCCTGTTAACTAAAAGGAAGGGGGAAAAAAAAAGAGAAACTGTATCAAAGCCAATAGACTTACCAGACAATCTTCAACACCCAAATCCGTTCCAAATGGGGAGTCACCCAAGCCCAGGGAGGGTGGGAAGGTTTGACGACAGGCACTTTGTACAAGGGGGATGTCTCCGTTTTGTATTCCATCCTGAGGAAGTGGTGCCTGAGGTTTGCGGAATCTAAGATCACCAAGGGGTGGTGCCGCATATCTTATGTTGCTGAAATGGTAGAAATCGTAAGTTGAATTATAAGAGGTTGCTTGTTGTTTGACGTATCCAAGGTCTATAATCGGCAGAGACGAGTTACTTGACGGCCGACAACTCCCGCCTCCAACGAGGAGTAAGGAGAGAAGCGTTTTCTTCAACCCAATTCGAACCATGTTGTCACGAGGTGTGCTTGTGTGAGGACTCGAGGTTGGTGTTGATGATTTTGTTGTGAGGGTCCGAACCCGACCCTTTATAAAGTCTGTCTTGGGAAGTAGGCTGACACCGGTACTCTAGTGTGTCTGATTAATACTTGCTCGTATTTAGAAGCTTAGTCTTGACTTGGACAATTCCGGACTTGGCATCGGGCGGCTCTTATACATACGATTCAGGGCAGTTTTCAGGTAATTCCTGGTCATCAATGTCCCTGGCCATTATCGCTTATAGGTGCTTATACTCGTACACGTATCCAATATATACTATCTGCAAGGCTGTGGGGCCCTCGATTTGGCCTCTCGCCGAAATCGAGTACCGTGTAGTACAGTATGCAGGAGCGGAATGGTGCTCTGCCTCTAGCATGCAGTACTACTCGTAGTATAGTCGCACCTGGCTGTCCCGGATAGTTAAAATCCAAGGAATCTGTCCGGGGTAGCGAATTATCCGCCACAACGAGTTAGGTATTGGTGCAGAACAATTTAGAATTCAGGGAAATTTCATCCGGGAGAGCGGGGGATCCGGTATAGTGAGGCATGAGCTAGAATCTAAATCGAACGGGATCTCCACTGATTTCTGGCGGAGCTGCGGCCGCAAGTAATAGTTATTATCGAATAATGTTTGGGGTTGAAAGGTGATCCTCTACGCGGCTTCGGGATGGATCCGAGTCCTGAGTGCCTTCCACTCAGCCATGAGCGATCGCCGTTGGGGCCGGGGTGTCTTCCCGGGGTTTCTCTTTGGCGAAGTTCGGAAGCCCCGTTTTTAATATCCTCTTGCTCAAGTAATCTCTAGAGGTTGTAAATAAAGTACCATGACAAGGCGCTTAGTCTGACATCGGGGTTTACACTAAATTTAACGAAAAATGGACATTTCCAAACGGACAATGCCCAATCCTGCTTACATAAAAACACTTCGAGCCCCTCCACCAACTAAAGAATTACCATGAATTTGGACTTCGAGGGGCAGAGGTGCAGGGGATCAAAGCCGTGTTCATTGTCTATGATCGGGTCGGTCAGTGTGAGGGTGTCCTTGATTTTTGTATGGGGCTCCATACAAAAATTATGATACATGGCAACCAATACCTCGCACTTGAGCGACCTTTTCTCTACCCCTTCCTAAAATTTGAAAATTCTGTAATGTTCCTCATGTTATCTACAGGTCCACTGCCAAATTTTTGCAGATTCTCATAGGCCTTGGTGGATACTTTTGATGCAAGGTGGACATCGGACGAGGCGTATTGTCTTAGTACGAGTACTCCACATCGCATCTTGCGGAGGGGTTCCGCTAATACGAAGACGGCCACCAAATCCGGGTTGCCTCTAACTGCTCGTACTACGGCCAAGCTCCTGATCAAGTGCCTGTCCGAGCTCGTGTTGGGCGTCCTTCGTTTATTTCTCCGTCTGAGTTCCGCTGGGGCGACCAGTATCGCATCGGTCTTGTATTACAATACTGGTACCACCTTGGCGTCGGATCGGTCAAGCTAAGCTCCGTTCCACTTATTAGCCAACCCACCACCGCTGGTCCGAATAAGCAGCACAAGATGAAATATGCCCTGAAGCTTGGACTTCAGGGTTTATTGCTGGCCGAAAAAAAGAGTCTGGGGTGTTCGTAAGTAACAAACTGTGCAGCAGTACCACACACACTTTGTCTTTTGGCAAGTAGACCGCTCGACTTTGTAAGACAACTACTCGGGGTGTGGATCTAATACCGGTATGTATCCTGGGAAGTGTTTCCTTTAACCTCATCAAAAGCCTGACCTGTAAGTTACAGTGCATTGCTGTAGGTACCGTAGCATGCCGGTAGTGACTTGTGCTCAATTCTCCACAACTCCTTTTGAGAGTAGCGCAGGTCGAGGCTAGTCCTGATACTTGTGCTTCTCAGCCAAGATTTGGCTTTCCCATTTGTCGTAGTAAGGTTTGCTGGGGGTATTCGGCTGAAGAGGGATAAATGCGTGCACAGTGCATGACTAGTGTGCATGGTAAGTATTCGGAAAAACATAGTTATCGTGAGTGGCAGTTAGCATGCTGTACTCTACATCTTCCTGAAATCCGCTATAATAGATGATTAGACCGGCACTAGTTATCCACTACCCCACACACTATCTCTTCGGCGGAAGATCCTAGCAGGCTTTACTGCGACAAATGGGGAAGGTAATCTTGGCTGAGGAAGCACGAGCGTTGTACCGTCGGTGCTGACCTCATCAAGGTTTTCTCCTGCCGGTACTTCGCGGCCGGTGGAGCAAGCGAAACTCTTGCACTTTAATTTTTATGGGCATTGACTAAGCAAAGGGAAACGTCATCTACTCTCGAGATATCACGCAGCCCCGTGGCAGCCTCCTCCGCCGGCAGAGCGCTAGAACTCATAAAACTAGAGGTAAGGCATAACCATCCGCCCAAACATACCCAAGTAATGCTCAGCCTTGGTATTCATCCTGGTAAACACTGAGTGTGAATCCCATTTTTTCTTACAAAAAAGAAAAAGCGATGCAAACGTGGAAGAATTCAACTCAAGAATACTTGCCGTGTTTGCCGATTCAGTTTCGTTGGCTGGTGAAAGATGACAGTCAATTGGTGTGTCTGGCTGGAAAGTGGCAGACTCGTATTCACGGGTTCTACTCGAGTACTATCGAAGATCAGCGGAGGAAGCAGAAGCGGTCTGCGATTACTCGAGTATACTTGTCAAATTCAGAAGTATTGGGAAATCTGGTCGGTTGCCTTGGCGCCAAGTGTCCAGGAGGTGAAGAATGAGAAAAGATTACGACTGAAGAAATCAATCATGAAATTGTTAAATTACCAGATATCATGCTACGGTGTATTACCATCAGTGGGGGGAACAATTTTCAGGCCTAAATTATATGTATATTTAATCGTTTCCTTCTCTTCGTCATCTTTTCTCTCCACTTATCACCCTCCCATATACTTCCCCGGCTGTAATACTTCTGAATTTGACAAGTAAGTGAGCGAGGTTTAAGAACCAAATACGGTAGAATCTGGACATATAGAGACCGTTGCCAAGTGGGAGGTGGCTGAAACTGGTGTTGGGATTCCAGATGTGGAAGAAAAATGCGAGAGAACATCAAAGCAAAGGGGCAATCAAAGCAGATTTCTCTTACTAATTGTCTCTAGAGCCGGGTTGTGCTGCTGCTCAGATGATCCGAATCTGCCCCGAAAGTGGTATAGTTTTGCGAGCCACCTCACTGGCAATGGTCTCCATGGCCAAATTCTGCTCTACGAGTACGGTAGGCTGCCTACTGGGCCTTCACCATCGCGGGGCGATCATCGGCCCGTCGGGGCAATTGAACGACTTGCTCTGCCTGCCCATGCGAGGGAACGTTGGGGATCAGGGGAGCCTCGCCCCCACTGTTTTTTGGACCCTAGACTGAGCATTGAAAATTGGGCTGTGGATCGGGTTCTCTGTGCCACGTTGGGGGGCTAAAGGGACTCTCTCACTCATTAGCTTCTCACTAAGTTTTCTGATCATAGTTACCCCTGCGCTCGGGCAGTAGTCCCATTTCCCAACGGCGGGATTATCCACTGGAAGTCGTTCTGCTGACCCCGACTCTTGTTATCCTTAGGCTATCTCTTGGGTTGCGGAAATGGTGGAAGATTTTATGTCACCCCCCTCTGAATATCTGGGATATACCGGCAGGCTATGATACTTTGTTAATTACTACAAATTTGTAGGCGCGTAAACCCTAGACCATAGCTTAGATTAGCAATATGACTGCTCTTATGTGCGTCATCACTGAAGAATGCTGGGGGAGCATCTTAGTAATCCCAGCCCCAGGCACTCAAAGGGTTTGCATAAAATTTCCACTATTTCAGTTGTCCAACAGATAGTTCCCTTAGCTATGGTAGCGGTGGTCAAGGCTCAGGGCCAATCCCTGCTCCGAGAATGCTCCCGGGGATACGACGCGCTTTACGAGATTACTTCTGGCATTCTGCTTTCTAAAAATTGCTCGTAATTCTTCTATATCGGTTGACATAGCTGCTCCTTCAGATGGATAAAAAACTGCCCGGAGCCTGAAGAGTTTGGTGGCAGCAGTAAAGTATGAGTGTTCACACATACGAGAGAGCCGCTACCCGGGGCAGGGCTGTGTCGGCTTTGTGTGTGAAAGGCTACTATATGTGATAACCGTATGATATCATACATCTTTTTTTTTTTCAGGGGTGATGAGAGATTTGGTGGAAGGACGCCCTGTGTCAAATTTGTGCGAGAGATTATATATGATATCTCATGGGGGTTAAAGTTAGTCTGGAGGGGAGGGTCAAATATCATGTCCTTTCTACGAAGATTACCATGAGCATAGAGATGATCTAGTAGGGGAACAAGACTTGACTCTAGGTGTCTCTTTGTGACATCAAATATGATACCACTTTGGAGCATCGTCTTGGGAATATTGTTTCCATGTGAGTGAGGTATTCCCGGCGGGGAACGGTGGTCTCATATCGGTGGGCACTGTATACTTGCGCATTCCAAAAGTTTCTGGAAATGTGGAGACTAGGCTTGGCACTTTTTATAGGACGGCCAACGAATAAGTTAGCCCCAAGCTAAAGTCCACATTTCCCGAAACTTTTGCAACGTGCAAGTGTAAATACCACTCGTGGGTTTAAGTGCAGTGGCCTCGAGCACAAGTAGAAACACAAAGGAATAAAGGAGATTGACCCTTCTCCACCCGTGGGTCACACCTCCCCATAGCCACCATATCCTGCCAGCCCTTACTCGCTCTTCAATCCTCCCCCCTGCACAATTTATCTCAACACATAATCCTCCAACGAGTCGAGTGATATATGATGATGATACTATAAGATTGATTTGAAGAGGTATTTTCCTGGACCGTCTACCTAGATGACCTCCTACCCAGCCAGGGCGTGTCTGCTGATTTTTTTTCATCATTTTTAATTGTGTTGAACTGATATGTTTTTTTGTCACTCTGGGGAACTGAAGTTAGGAATCTGAGGTAATTTATTCCACGCAATAGCAAGCGCCCGGCATAGCGAGCCATCTGCAAGTTTAGGAAATGTAGCTGGCTGAAACTCAGTACGGATTTAAATAGTGGCTAGTATTTAGGTAGATGGTTCGCTAAGCAGGCAGCCCGCTATAGTGCGGAATACGGTATATCTTACTATTACATTTCATTCCAAGGGTGTGAGTTATGGGCTAAACCGTCTTGTTTCTCCAATTTCTCCCCTCCCCTGTCTGATATGCAGTAGGAATTGAAAGAGCTATACTTTTGTTCTCCGGAATCTGGAAGCATTTAGAGAGATTTTCTTCTTTCAACCTTGACAGACATTTGGTGAGCTATCACCCTCCAACTTAGAGCGTAGCTCTGGCTAATAGTTATCCGTTCTTGCACCATGGTTCTATTACCTCTGGTGGGACTTGTAGAGACGATTTTTCGTATTTTTCGGATAAAGTCCATTGCTGTGAGGAGGTTGTGCCAGGAGAAGTCAGTTATCGTTTGTGGTGGACGAAGGCGGGGAGATGGGCGGTGGGGGGCGGTGGGGGAGAGGTCCTGTTGCTCACACCGGAATTTGGAATTGATGGGAGGCAGGCTTCGTCCGGTGAGGAGTCTGAGTAGCAGTTGGTTCCTTGAATTTTGGCATTGGGTGGGAGGAGTGGAGATTCCAGAAGTTGAAGAAGGATATGTCCTTGTTGTCCATCTTGGTGGCTACGGTTTGAACTATGTGCTGTTGATTGGGTAGCTAGAGGATGAGGGGAACGTACTGTAGTTAGAATCTAAGAGGAGATGTGTCAGTTACTCGAACCTGCGCATAGTTGTTAAAAGGTCTCTGATTATCACAGTTTCATACGAGCAAGGATAGCTAAAACTTATGAGAAACCCGAAACCATTTCAACATTCCTACAGTGCATAATGTAGACGGGAATACAGATAACTTGATCACAGCCGCTCACTTGAGAACCAGATCCAGCCAAAAAAAAAACATTTTCAATCCGCTATCCCCGACACACTCTTAACTTGGATGTAGTCACGTTAACTTGCGGCGATTTCTACCGGTGATTGATAAAACAGTTTGATTTGGATAATATATAATTACAAACAGGGAACCCCCCCTGACCGCCCATATCTCTCCCGTGACCCCCTTCCTCAACCCCCACCACCTTCTACTGGCCATTTCTCATGGTGGATCCACCGGCCCCTGCGAACTACTTCTCGGTCTTGGTAGCGGGCTTGGTCTTCTCCGTTGGGGTGGTAGGCTTCCCGGTCCCCTCGGTTGGGGTAGCAGGCTCCTCGGCCTCCTTGGTCGGGGCGGCAGGCTTCCCGGTTTCCCCGGTCAGGGTCTGGGTAGCGGCAAGTTTGATAGTTATGCTTATGTCTGAGGTTTCGTAGCCGATAATATAGATGCCGCGGCCAGCCTGTCTTTCCGTAATATTTTTGCGTTCATAATGAGTGTAGGCCACGTTCACCGCCGGCGTGAAGATGGCCGCAGTGATAGTACTTCCATTTCTCTTAATGCACTCTGAGCCCAGTAAGTCTGCGTCAGCAATCTGAATACTAAAAAGAAAAAGAAAAACACCGGAATTGACATAAACAAACCGAAGAATACTTTGGAGGCCATAGTGTACCGGTAAACGAAGAAAAGTTTAAAGCAGATGGGTGTGATGAGGGGTGTGGTGATGGTGGTGATGGTGGTGGTGATGGAGGGTGGGTGGGATTCAGGAGAAGAGGAACCTTTTATGCTTGTGATTCCTCCGTACAATTTTTATAGCCACTAGGTCATTGGGCATTACAAGTCCCAACTACGACTGCTAGTGACATGAAACGTCGCCAGCAGTAGTAGTCCGGACTCGCAATGTGCCCAAGAGATCGGGACGAGGTGTACCACTCGAGCGTTCTCGAGTCTGAAGCGCAACGGTCTGTGAAAGATCCAAGAGAGATTCATTTGAGACCAAGTGAGTAACAAAGACAATATGATCTTAATGCCTCTATATCTGTGTGCCGTTCTCTGATGGCCATCTTTTCCGATTTATTCTGCGTCTCCAAGAGCAGGTAAATCCTGAACCTTGCCCCAAAAAGGTTCTAGTATATCGGTCAGTCTCTATCCCATTATCTTGTTTGAATGTAACCAAAGTTATGGTGATAACTTGGCTTCTTTTTCTAGACTCAAAATTAGTAACTCGGTAGATGGGTAACAGGGCTACGATTGCTCACCTTCAAGTAAGAGTGAAGTGATAGATAGAGGTCAGCATTACAATCCGATATCCGTATTTATCTGTGACCCACATAGAGTAGCCATCGGCGGCCAAATGACAAGCTCATGCCCGGTAGCATCATTGATAATCATATACAATACAAAAACCAAATAGCCTACTTCCACATTGCTTGTGGATGAGTCGGCCACACATAATTTTCTGCGTGCTGTACTCGACTTTTGCCCTTCACCTGTTGTAATCATGAGAAATCACTCATACTTCCTAATGCCCTGAATGTTTACTGAGGGGTCGCCTGGGGGAATACAAAATAGTTACTCGAAGAAGTTAGAATAAGGATTAGGGTTGTGCTGCCCACCAATGAAAAAAGTCTTTAATTCACGATCCTGGCATGCACCACTATTCTTTACAGTACATGTAAGATTTGTGACCGGTAACAAAAACGTCAGCACTCGGAACAGTACTGCCTGTTTTTTCAATGCCTTTATTCAACCACTCTGTTCTGAGGTTAGGGAGGGTGTTGGCACATTTTGACAGCCTGATATAGTATGTCTGCTCGAGTAGAATCTTTTGTGGTGCCTCTGATGTGAGCATGGTACATGACACTGCTGGGGGAGACAGTAGAGCACATTCGGGCCATTGCCAGCACGCTGGCATCCCGTTTATGCTGATTTCCACACGGATTCCCTACCCGTTCGGGAAGTGCGCCCGACTTATGGTTACCCCCGGGTACTAAGGTGTCAGCATAAGTCTGTCGAGGTTTGGAGGTGGGACGGGGAATGAGGGAAGAAGAGTGATGCTATAACTTTAGAGTAGTTAGAAAGCATGAAATGGAAAAAGAATGAAACAAAAAAAAAAGTCTGTCGAAGTTTGGTTTATTGGTAGAAATTACTATGTGTGTAATCCCACTCCAGCCTCTCCACAAGTGTGGTATTCAGGAACTTTTTATTATTATTTAGGTTTGACTTTGTGGCAAAGCCTTCTTATCGTAGGCCTAGGCCACAGACCCCCCCTTCCCCCTTGGTTGAAAAAAAACACCGCAACATCTGGCACCCCGGCCACACTGGGAACGGCGGAACACACCCGGGTCTTTGCGGAGGCTACTTGGACGGAGTGATGGTAGTGGACTGCATCCCGCGGTGGGTTCGCTCGGCGTCGAGGATTTTCGCAAATTCTGCCCTGTCGAGACGGCGGAGATATATATAGTTGGCGAACGCCACACCATGCACCACGGTACATGCGACAATGATCACAAGGGGTTCCCTGTGCTTGGCAGAGATGTCTGAAGAATGTTGTAACATGTAGTTAGTAAACGGGGCATTTCAAGACAGTAGGGGTTCTTAAACGAACCGAAAAGTTTCTTGAGCATCGTGTATTTAGTGAGTGGCGGAGGAA